>Ga0307373_10000266_pt1 | contig 98159 bp, 105 predicted proteins | sample OX2MG_FD_202534 | JGI IMG/M metagenome (GOLD analysis project Ga0307373, IMG submission 202534) | Soil microbial communities from Risofladan, Vaasa, Finland - OX-2 | ecosystem: Environmental > Terrestrial > Soil > Coastal area > Acid sulfate soil | place: Finland: Risofladan, Vaasa | collected...
CAACTCCGGGATACACTCTGTCGGCATCGGGGCGCTCCTTCAGACTCCGAAAAATCGTTGCGGCACAACAATTTTCTCAGAGTCTGCGCCCCGATGCACTGCTCTTCGGTGAGATATCCGGGCTAGCCGTGCGGTGAAGGGCGGATCCGCCGTACCATGATGCCACCCCCATTCGCAATCTGCGATGATCGCGACACAGCCGGGTGTGAAGAAGCGAACGATGCGCGCGCCCCGCAGCGCGCTTAACGGGCACGACGGTATGAGAGGGCGGCTTGCCAGCCGGCTCGGGTGCGCTGAGCGCGGTGGCGCCGGCCGGCACCGGCACCATCGATACGCAGATCACGGCGACGAGCGAGCATGCGAGCCTCCATCGCACGACCACCCGTTTTCGCATCGGCATCGGTAACCCCACGCCTTAGCCGGGAAACGACCGATTCATCGAAGCGAGTGGGCTGACCAGAGTTGAAACCGAGTCCTCCACGGTGAGCGCTCGCGCGCGCCGCCTCCTCTTATTCAGCAGCAGTCCGCTGCGCCCGCGCGCGTGCAAGATTTTCCGCGGCGAAATCCCAGTTCACCAGATGGTCGATGAACGCCTCGATGAAGTCTGGCCGCCGGTTTTGGTAGTCGAGATAATAGGCATGCTCCCACACGTCGTATGTGAGCAGAGGCTTGGTGCCCTGCACCAGCGGATTGACCGCGTTCGGTGTCTTGGCGACCTTGAGCTTGTCGTTGTCGAATACCAGCCACGCCCATCCGCTGCCGAATTGGGTCGCGCCGGCGGTCTTGAACGCCTCGCGGAACTTGTCGTAAGCGCCGAAGGATTCCTCGATCGCGCGTGCAAGGTCGCCGGTCGGCCGGCCGCCACCCTTGGGCCGCATCGACTTCCAGAAGAAGTTGTGGTTCCAGATCTGGGCGACGTTGTTGAACACGCCCTGCTTGGCATCGTCCTTCGCTGTCGCGTGAATTACCTCTTCGAGGGATTTGTTCGCGAGCGGCGTGTCCTGCACCATCTTGTTGGCGTTGTCGACATAGGCCTTGTGATGCTTGCCGTAGTGAAATTCGAGCGTGCGCGCCGACATTTGCGCCTCGAGCGCGTTCATCGGGTACGGCAAGGGTGGGAGTTCAAATGCCATTTCAGCCTCGCGCTTGTCTGAGTTCGGTCATTGAGCGTCGCTGCGCGCCGCAACGCGGACGCAACGAGAAAAACGGCGATGCGCCTCTAGAGTTCCACTCGCCCGCAGCCGCGGCGCGCCCGCCATCGTGAACGCCGCCGCAGGCTTGCATGGCTGTGATGCGACACCGCCACTTTTCATTTTCACCATAACACGCATATAGTTGCTGCACACCTGTCGAGAATCGGGGAGGGAACCCTTCATGCGTCCCTAGAGAAAGGGAAGGGAGACTCACTGATGACCAGCAACGCCGTCGACGCTCGAAGCGATCTTCCTTGGTCGATGGATACGATCCGGTACCGCGACATCGCCCGCGATGCGGTCGAGGACGATGAATTACTGTTCCAGATCGTCGCCTCGGCGTCGTTCGTCGAGATCACGTCCGACCTCTATACCGAGAATTTGGTCGAATACTTTCGCGACGATCCCGAGCTGGTCGATTGGCTTGCGCACCACTGGGAACCCGAGGAGCTTCAGCACGGCGCCGCGCTCAAGCGCTACGTCGAGACGGTGTGGCCCGATTTCGACTGGCGGCGGGCATATGAGGGGTTTTTCGCGGAGTATTCGCGCTGCTGCTCGCTCGACAACCTCGCGCCGACGCGTGCGCTCGAGATGGTGGCGCGCTGTGTGGTCGAGACCGGCACGGCGAGCTTTTATCGTATGCTGGCCGAGGCTGCGCCCGAGCCGGTGCTGCGCGAGATCGCGAGCAACATCGCCGCCGACGAGGTGCGGCACTATAAGAACTTCTATTACTTCTTCCGCCGGTATCGCGACAGCGAGAATCCGGGCCGCACCGCGGTACTCAGGACGCTGTGGGACCGCGCCCAGGAAGTCGATGCGGAAGATGCCTATATCGCCTTCAAGCATGTCTTCCTGGCCAGCAAGCCGGACGCGGAGTTTCGTCCCGCCGATTACGAGGCGTTCCGCAGCGGCATCCGCCGCATCGGTCGCGAATACTTTCCTTACGGCATGGCGCTGAAGATGTTCCTGAAGCCCCTGGGCCTGGCGCCGATGATCGGGCGGGTCGTGCTCCCGCCAGCGACGGCCGCGACGAGGCTGCTGTTGCTGCGCTGAGGGTTGTCCGTCCGGGTCCGGCGATTGTAGAATTCGCTGCAAACGCGCCATAAACGCCCGACACTCTCGGACGGAGGAAATCGATGCCAGACGACGCCGTTCCTGCGGCCGCCGCCCGCACCAAGGGCGAGCCGGCCCTCAAGCTCAAATTCCTGTCGCACGGGACACTTGAGTCGACCAACCTCGACTTCTCGCGCAGGTTCTACGAGGAGTTCCTCGGCCTCGACGTGGTCAGGACCAGCCCGATCTCGCTGATGATCCGCCTCGGCGGTGAGAACACCATCGCCGTCGTCAAATGCAAGACCAAGCAGCCGATGAGCCTGCTCGCGCATAACGGGCTCGACGTCGAGACCCAGGAAGAGGTCGATCAGGCCTACAAGACCGTGGTCGAGCAAGCCAGCAAGTGGACGCTCAAGAAGATCTCCAAGCCGCTGCTCCAGCATGGCACCTACAGCTTCTATTTCTGGGACTGCGACGACAATTGCTGGGAGATCCTGACCAATCCGAAGGGCGGCTACTCCTGGCTCTTCGGCCTCGGCGATCTCGACGGCAAGGGTCACCAGGACAAGAATTTCGCCCGTCCCGGCGTCAAGACGCCGTCGTCTTGACTACCGCCGCGCGATCGCGCCGCTAACCTCGGCGCTTGAAGGGAACGCCGGCGCGGTTGCACCAGCCTTCCCATGCGCGGTCGAAGCCTTCGGCCGGCTTGCCCTTGGCCTGACGCGCCAGGATTTTCTCGATCTCGCCCGGCGAAAGGAAATTGATCGGCTTGCCAAAGCGCAGCGCATCGAGCTGGAGATGCGCGTTCACCTCGAGATAGGCGGCGATATAGACCGCTTCGCGCACCGAGCGGCCGGCGACGACCGAGCCATGGCCGCGCATCAGCGCGCTCTTGCCCACGCCCACGGCACGCGCCAAGTCGCGGCCCTGTGCCATGTCGGAGACCAGCATGTCGGTGTCGGCGAAGTTGTCGCGCGGCTCCCAGATTGGCACGCGCACACCGATGGTTGCCGCCATGTGGAACACAGGCCGCAACGTCTCACCGACGACACCGAAAGGAATGACCGACGGGCTGTGGCTGTGCACCACGGCGTGTAAGTCGGGCCGCACCTCGTAGAGTGCACCGTGGATGAAGCGCTCGTTGTAGGGCCGTCGGCCGCGTGCGTCGATCGCCTCGCCCGCAAGGGTGAATTCCATGACGTCGGCGCTTTCGATGCATTCGGGCGGCCGTGCGCGCGATAGCAGATAACGCTGCGGATCGTCCGGGTGCCGCGCGCTGACATGACCGAAGCCGTCGACGACGCCCTGTGCAGCGAGGATGCGATTGGCGGTGACCAGATCCTCGATCACATCGTCCAGCGCGGCCACCCGTTCCTCCCACCGTTGCGCCGCCCATCATGGGCAAAGCGGGCCTGCTGTCAATTTGCTCTCGGCGCACGCCGATTGACTATGGACAAAGGCGGGGCAGCCCCGAGATAGTGGCGCGCAAACGGAGGCGCCCGGACGCAATGAAGAAGCTTGATATTTTCCCCCACATCTTTCCGAAGAGCTATTTCGACAAGATGGTCGAGATCGTGGCCAACAAGGACGCGATCCGGCGCTGGACCAACATTCCGGTGCTGTACGATCTCGAGAGGCGTCTCAAGATGATGGACGAGTTCGAGCAGTATCAACAGGTGCTGACGCTGTCGATGCCGGCGGTCGAATACGTCGCGCCGCCCGATAAGTCACCGGCGTTGGCAAGGCTCGCTAACGACGGCATGCACGACATCTGCGCGAAACATCCCGACAGGTTTCCAGCCTGGGTTGCTTCCGTGCCGATGAACAACGTTAACGCGACTCTCGACGAGATCAGGCGCACCGTGGAGAAAATGGGCGCCAAGGGGATCCAGATCTTCACCAACGTCAATGGCCGGCCCTTGGATGATCCGGAATTCTCTCCGATCTTCGAGGCGATGCATGCCTACGATCTGCCGGTCTGGATGCATCCGACCCGCGGCCAGAAATCCGCCGACTATCCGACCGAGAAGAGCTCGCGCTTCGACATCTGGTGGGTATTCGGCTGGCCTTACGAGACCTCGGCCGCGATGGCGCGCATGGTATTCTCGGGTTTCTTCGACCACTGGCCCAGGCTCAAGATCATCACGCACCACATGGGCGCGATGGTGCCGTATCTGGAGGCCCGAGTCGGCCTCGGCCTCGACCAGCTCGGCAGTCGAGAAGGCGCGGAGGAGGGTTACCGCAAAATCGTCGTCGACATGAAGGCCAAGGGCAAGCGCCCGGTCGACTATTTCCGGCAGTTTTTTGCGGACACCGCAATCAACGGATCGCGCGCTGGCATGGAATGCGGGTTGAGCTTCTTCGGCATCGACCATTGCCTCTTTGGCACCGATTGCCCGTTCGATCCCGAGGGCGGGCCGCTCTTCATCCGCGAGATCATCAAGGCCATCGACGCGATGAACCTGTCAGCCAACGATCGCGCGCAGCTTTATGAGGGCAATGCGCGGCGTCTGCTGCGGCTCGCGTAACGACGGGCGCCAGCCGCCGCGGCCGCCGGGCAAGAATCGCCCGTGATGGAGCCGCGCTCAATCGCCTTCCTGCATCACTTGGCCGGCCGGCGAGAGCACAACGCGGGTCTCGGTGCCGCCCTTCATGGCGATGCCATGCCAGTAGTTGTCGCAGCCCTTCATAAGATCGTGGACGTGCGTGTAACCGGCGGCCTCCATCTTTTTCATCGCTTGCGGTGCAGTCGAGGAGTCGATCTTGTCCTCCGGCGCGCAGTTGTTGCGCATCTGTTGGGCCGAGGCAGGATGGACCGCCGGCGCAGCTGCGAGGAGCGCGGCGCCCGCGGCGAGAACGACGAGACGGTGCTTCAGGATCATCATATGCGCCTTTCCAAATATGAGGGATGGCCGATTAGGGCTGCGAATTGCGGCAGCATTCGGGAAGGATTTTAGCGATTCCGCGCGCCGGAAACACTGTCGCCGCGACGAAATCACGCGCCAGCCCGGCGGATTAAGTCCCGGTCAGCGAGGCTCGCGACGACGCGCGAACCCCGCCAGGGAGCCTGCGGCCGCAGGGACGTTGGCGGGGTTCATTGGGTGGCTCGAAGCTCACCGCCCAACCACGAGGTCGGGCTTTCATCTGGGCGCTGATCAAACTGATCAGGTGGAGTCATGCTGTTTGGGCACCCTCCAGCGTTGTTGCGCCGTAACAGAGGCTAGACCTCCGGTGGCCGCCGTCAACGACTGAAACATGAAATCGTCGGCAATTTTATGTCGGGTTGCACCGCTCGGCCGGCGTCGCTACCGTCCGCCGACGTGTTCGAAGTCCGGCCGCGAGCGCCGGAACGCGGGGGAGAGCGCCGTGGTCGAGGAAAAAGACATCCGCGTCGCCATGCGCGACGGCATCAAGATCGCGCTGCGAATCTATCGACCGGAAGGTAGCGGCCCGTTTCCGGCGCTGTTCGCCGCCTCACCCTATCGCTACGACAACAACGAGCTGCCGGCCCAGCCGATGTTCTTGTGGCGGGAGACCGGTCCGATCGAGTGGTACGTCAGCCAGGGCTACGCCTATGTCCACGCCGACGTGCGCGGCTCGGGATTCTCCGACGGCGAATACCGCTTCCTCGACCGCGAGGAGCAGAAGGATCTCACCGAGCTGATCGAATGGATCGGCACGCAGAGCTGGTGCAACGGCAAAGTCGGCGGCGTCGGCCAGTCATACTACGCGATGACGCAGTGGTTCATGGGCATCGAGAACCCGCCTCACCTCGCCTGCCTCGGCCTCTATGACGGGCTCAACGATCCTTACCGTTACATGGGCTATCCCGGTGGCATTGAGGGCAATTTCCTGCCCTATTGGTTCAACGCCAGCGTGCGCGTCGCCAATCTTTATCCGGCGAACAAGCGGCATCCGCGGCAAATGACGTATGACATGCTCTTGGACGTACAGAAGCATCCGCTCTACGACGATTACTGGAAGGAGCGCGCGGCGATCGAGCGGCTCGACCGGATCAAGGTGCCGCTGTTCTCGATCGGCGTCTGGTCCAAGCAGGACCTCCACCTCGACGGCAACATCCGCGGCTATCACGCCGCCAAGGGACCGAAGAAACTCGCCATCACCGGCACGCCGACGGCGTTCTCATCGGCCATCGACTTCGCCGACATCGAATTCCACAAGAAATACCTGCTGCCGTTCTACGACATGTATCTGAAGGGCGCGAAGACCGGCCACGCCACGCGGCCTAACGTCGAATACGTACTGAAGAATTCGACCGAGACGCGCAGCTTCGAGACTTGGCCGCCGCCGGGTGTCAGGCAGCGGCGCTTCTATCTGGCGCCAGGGCCGTCGGGCAGCGTTGCCTCGCTCAACGACGGCGCGCTGGTAGACGTCGCGCCTAAAGATGGTGGCGCCACGACCTATTCCTATCCCAATCCGAAATGGGTGGTGGGGACGGTGATGGTTACACCGACGGGTCCCGATCCTGCGCGCGGCGTGCTGACCTTCACCAGCACGCCGCTCCCGGCCGCGCTCGAGATCGCCGGCCACGGCAAGGTCGTTTTGCACGCCTCAACCACGCGCGACGATATGGATTTCTGCATCAAGGTGTCGGAGCAATTTGCGCAGAGTCCCGACGAGCGCGCGAAGGGCATCCAGCCGCGTTATGCCATCGTCACCAAGGGCTGGCTGCGCGCTTCGCACGTCGAGCGCGATCCGAAGCGCGGCACGGAGATATGTCCGTGGTACACACACGAAAAGGAGACCAGGCTCGCGCCCGACAAGGTCTACACGGTCGAAGTGCCGCTCGAGCCGATCGCCCACGTCTTCAAACCGGGCAGCCGCGTCCGGCTCGAGATCGCGCCTGGCGATTCAATGGTCACCGACGGCCTGTTCTCGCACATCTATCGGCCAGACAAGATCGGTGCCGACACCATCCGGCACGACGCGGCGCATCCCTCGTCGCTGGTTCTGCCGATGTTGAGGGGATAGCCGTTGCTACGCGATTCTCAGCCGCGCGAACGCAACGACCTTCACCGCATCGAGCACAAAGGCGAAGACGACCGAAGCCGCCAGCACCGCAGCAACCAGCGATAACGGCAGCGGGCTCATCAGCCAGCCGCGCGTCGCCAGCACCGTGATGATTGTCACGTCGGCAATCGACGATAGCACGACCCAGCGGCTCGGCCAGGAGCTCCATACCCATCGACGTTCGCGCACGACGTAAAACGCCGCCTGGCCGCTGAATACCAGCGTCACCGCCGCCAACGTCTGGAGTGTCGCGAGCGGCAGTCCGAGCCGGAACGCCCCTACCGACAAGACACCGGTACAGAAGATCAGATTGCCAGTGCCGAGCACGATACAGGCGAGCGTCAAATTGCCGATCCGCCATACGTTGGGCTGCGGCGATGGCCGCACGTTATCGGTCGTCGCCGACATCGCGAGCAGATCGCCGGCGATCATCAGGATCACCATCAGCATCGGCGTCAGGATGGCGTGGCCGGTGACGAACAGGCCGGCGGTGAGGAACAGCATCTGCGCGATCTTGAGCGTGAACGAGCGCAGCGCGTAGGTCAGGATGCGCTGGAACGTGACGCGTCCTTCGGTCACCGCCGCCACGATGCCGCCGAGACCGGACTCGGTCAGGACGATGCCGGCCGCCGATTTCGCCACGTCGGTCGCGGTCGAGACGGCGATACCCATCTGCGCCTGGCGCAGCGCCGGCGCGTCGTTAGCGCCGTCGCCGCACATACCGACCGTATGCCCACGGGCCTGGAATGCTTTGACGATGCGGAATTTATCCTCGGGAAAGACGCCGGCAAAGACGGCGAAGTCACGGGCCCGGATCGTTGCAGGCAGCTTTTCGGCTGGACAGACGGCGCCGCCGTCGAGGCCGACAGCGCGCGCGACCACCGCAGCGGTCGCTGGTGCGTCGCCCGTCACCATCACGGTGCGGACACCCATATGGAGGAGCTCAGTGATGAGCGCGGCGGAATCCGCGCGCGGCGGGTCGCTGAGCGCGATTAGGCCGGCCAGTTGCAACGCGCCGGGCGGGCCCGCCGCGATGGCGAGCACCCGGTAGCCTGAGTCCTGCAGCACCGCCGCCTCTGTCGCCGCTGGTGCCGCTTGCGCCAGCGCGGCGATGGCGGTGTAGGCGCCCTTGACGATCCGCAGCGTCCGGCCGGCGGTATCGGTTGCCGTCGCCTCAGACATCTTGGTTGCCGGATCGAATGGCACGAACTTCACCAGGCGTGGCACGTCCGATGTCGTGTGAAGCGCGGCAGCGGCGCGGATCGCACGATCCACCGGATCCTGGCTGCCCTCGGAGCTCGCGAGCGCCGCTAGCGCCAGCATGTGCGCCGCGTCAAAGCCGGGCATAGCGCGTACCGTGGTCACTGCGAGCGCGTTCTGCGTCAGCGTGCCGGTCTTGTCGGCGCATAGCACGTCCATCGTCGCCGCCTCGTCGATCGCCGAGAGCCGCGTCGGCAAAACACCGCGCCGCGCCAACGCGTGTGCGCCGAGCGCGCTTGCCAGCGTGAAAGTCGCTGGCAACGCCACCGGAATCGCAGCGAGGACGGCGGTCAGCGTCAGCGGCACAATTTCCATCGTCGGCAGTCCGAGAACCGTCGCGTAAGCGACCTGGATCAGCACCATCGCTGCGTTGAAGATTGCCAGATTGCGGACGACGTGCAGCACCGCCCGCTGCTGCGAGCTGACAACGTGGGCGGTGCGCACCAGCTCGGCCGTGCGGCCGAATTTGGTGTGCGTGCCTGTCGCGGTGACCTCGGCCACCGCCTCGCCGCGCCGCACCAGCGCACCGGCATAGGTCTCAAATCCGGGACCACCCTCGATCGGCAGCGACTCGCCGGTGAGTGTCGAATGGTCGAGCAGCACGCTGCCTGCGAGCAGCCGCATATCGGCGGCGACGACGCCGCCCAGCGACAACTTGACGACGTCGCCCGGCACCAGCTGCGACGCAGGTGCGGTCTGCCATTGGCCGTCGCGCCGCACCGAGGCGACCAGCGCCAGGCGCGATTTCAGCGCGTCGAGGGTCGCCTGCGCCCGGCTTTCCTGCAGAAATCCGATCGCGCCGTTGAACAGCAGCAGCACGCCGATGACGCCGGCCTGGACATATTCGCCGACGACGAGCTGCAGCACGATCGCCACCTCGAGCATCCACGGAATCGGCGCCCAGAGCTTGGCTGCGGCGCGGCGCCAACCGGCCGGCAGCTCGTCCGGCACCGCATTGGGGCCGAATTGCGCCAGGCGCCGCCGCGCTTCGTCGGTGCTGAGGCCGTCCGGAACGGCGGGATCGGCCATGTCGCGCGCCGTGCTGGATTCAGGCGGCCGGACTGCCGCCGATAAGGAAACGCGCCAGATCGGCGTCGGGCGGCACGGTGCGGACGATTTGCGTCGGCTTAAACTCGGCGCCGAGCGCGTCAAGCGCACGCTTGACGCCGTCGACGATGGCGCGCTCAACCGCGCCAGCGTCGCGTGCCGCGGTCCATACCATTAGGCTCAGCACCGGCGCGCCGCCGGCAAAGCTGGCGAGGAAGACATGCGGCGCTGGAGTCGACATCACACCGGGAAGCTTCGCCGCGATCTCCACCAGCGTTTGCCGCGCCCGCTCGAGTTCGGCGGGGGCCGGTAGGCCGACGTCGACGCTCAGCAGGCGGCCGCCGTTGCGCGTGTCGTTCCTGAGCGGCGTGTTCCACAGCGCCGAGTTGGGCATGAAAAGGTACAGCCCATCGAAGGTGCGCAGACGGCAATTGAATAGGCCGATCTCCTCGACCGTGCCGCTCTGGCCGGCGACATCGATGTAGTCGCCGATGCGGAAGGGCCGCAGCCACAGCAGCATGACGCCGGCGGCGATGTTCGACAGCGTGCCTTGCAGTGCCAGGCCGACGGCGAGACCCGCGGCGCCGAGCACCGCGAGCAGCGACGCCGTCTGGATACCGAACTGGCTCAGCGCCGCGATCACCGTCAGCACGATCACGGCATAGCGCGACGCGACACCGAGGATCGGCTTCAACGTCGGATCGAGGTGGCCGACGCCGCCGAGCAGCCGACGCAACACGCGCTCGATCCAACCGGCGACGACGAAGCCCGCAACCAGGATCGCCAAGGCGGCAAGCACACGCGGCACGAAAGCCGCGGCCCATTGCCACGTCACGTCGGCCCAATGCGTCAGCTGTTGCGGATTGACGTCTTCTGGCATGGCAGTGTGCGAAGGGGCGCGATCTTCCGCGATCTCCAATGACGGCGCGCGCACCTTACCGCGGAATCTAACAATTTCACCAGCCGGCCGAAGCGATGGGCTGAGGGTAATGGTGGGCCGCAGTCAATCTTGACGCACGCGCCGTGCTCAGGCCTTGTGAGCGCGCACGCCGCCGTGGGAGCGCGGTGGTGCACGGCGACCCGACCGCGACAGCAGGTCGGAGGGGAAATGAAGAGCTCGATGGCGTTGTTCGAATCGCTGCTGCTGGCGGCACTGCTTGCGCTCGGCACCGGCTTCGTCGACGCCTACGGCTATGTCAGCCTGGGTCATGTGTTCGTCGCCAATATGACAGGCACCACAGTCCTGCTCGGCATCAGTGCGGTCCACGGCGATGCGGCGCTGGCCGGCCATTATGTGCTGACGGTCGGCGCTTTCGCCACCGGGGCGCTGGTCGGCGCGTTACTCAAGCGCGTCAGCGGCCGCGGCTCGCTGCCGCTCTTGCTCGGCGGTGCGGTCCTGATCGGGCTCGCCGCTGCGGCGCAGGCGCAGGTTATGGCCCTCGTGTTGCTGGCGGCGGTGATGGGGTTGCAGGGCGCGGCGGTGGCGCGGTTCCGCTCGATCAGCCTACAGACCATCGTCATAACCGGCACGATCGTGCGCCTCGCCGAGGGTGTGGTGACGACACTACTCGGCCGCGGCAGGGCCGAGCCCGACGTCCACGAAGCCAACGTACACCACGCGCTCACCTGGAGCGGATATCTGGTCGTCGCCGGCGCCACTGCTGCCACCGGCCTTCGCCATGCTGGCGGCGTCAGCGCTACTGACGCTGATCGAGGCGCGCAGTCCAGAGAAATAACACGCGAAAAAAATAGGCGGGCCCACGAGCCCGCCTATCCCCTCATACGATCGCCGATTATTTCTTCAGCCGCGCCGCCGCCTCGCGCGCGATGCTCAGATCGGCGTACTTGGCAACCCTGACATCCGCCTTGAGCAGTCCGACCCGCCGCTGCGCCTCGATGTTGGCCTGCAGTGCCTTGAGATCCGGCAGACCGTCGGGGTTGCGGTAGTAATCCTTGCCCTTGACGAAGAGCCACGAATTCCACACGGGCGGCGGAATCTTCGTCATATCGACGGCGATCTTGACCGCCGCATCGTGATTCTTCGGATCCTGGAACCACCGCATGACGCGGAGCGCGTCCGTCATGAAATCGACCATCGCGGCGCGGTTCTGCTTAAGCCAGCCGGCGCGCGCGGCCCAGATGATCATCTGCGTCCGGCCGACCGCCTGTTTCTGGTCGAACAGCGGATGCGCCTCTTTGAGCAGGTCGGGATTGTACGAGAACGGCAGCACGCCCGGGATCAGGTCGACCTTGTGGGCCTCCAGCATGTTCCGCATGTTGGGAAAGGCCGCCTCGACGATGCTGACGTCTTTCTTGTCGTCGATGTGATGCTTGCGGAGCATGATGCGCATCGCGATGTCGACGGCGCTGCCCGCGGCGTTGGTCGCCAGCACCTTGCCCTTGAGGTCGGCGATCGTCTTGATGCCGCTGTCGTTGCGGACGAAGTACTGATCCGTGTAGTAGCCCGGAACGCCATCCTGGAAGTCGTCACTGATGATGCGCAAATCCTCGAGGCCGGCGTTCTGGATCGCAAGCGCGAACGACGAGTAGGCGAGGTCGCCGATGTCGAGCTGACCGCTGGCGAGCGCCGTGATCATCGGCGGCGTACCTTGGAAACGCGTCACTTCGAGCGTGTAGCTCTTGTTGAGGTGCGTCATCAGCTCGGGCTTGGCCGGCAGCAGCGACGACCAGTTGGCGACGGGCACCACGTAACTGAGCCGGATCTTGACCGGCTCTGCCTGGGCCGAATATGCGGCAAAGGCGAACGCGGCTGCGGTGCACGCAGCGAGCGCCGAACGGATCAAACGCATTGGTCCTCCCCTGGAATCGAGCGCCCGCCGTCGTTTTGCGCAGGCGATCCGCGTCTCGGACCGCATAGCGGCAGACTTTTTTAGAACGCGTTCACTATTGGACCGGGTCCGACTTTTGTCAAGTTGACCCGGTCAGCGGCGCGGCTGCATGCCGTCGACCAGCACTTGCAGCATGCGCCGAAGCGTTGTCAGACCTTGCGCCAGACTCGGCTCGCGGCTGTCGTCGGCGAGCCAGCGGCGAACCTCGGCGGTGTAGATATCGAAGATCGCGCGCGCGACCAGCGTGTCGTCATCGGCCGCGGCGACAATGCCGTCGGTCCGGCCGCGCTTCACCAGTGCGGTGACTCCGGCGACGATCTGGTCGCGATGTGCCTGGAAGCGGCGCGCTTCCAGCCCATGCGTATAGAACGTCAGCTCGCGCAGCAGGAAGCGCGCGAGGTTCGGCTGCCGCGCAAAGTAGGCGTAGAAGTCATGGAACACCGCGACCAGCCGGTCGGCGAGGGCGGGAGCCGAATTCTCTCTGGCGAAAGCTTGGGATGCAAGCTCGATCAGCTCGTCGTTGAAGATCAGGAAGAGCAGATCACGCTTGTCGGCGGCATAGGTGAACAGCGTGCCGAGCCCGACGCCCGCGCACTTGGCGATGGCGCGCGTCGTTGTAGCATCGTAGCCCTTCTCGACGAACAACTCGCGCGCGGCGCGACGGATATTCTCGAGCTTCCGCGCCTTGCTGCGTTTGCGCAATCCGCCTTCCGTACGGCCGGAACTGCGCGGAGTCGGTTCAGGCAAAACAGTTTCTCCCCACGCCCTGACCGGCGCCGCACGCTTGACAGCCACGCCCCGCCAGTCCAAAAGTGAACACGTTCAAAATAAGCCGGCGGCGGCAACCGGCGCAAGGGGAATGCAGATGACGGCCCAGCGCAAGACGGCTCTGGTGACGGGCGCAGCGAGCGGCATCGGCGCCGCTGCGGCGCTCGCGCTGGCGCGCGCAGGCTACGACGTCGCGATCAACTACAGCCGCAGCGCCGGACCGGCGCGCGAGGTCGCAGCGCAGGCGCAGAAGCTCGGCGCCCAAACACTGCTCTGCCAATGCGACGTCGCCGACGATCCCGGCGTGCGCGCCATGCTGAATAACGTTGCGGCGAAGTTCGATCGGCTCGACGCGCTGGTCAACAACGCCGGCACCACGACCGAGGTCAGGCCGAAGGACTTCGAGGCGATGACGGTCGAGGAGTGGGATCGCGTCTTCGCCGTCAACGTGCGCGGCATCTTCTCGGTCACGCGCGCCGCGCTGCCGCTGCTGCGCAAGGCGCCGCATCCCGCGATCGTCAACACCGCCAGCATCGTCGGATTGCGGCCCGGCCCGCAGCCGTTGCCCTATGCCGCGAGCAAGGCGGCGGTGGTCAATCTGACCAAGACGCTCGCTTTCAATCTCGGTCCCGAGATCCGCGTCAACGCCGTGGCGCCGGGCTGGATGGAAGGCGACTGGATGAAGCGCATGTTGAAGGATAAGTACGACGACCTGATGGGCCGCCGCGCCAAGCTCACGCCGCTGAAGCGCGTGGTGACGGCCGAGGACGTCGCCGAGACCATGCTGTCGCTGATCGATGGCAATCGCTTCGTCACCGGCGAGATCGTGGTCGTCGACGGCGGATTCTCGAGCTCGACCTGATGTTGCCCGGCGTCGTTCCGTTTCCGCCGGCGTTCGCCGCGCGCTATCGCGCCAAGGGATACTGGCGCGACCGGCCGTTGCGCGACGAGTTCGCCGAGGTGTGGACGCGGTTCGCGGATCGCGTGGCGCTGGTTGATGGCGCGCGCCGCTATACCTACGCCGACATCGATCGCATCACCGACAATCTGGCGCTCAATCTGCTTGCGCTTGGACTGCGGCCGCTCGACCGCCTCGTGCCGACCCTACCCAACGTGGCCGAGTTCGTTCTGCTCTATTTTGCGCTCCAGAAGCTTGGCGGCATACCGATTGCCGCGTTGGTCACCCATCGCTACAGCGAAATTAATCAGTTCGTGAACATTGCTCAGGCGACTGCCTGCGTCTATCCCGAGCGCGCCGGCGATTTCTCTTTCGGCCCGGTGATCAAGCGCGTCGCCGACGAGAACCCGTGTCTCAAACTGCGGGTCGTGCTCGGCCGGCCGGGGCCAGGCGAAGTTTCGCTGACCGAGCTGATCGACGAGCCCGCGACTTTGCCTCGCAGCCGATTGACGGGGATCAAGCTCGATCCGACCGATCCGTGCATCTTTCAACTTTCCGGCGGCACTACCGGCATCCCGAAGCTGATCCCGCGCACCCACAACGACTACGCCTACAACTCGAAGACGGCGGCGCAGGTCTGCGAGGTCGACGCGGAATCCGTACTGCTGTTGGCGCTTCCGATCGCGCACAACCTGCCGCTGGCTTGTCCGGGCATCCAGGGCTTTTTCTTCAATGGCGGCACCGTGGTGCTGAGTCCGACGACGCGGCCCGAGGACGTTTTCCCGCTAGTAGCAAAGCATCGTGTCACGCACATCAAGGTCGTGCCGGCGCTCCTCATCCGGTTGATCAATAGCCCCGAGGTGAATCGGCACGACACGTCGTCGGTGCGCTACATCCAGAGCGGTGGCCAGCGACTCCAGCCCGAGGTGCGTCTCAGGACGCGGGAGCTCATTCCCACGGGTTTCGTCCAGGAAAATTTTGGCATGTCGGAAGGCATGCTGTTCTTCGTCCGATGTGGCGATCCCGAAGACGTGCGGCTTGAGACGGTGGGACGCCCGATTTCGCCCGATGACGAGGTTCGGCTCCTCGATGACGACGACAACGAAGTGACCTTCGGCGAAGTTGGCGAGCTTTGCGCGCGCGGCCCTTATACGCTGCGCGGCTATTACGGCGCGGTGGAGCACAACAAGAAGGCGTTCACCTCGGACGGGTTCTACCGCTCGGGCGACTTGATGCGCCAGCATCCGTCGGGCGCCTATATGGTGGAGGGCCGCAAGAAGGATCTGATCAACCGCGGCGGCGAGAAGATCAGTGCGGAGGAGATCGAAAACCTGATTCTGCAGCACCCGGCCGTGCAGAACGTCGCGTGTATCGCTGTGCCGGATCCGAATCTTGGCGAGCGTATGTGCGCGTGTATCATCCCGCACAAAGGCAAGAGCCTGACGCTCGACGAGCTGGTCAGATTCCTGGCCACCAAGGAGATTGCGAAGTTCAAGCTGCCGGAGCGGCTTCAGCTGATGACCGAGTTTCCGCTGTCGACGTTCGGCAAGGTATCGAAGAAGACACTGGTCGATATTGTCGCGAAGCAGCTAACGACGGCGCGCTGAGGGCGTCATGCGCATCATCGATTTGCATTGCTATCCGAACACGGAGCCTTGGATCAAATGCCAGGGCCCCTATGTCGATGCACTCGCCAAATACTGGAAGCGACAGTGGACGTGGAAGCAGGAAGACGAGGTGGTGCAGGATTTCACCGCTGCCGGCGTCGATGCGGTTCTGGTTGCCCTCGATCTCGAGACCACGGCGAAGACGCCGCCATGCTCGAACGACTACGTTCACGGCATGCAGCAGCGGCACAAAGACCGCATCATCCAGGCCTGGGCGGCGGTCGATCCTTTGAAGGGCGACGCCGCCATCGTCGAGGCGCAGCATGCGATTCGCGACCTCAAAATGCTCGGCTTCCACTTCCACCCTATTATGGGTCACTTCTCAGTCAACGAGCGTCGCTTCTATCCGCTGTGGGAGGCGATCGCCGCGCTCAAGGTCCCGGTGATGATCGACGTCGGCACCACCGGGATGGGCGCTGGCATGCCGGGCGGCCTCGGCGCCAAGATCCGTCACGCCCATCCCTCGTGCATCGACGAGCTCGCCGCCGACTTTCCCGATCTTACGATCGTCGCCGCGCATCCCGGCTGGCCATGGGTCGATGAGATGACAGCGGTGGCGCTCCACAAGGGTAACGTCTTCTGGGAGATGTCGGGCTGGGCGCCGAAATACTTCCCCGCACAACTCAAGACCGATATTCGTGCGCGGCTGCAGGATAAAGTCATGTTCGGCAGCGACTATCCGAGCATTCCCTACGCGCGGCTGTTCCAGGAATGGCGCGAGCTTGGCTATGCGGATCCGGTGATCGAGAAGATCTTTCACCGGAATGCCGAGCGTGTCCTCGGGCTTTAGGTCGATCGCGGCAAAAAGAAAACGCCGCGGTGTTTTCGCCGCGGCGTTGGGTCGAAATCCTGGCTCGTCCTTAGACGAGCTTCAGATTCGTGGCCGAGGTGCGGCCTTGCTGGCTCTGCTCGAGGTCGAAGCTGACCTTTTGACCCTCATTCAGGCTGCCGATTCCGGCATGCTCGACGGCGGAGATATGGACGAAGACGTCCTTGCCGCCGCTCTCCGGCGCGATGAAACCGTAACCCTTTTGGGCGTTGAACCACTTGACCGTGCCAATTGCCATTCACGTCTCCATGACGGTTCCCGATGCGCACGATTGCGCACCGGATCGGCTGTCGAAAGGCACGGATTGCAGGGTCGGGCTCACAGTACAGTGGAGCGATCGAGCGCAGGCCGGAACCCAGCGAAGCGATGGCCAGAAAGCTAGGGGATCGGCCGCAGATTTTCAAGCCGGGATTGGTCGGATTTGCTGCAATCGCGAAGGATGCCCGGGAAGCGGCCTCGTTGGCGACGGGTTCTTGGGACGCGGCGGGCGCCGTCGCGGCGATCACGGCACTGTGGCAATATGGACGAGCGGGTGAAGCGTGAGTGAAAAATTCGGCAGCTTCGATTACGTCATCGTCGGTGCGGGCAGCGCCGGCTGCGTGCTTGCCAACCGGCTGTCGGCCGATCCGCATGTTTCGGTGCTTCTGCTCGAAGCGGGCGGCAACGACAACTACATCTGGATCCGAATTCCGATCGGCTATCTCTACACACAGAACAACCCACGCACTGATTGGTGCTTCAAGACTGAAATCGAAGCGGGGCTAAACGGCCGCGCGCTCAATTATCCGCGCGGCCGCGTCCTCGGCGGCTGCTCGTCGATCAACGGCATGATCTACATGCGCGGCCAGGCGCGCGATTACGACGGTTGGCGGCAGCTCGGCAATCCGGGGTGGTCGTGGGATGACGTGCTGCCTTATTTCAAGCGCTCGGAGCACAATGTCGCCGGTGCCGACGATTTCCACGGCCAGGGCGGCGAGTGGCGTGTCGAGCCGATGCGGCTGAGCTGGGAAATCCTCGACGCCTTTCGCGACGCCGCGGCCGAGATCGGCATTCCGAAGATCGACGATTTCAATCGCGGCAACAACGAGGGCAGCGCCTATTTCCGTGTCAATCAGCGGCGCGGTGTCCGTTGGAACACGGCGCGCGCCTTCCTTCGGCCGGCGATGAATCGTCCCAACCTTGCCGTTGTCACTGATGCGCAAGCGAGGCGCATCCGCCTCGCTGGGCGGCGCGCCGTCGGCGTCGACTTTGTCAAAGACGGTGCGCTACGCCATGCCGAAGCCCGAGGCGAGGTGATCCTGGCGTCGGGCGCGATCGGTTCACCTCACCTGTTGCAGCTTTCTGGTGTCGGACCCGGCGCGTTGCTGCAGGAGCACGGCATCGCGGTCGCGCATGAGCTTGCCGGCGTCGGCGAGAATCTCCAAGACCACCTGCAGATCCGTACCGTATTCAAGGTCTGGAACACGCGCACGCTCAACGAGCGCGCCAACAGTCTCGTCGGCCGCATAGGCATGGGGCTCGAATATTTCCTTTTGAAGCGCGGACCGCTGACCATGGCGCCATCGCAGCTCGGCTGCTTTGCCAAGAGCGACTCAGCGCGCGAGACACCGAATCTCGAATATCACGTGCAGCCGCTGAGCCTCGATAAATTCGGCGATCCTTGCCACCCGTTTCCGGCCTTCACCGCCTCGGTGTGCAACTTGCGGCCCGAAAGCCGCGGCTCGGTGCGGATCAAAAGCGCCGATCCGACTGCGCACCCGGCGATCCGTCCGAATTATCTGTCGATGGACTCTGATCGCCGGGTCGCCGCCGACGCGATTCGCCTGACTCGGCGCATCGTTCGCGCCAAGGCGATGGCGCGATTCACGCCCGAGGAGTACCGGCCGGGCGCGCATTGCCAAAGCGATAGCGAGCTGGCACGCGCGGCAGGCGACATCGGCACGACGATTTTTCATCCCGTAGGGACGTGCAAGATGGGTTCGGACGCGGCTGCGGTTGTGGACGCGCGCCTCGCCGTCCGGGACGTTGGCCATTTGCGGATTGCCGATGCCTCGATCATGCCGACGATCACGTCGGGCAACACCAATTCACCGACAATCATGATCGCCGAGAAAGCGGCCGATATGATCCGCGAGGATCGCCGTACCGCCGCGGCCGCGCAGTAGCCGCTGCGGGTGCGCGATCTCCGGCGAAGATTCCGCTGGAGGCAGGCGTCGGCCTGATTATACTCGGCGGCGTCTCGCATGGCCCCCCTCAATGAATCCCGGACCTCGCCGACCCAAGCGGCCAGCACGCTGCAACGCCGTCTCGATGAGGGCCGTTTCTGCGTCACCGCCGAGGTCACACCGCCGGTTACGGCCGATCCCGCTGAGTTCATCGCACGCGCGCTGCCGCTGAAGGGGGTCGCGGCCGCGGTCAACGTCACCGACGGCGCCGGTGCGAAATCGCACCTCGCGAGTATCGCGGCAGCGCATTTTCTGGTGCAGAACGGAATCGAGCCGATCCTGCAAATGACCTGCCGCGACCGCAACCGCATCGCTCTACAGAGCGACCTTCTCGGCGCCGTAGCACTTGGCGTTCGCAACGTGCTCATCCTCGGCGGCGACGATCCCAAGGCGGGCGACCAGCCGGAGGCGAAAGCGGTTTTCGATCTCGACAGCCGTAACCTGCTGGCGACGGCGCAGAAGATGCGGCGCGAGCACAAGCTGCTGCCCGGCACCGAGATAAAAGGCAGCTTTGATTTGTTTCTTGGAGCGGCTGATCTGCCGATCGATCCGCCGCCGGGTTGGGACGCCAAAGGCCTCAAGGGCAAGGTCGATGCAGGCGCCGATTTCATCCAGACGCAGTTCTGTATGGATATCGGCGTTGCCAAGCGCTACGCCGCACGGCTGGTTGAACTCGGCTTGGCGCCGCGGCTCAAGATCCTGATCGGCATTGCGCCGATACCGTCGGTGCGCTCGGCGCGCTGGATGAAGGAAAAGCTCTTCGGCACAATCATTCCCGACGCGATCGTCGAGCGGATCGAAAAAACCGCCGACGCACGCGCCGAAGGCAAGCGTATCTGCATCGAGCTGTTGCAGCAGCTGGCCGAGGTGCCGGGAATTGCCGGCGCCCATGTCATGGCACCGCTTAACCCGTCGGACATTCCCGAGGTGATCACCGCCTCGGGCGTCATCGCGAGACAGCGCGCGCTCTAGTCTGTCGCCGGTATGCGTCGGCCGGCGCTCATGCCATGACGTTAGTAAGAGTGCCGCAGCCCTCGATCTCGATCTTGACGACATCTCCCTTTTTTAGGAACTCGCCGCGGGGCTTGCCGACGCCTGCTGGCGTGCCAGTGGCGATGATGTCGCCCGGCATCAGTGTGACGTGGCGGCTGAGGTAGGCGATCTGCTCCGGCACGTTGTGGATCAGCTGGTTGGTGTTCGAGTTCTGCTTGATGGCGCCGTTGACCCACAGCTTGATCGAGAGATCGCTGGGATCCCCGAGGAACGCCGTCGGCGTGATCCACGGTCCGATGGGAGCGGCATCGGTGAAGCATTTCTGGCCGATCCAGTCGTAGGTCATCGGTCCGCCGAAATCTTTTCGCAGCATCAGGTCGCGCGCTGACAAGTCGTTCACGATCGTGTAGCCGGCAACGGCGTCGAGTGCACGCTCGACTGGAATGTCGCGGCCACCCTTGCCGATGACGACGCCGAGCTCGGCCTCCCAGTCGACCTGCTGCGATACTGACGGCAGGCGGGCGGGTGCGTCAGTACCGATGATCGAATGTGCCGAAGTCTTGAGGAAGAACCACGGCTCGGCGGGTCGCTGCGTACGGTCGATCGGCTGACCCTGACCCTCGGTGCGCGCCATCTCCTCCTTGTGGTCCCAATAATTAGCACCAGCGCAGAATAGCCCGTCAGGATAGAGCACCGGCGCAAGCAGCTTTACGCGCCTGAGCGGTTTGCCGTTGCCGGACTTGACGTTGCCGGCCGCTTTGGCGAGCGCGCGATGGGCCTTGGTCCAGGTCGCGAGCAGCGCCTTTACCGAAGAAGCATCGACGCCGGCGCCGCGCAACAGTGCTGACGCTGGATAGACCCGGTCGCCAACCAAGACACCTGCGACCGGCTTGTTGCCGTCGCGATACGTCAATAGACGGTATTGGGCCACCCGATCCTCCCTTTTGTGCGCCGAGATTAACGGCGGCGGCGCATCAACGGAAGCGGCTCACGCTCTGCTGGCCAAGCGAATTGATGTACACGCGTTCGTTCGGTGCCGGCTTGCCGTCGATGCGATCGAGGCACCAATCGGCGAGCATGGTGAACCAATTCTCCCCGAGATAAGCCGCACTGCCGCCGCCGATGGCATGTCGCTCGCCCTCATACACGACATATTTCTTCGGTGGATCGAGCTTGGCCACGAGCTCGTCGGAGCACTCGATCGGCGACAGCTCATCGTCCTCGCCCGCCTGGATCAGCACCGGGCACGCGATCTTCGACGCGACCGGCATCAGCGTGAAGCCACGCTTGAAACGGTCGAACTTAGCCTCGTCCTCGAATCCTGCCATGTACATGAAGCGCATTTTGAACGACGGCGACGCCATATCCATGATCGCATTCATGCCGGGTTCATGGCAGACAAAGCTTACCGCCGCGCCCTTGATCCGCGTGCCCAGCGCCGCCGCAGCCTGCAGGCCGAAATAGCTGCCGAAGCTCACGCCCCAGACGATTAGGCGCTCCTTGTCGATGTGCGGATGGCGGATCAGCCGCTCGTAGACCGCCTTGGCCGCGTCCATGTGATTGGTGGCCGTGACGCGAACGCCCGAGTAGGTGCACTCACCCTGGCCCGGCCCATCATAAACGAAATGGGCCATGCCGCGCTCGATGAACTTGTCGCCGTACATCGAGCACATGATCTCCTTGGAGCCGTCCATGCCGTCGATGCCAATGGCGCAGGGAAACTTCTCGCCCGGCTTCGGCGCGCGCGGCAGATGGAGATAGCCCGGGAGCATTTTGCCTTTGCCGAACGGCACCTCGATGCGCTCGACCGGGCGCGGCGCATAGCGCGCAAACTTGTCGTAACAGGCCACCATGCGCGCGTTGTAGGCGATCGATTTCTCGTTGTTCTCGAAGATCGGCCAGCGCGCCGCCGACCACAGCAGAGACGCTATGAAATAGCTCTCGCGCGCCGAGATCAGTCGGCCGTCCTTCTCGAAAGCGATGGCCTTGGCTTCGCGGCGCGCGGCCGCGGCGGCGAACTCGCGGTGCATGTCGGCGAACTTCCGCACACGCATGCCGACGGTGCGGAAATCGCCGGTGCCGTCCGGACCGCAGGGATAGAGCGTGTAGGCAAGGCGCGGCTGGTCCCATTCCATGCCGACCGCCTGGATCACCGAATCGATCACCCAGCGCTGATCATTCCAGCGCTTGACCCGCTGTTCGGTCTTCGCGTGCATCATCGTCATCCTCCCGGCTAATTCGGTCAGAGCCGCGTCGACAGCCAGATTGCAAGCCGCGATCCAGCCTTGATCGCGGCCGAGAGCAGCGGATAGCCCGGTGCCTCAGTCGCTCCGTATGCCAAGGCGGTATCACGATGCTCGAGTTCGTCAGCGCGGAAATCGGCGACCACGGCGGTCAGGTCGGGATCATTGTCGCCAAGCGCCTCGAGCTGGCGGCGGTAATGATCGTCGATCACTTCTTCCACCGCGACAGTGCAGGCCATCGCCGCACGGTCACCCAAAAAGGCGGTCGCCGCGCCGAGCGCATAGCCCGCGACGTGCCACAGCGGCGACAGCGCCGTCGGCCGCACGCGCCGTTCGGCGACCAGTTGATCGAACTTCTCGAGGTGCCGTCGTTCCTGCGCTGCCATGCGCTCGACTGCAGCGATTGCTGCCGAGTCCTTAAGCACGGCAAGCTGGCCATCGTAGATGCGCGCGGCGCCGTACTCGCCGGCATGATCGACCCGGATCATCCGCTCGACCAGGTTGGCGGTCGCGCGATCGCCGGGTAAGCGTTGCACCACCCGCGTCGCCGTTTTCCTGCGGCGCCGCCGGCTCATGCGCGACGCGTCCAAGCGAAGAAGGCAAAGATCGCGATCAGCGCCGAGACGATTAAGTTCCAGCCGGCGAGCGAGATCCCCCAGAGCGACCATTGTACCTGGTCGCAAAGCACGACCTGGGTCCGCGCCAGCATCTGTTTCAGCTCCTCCAGGGTTTGCGGCGCGTGACCGCTGTTGGTGCACGCAGTCGGGCCCGGGAACCAGTGCTGTTCGACGCCGACATGGTAGAAGCCCAGTGCGGCGCTGGCCACGAATACCAGCGTGAGCAGAAGCAGCGCTGCCCGCGGCCAGCCGGGTGCCGGAAGGGCCAGTGCCAAGACCGCGATCGCGATCGCCGCGTAATAAGGCCAGCGCTCCATGAGGCACAGCTCGCAGGGTTGCAGGCCGCCCCAATATTGCGAGACCAGCGCCGCGCCGATCACGGCGGTCGCGGCCACGAGGATAATGATGAGCGGCTGACGCGCGGTGTTCATTCTGCTTCGGGAAGGCGTTAGTCGTTGGGTCGCAGGCGATGCTTCAGATGCCACCAAATATACCAGCCGACGGCCAGCGCGATCACACCGACGATGAGCACGTCGAAACGTTGCATGATTGCTTTGAAGGTCGGGTTGGTATTCCATTGTTGGCCCAGCTTGTATCCGACATAGGCAAGCCCGAAGCACCACGGCCACGAGCCGATGAACGTGTAAAACTGGAATTTTACCTGCGACATGCCGGCGATGCCGGCGGGCAGAGCGATGAACGTACGAATCACCGGCAGCAGCCGGCCCACTAACACGGTGACGCTGCCGTAGCGCGCGAAAAACCTGTGCGCCCAGTCGAGCTCGCGCTGGCCCATCATGATGTAGCCGCCCCATCGCTCGATGAACGGCCTGCCGCCGTAATAGCCGACCGCGTAAGCGACGGTCGAACCGAGGTTGCTGCCAATCGCGCCCGCCGTCGCAACCAAGAGCAGATCGAATCGGCCCGTGAAGACCAGATAGCCCGAAAACGGCATGATGATCTCGGACGGCAGCGGAATACAGGCGGACTCGATCGCCATCAAGACGACGATGCCGCCATAGCCGAGAGTGGAGATCGTCGCGACGATCAGCGCGGCCAGCGACGGGACGATCTTGGCGAGCATGTCGGCTCAATCCGTTCGTGGATGGGTCGGCGGCGCGATCCGGGCGCGTCCTTGTACGACGAGCGCGGCGATCTAGCCGTAACTCCATTGCCGCCGCAAGCGTGAAGCCACATTGACCCCGCGGGACCCCCGACTATAGTGGCCGCCGCTGCCCCTGTGGCGGAATTGGTAGACGCGGCAGACTCAAAATCTGTTGCCCGCAAGGGTGTGCTGGTTCGAGTCCGGCCAGGGGCACCATCACATAGATGAACATAACTGCACATAAACCACTGAAATAACAGTAGTAATTTAAATTTCTGTCGTGGTAAGCTCGCCGATAGCTACACATACAGCCTCCCTGCTACGTCGAGTGTCCGTGCACCTAATTTGCACCTAATTGCACCTAATTTTACCGAGAGAGCATCTGATGCATCTCACCGATATCGCGATCAAAGCGCTCCGCATCGACAACGGGCAGCGCGATTTCGCCGATGACGCCATTCCCGGTCTCGCTCTGCGTGTTGGCAAGCGTGCGAAGACGTTCATGCTCGTGGTCGGCGTCGATGCAAGTCGGCGACGCATAAAGATCGGTCGCTATCCCGATGTGAAACTGGCCGACGCGCGATCGAAGGCGAGGGTTCTCATCGGGGAATCTCAGGGCAAGCAGGATGAGAGCACTATCACGTTTCAGATGGCTTTCGAGCGCTTCATCGACCTCCATCTCAAGACGAAGAATAAACCATCAACTGCTGAGGAGACCGAGCGCCTCATCCGCCGCCACTTGCTGCCCAAGCTCGGTAAGCTCCAGTTGGAGACAATCACGAAGCAGAAGGTAACGTCGATTATCGACGGCCTTATTTCCACGCCTGCGGAGTGTGCTCACGCATTTACGGCAGGACGGACCTTCCTCCGGTTTTGCGAGAAGCGGGGGTATCTCTCGCGTTCGCCCATGAACGGCTTGGAGGCTCCGACAAAGAACGGATCGCGTGACCGGGTGCTCTCGGACGAGGAGCTTAAGAAAGTCGCTGTGAAGGCGCGGGCAGGGGGCAAATACGGCTCCCTTATCCAGCTGCTATTGCTCACTGGCCAACGCTCCGGCCAGATCGCCAATCTCTGCGCCGAATTCATCGATTACGACCGTAAGACCATCACCTGGCCCGCCGCGCTTATGAAAGGCAACAGAGTCCATACCACCCCCTACGGAACGGTAACCGCCGCCCTTTTGAAGAAGCTTCCGAAGAAGGGGCTGCTGTTTCCCAACCTCAACGGCGAGCCGTTCAATAACTGGTCGAAGGCGCATACAGACTTCTTGGCGGAGTGCAAAGTGCAGCATTTTACGCGCCACGATCTGCGGCGGACCTACAGTACCGGCATGGCACGACTCGGTGTACCGCAGCATATCGCGGAATTGCTATTGGACCATCGTAGCGGGACCGCCATCAGCGGCGTGGCTGCCATCTACAATCGGTACAATTATGAAGCGGAGATGCGGGCGGCGGTTGATAAGTGGGAAAATCGGATTGCCGGCTTTGTCGATCAAAATGTCGTGCGATTTGAGAAACGCGCCGTAGGCTGATTATAGTCCGAGAATATAGTTTTGCTTCCGACGACATGAGAAATTTGCCGTCCATCGAACCCGCTTCAAAAGCATCAGCGATAGGTTGTTGTGGTCCGCCGCAGCACGTCCAAGATGCCAACGGCGTGTTGCATGAAATCAATGCCGAAAATAATTCGGTAGCTTCCAACACGTAGCCGGAACGCATCAGTACCCTTGAGTTTCACCACGTCCCCCGAAAGAGGATTATCCTGCATGGCCTCAATCGCGGCCATGATCCGTTCAAAATCGTGAGCGGGGAGCCCTTTAAGACTTCTTCGTGCGCGATTGCTTACGTGTACCGTGAAGTTCATGACGGAGTTCCCGGAGTGCTACGTGGTTGCCTACGCGAAACTCCGCCCTTCCTTCTTCAATAGCTTCGAGCTCATCGGCGGCCGGTTCCTCCTCGGGAAGCTTGGCGATCCGTGCTTTCATGCTGCGGATGCCGACGACGCGGATGTAGTGTCGCAGCGCCTCACGCACGAGTTCCGATCGGGTACGGTGTTCATCCCTGCGGACGCGTTCAAGCTCCGCTGCCATCTTGGGCGGCAAGGAAATCGAAAAAGTGGCTGTCATACGAGACATGGTCATGGAGACGGTGGTTATTACTATTTGTTACATAGTATCAAATGCAGAACGGGTGTCAAGAAACGAAGGTGCCGAGATTACATTGAACGCTTCTGGCTAACGGAGGCATGCAATCTACACCTTATCAATCAGAAACGGCCCCAGCCCCGCCCGTTGCCAAGCGCCGGTGAGCATGTCGGCCGTAGGCAGCGGCGCTTTTTCCAATGACGAGAGAGACGGCATCGTTTTGAAGAGCAGGAAACTGCTGCCCTTGCCAGCCGTCAGCTCATCGACTGGGCGCATGAGATTCTGCATGTGCCGGTCATTGATGGTCACGTTCAGCACCAGCAGGTTCGGCAATCCCCATTGGCTCTTGTGGAGAGACCGCGCTACGATCTCGCGGTACTGGAGGATTTTCCTTAGATAGCTGGTCTGGTGGAGGCTGCCGCGGAATGCCGGCTCGGTGTTTCGATCGGCTTCGAGAGCGAAGAAGCGATACCGCTTCTGGCCGTCCATGACGTACTCGATTCCAAAGAGAGCATCGGGGATGAGCGGCTTGTCAGAGCGTGTCGTGATCTTGGTTTGCGGGCAGGTATAAGAAACGGGAACGGGAACCGCTAAAGGGTTTGCAGAATTGCGGGTGCCCTCCGGCATTCTCGGGTTCAAGAAAATTTCATCCCACGGGATGTAGCGAAGATTCGGATCGGCCCGCGCGCCAATCTCGATTGAGGAAATAACGTCGCAAATCATCAGCTCGTGATGATACTGGCGCACCGCGCCCAGGCGGCCCTTTCGGGTGAGGGACGGCGCGCTCCCTTGGGCTAGCCCGTGTTGCGCCAGGACTCGCTCCCCTGCTTCTCCCAGCTCGTACACCGCCGGCATGTAGCGGGCGTTCACCGCCTGCCACTGCTGCGGCGGCCGGTCGAGATAGCCTCCTTCGTGGTAGAGGTGCCCCAGGCGCTCGATAAAGCGCTTCTGCGACTTGCCGCCCACCAGGGCGAAGAGATGGGTGCTGCGCAGGTAACGGTAGCGATTGAGCAGCCGGAAGATTTCAACGTCGCGCTGGTTGAGCTCGATCCTCTTGCTCGTCGGCTTTCGCGACATGCGCGAGCGACGCCGCAAGGCGTCCGGCGATCGGAGTTCCGCAGATATGCGAACGTTCATGCATGGTTCTGTAAACCACCGCTGCGGACAAGAAAACGTGCGGCACATTCCGCCATGTGGAATGCGGAGAAGGAATGCGGAGCTATGTGCGCATGAAAATATTTCGGGCCGTCACCAATCCGGCGACGGGTCGGTATCGGCCTTGTTGGGACCGGACTCAAGCTTCCAGGGTAAATCCGGATGATGCGGGTTGAGTATCAGCTCGTTGGGGTCTGTGGGAGGCTGGGGCGTGTCGCTCACGCGGACGCGGTTCGCATCAAGTAACTTGCGGTACGCTTCGTCCGACATCATCGGCTCCCTCTCCATCGTGCCGAAGGGCACGGCGAGCGAAAGAGCGGCCCCGGTCACGTTGCGTAGGTAACAGGCAAAGCGCGTCTCCTTAGTCCCTTTGCGCTGCTCGAGCACAAACGTCGGCGTGGTGCGCATGTCCGGAGCCACCGAGCGGGCGTCTCGATCCGAGACGCCTCCGGCGAATTTGACGCTGGTGTTGGAGGCAATCGACGCTCGAAGCCCGCCTGCCAATTGGTCGAGGTACTGGTGCGCCAGCACCATCCCGAGTTTGTACTTGCGAGCCTGGTTGAGCAGGTTGTCGATGTTGTCGTCGAAATACTCGGCAGCTTCGTCGATATAGAGGAAGGCCGGGCGACGTTCGTTTTCGGGAACGGCCGCGCGCTCAAGCGCCGCTTGGAGCGTGAGGGCGATGAAGTAGCGCCCGAGGATGGAGGAGCCGCCCTTGAGGAAGTCCTTAGCCGTGTTGACGAGGACGATCTTTCCCTCGTTGAGCGCGGTCGGTATGTCGATGCGGTTCTTGGGGGCCGAGAACATCCGCTCGAAGGTCTGGTTCTCCACGATGCCGTAGAGGCGGCGTTTGATCTGCGTCTTGGTCTCGGTATATGAGCGGTCGGAGAACTCCTTGTTGAAAAACATCTGCGTGCTCTCGGGCAGAGAGTCGATGATCTTCTGATACGGCTTGGTATCGTCCATGAGTTCGATCATGGTGCGGATGGTCGCGGCGGGAATGTAGATCATCAGCCGCGCCAGGTAGCGGAAGATCAGGGTTTGCTTTTGGGTAAGTTCGGCGCCGAGGAGCGAGCCGAAGAAATATTCGTACAGCTCGATTACCCCGTTGAGGATTTGTTCCCGCTCGACCGTGCCATACCCTCGTATGCGCTCCATGTTCACGTCGAACATGTTGAGTGCCGGCGGATGATCCACGTCGCGCGGGTCGATGATGATGAGTCGGTCCGCCAGCAATTCCTCGAATACCTTCATCCGGGAAATCTTTCGGATCATGTCGCCCTGACTGTCGATGATGACAAGTCCCGGAGAATTCGGCTGTGCCAAGTCTTCGATGATGAGATGCTGGAGGGTCTGGGTTTTGCCGTGTCCGGTGCCGGCGAGAATGTGCATGTGCTCGAAACGGACGGCCTCGGGAATGGCGAATGGCAGGGGCAGAGAAAAGAGATCCTCAAAGGCGGTGCCGTAGAGGTAGGTCGAAACGATCTGGGCCGGCGGCAGCTTTGATTCGGTCGGGCGAATGATGCTCGAAGGCTGCCGCATGGCGGCGTCGAGCGTCTTTCCGGAAGCAGTCGCCAGGTTGCGGTCGAACTGTGACCGAATTCCATCGAACAGATTGGCGTTCACCACGTCATCGTCGAAGAACGTCACGCAGATGCGCTCGACGATCTCCGGCACATTGCACACGTCAAGAACCGAAACGGAAAACGGGCCGTCCGTTGAGAGCGGCGGCAGATACCCGAAAAATCCCTCTAAGATTCGGATGATCTTTTCCCGCCAAATGTCCTCGTAGCGCGCGGGATCGGCGAGAAAGCGCTCCTTGGCCGAAAGGACGGTATTGAGCGAGGAGGTTGATTCGATGGTGAGGTTGTCCGGGAACTCCGGCATCCAAAACATCACCGGGTCTTGCTGCGTCAGGGTGAAGACGAATTCCTTCACGCCTTTATCGAGCGTCTCGGGCAGGGTTACGTTCGCTCTCTGGGTAGCCTCGACGACCAGAGAGTCAACGAATTCCAGAGCGGCGAATTCTCTCCCGTACGGGGATCGCTCGTAAGTCTTTTTGACGCGGGCATAGAGAGCGGCGAGCTCGTGGCGCTCCCGCTTGAGCATCGAGCCGGAGAGCGACGCCCGCAGGTTATTCCAGCCGAGGGGTCGCCACTGGAATTTAGAGCTCAATCACTTCGTCTCCGCCAAAATGCGCCGCCGCGTCGAGGACCGCCTTGAAGTTGCCCGCCGCTTCCTTGATCTGCTGTTCGACCGCGAGCATCTCCATGATGTCCTTGCAATCGACGCGCTTGCCGTTGGCCAGGTCGTCCACCGACACGGAAATGTTCATCATCTTGAAGGCGAGACGCGAGGCGAGGCCGAGCAATCCTGCTCCCTTGTCGATCAGCTCTCCGCGCGTGTAGAGGACGGTCTCGCCGAGTTTGTATTTGTGAATGTTCTGCCGCTCTTGTTCGGAGATCTCGGCGCGGACGGAAAGGGAAAAGGTAATCGTAGTTCGCATGAGGCCGCTGGTGTGTTGATCGCGGCGGAGTAATAGCTTCATGATATTCCTCCCGTACTATTCTGCTCTCAGACTCAATATTTACTACCTATACGGAATCGAGCCAGTTAGGGAAGAGGATTAGAAAGCAACACAACAAGAAGGATGAGCGGCCGGCGACCGAAGGGAGCCGGCTTGTAAGGATATATAATTCATTCAAGTCGGAGTAGACGCCGTCGGGGTCATGTCACGGTTTATGCCACCGCGAGAACCGACATGGAGATCAAGCCAACAATCGCGTTTGGGGATGCGGTATCCCCGAGCGTATCCCCATGCCTAACCGGGCTTTGCGGACGTGAAAAGGGGCTCGGTTTGGAAGCCGAGCCCCTTCTCCCATGAAGGGAGATTCGTGTCTATCGAGCGTCGATGCGCTTCTGCAACCAGTCCAGGACTTCCTGCTCAATCCAGCCGACCCGAGAGCGAGGTCCATATCCCAAACGCACGCGCTTGGGAAACTTGCCTGCGTCTTCGAGGCGTTGAACGTGTTGCGGGCTGTACAGGACGAGCGGCTTCAGCTCCTTCTTGCTCAGTAGTTTCATCGCGAAAACTCCCGTTAGGGAGCCTCGCGAAGCCCCAGTTGCGAACTGGCGCCAAGGAGAAGGGTACTCCGCTCATTGCGGGGGTTCAACGTTCTGGTGGGAGGGTCGTTGCGCTGAAAGGGCGGCTCGGCATGCCGTCGATCATGAGCTTGAGATAAATGTGAAAGTTGGGCAGCGAGAGCAGGTCTTCCATCTCAAAGGCGGGTGCGAACTCCCGTGCTAGAAATGTCGAATCCTCGGGTCCGACCCGGAAGGAAATGATAGTGCCGGCGTTCCCTAGGATCGCGTGACGTACATCAGGCTCAAGCTGATGCATGTATTGATGGGCGAGGGTGAGGCCGACACGGTACTTGCGTAGTTCGGAAGTCATGTTCGCCACGGCAAGCGTGGTGAAGCTCTGAAATTCGTCGAGGTAGAGATAAAAGGGTTTGCGCTGCGAGTGCTGAACCTCGGCGCGGCTGAATGCGGCCAAACCAAGCGTGGATACCAGAAGGCTCCCGAGAAGATTGGCGCTGTCCTCTCCGATCTTCCCCTTTGCCAAGTTGACCACGAGCACGCCCCCGGTATCCATTATCTGACGAAGATGCAAGTCCTTCTGCGGCTCGGTCAGTATCCGGCGAAGTGTCGGGTCCGCAAGAAAGGCGCCCACCTTGTTCTGGATTGGGGCAATACCGTCAGCACGATAGCGGAAGGAATATTTTGGGTATTCATGCAGCCAAAAGGTTTTCACCGGCTCGTTTGCAATGTTTGCGGCAATTTCCTTGCGATACGTCTCCTCCGACAGCAGGCGGAGAATATCCGAGAGAACGGCATCCGGCGTTTCAAATAGCGCGTAGAGCGCGTTCCGCAGGATGTGCTCCATGCGGACGCCCCAGGCGTCATCCCAAAGCTTCTTGAAACTGTCGAGTACGCCGGAGACGGCGAGCGGTATTTTTTCTTCTCGTACGTGCCTCAGCGGATTGTAGCCATAGGGGCAGGAAGCATCTGTCACGTTCCAATAGATGATGTCCGTTCTGCCTGAAAGCTGGGCTTCCGTGGCGATCTGTTCGGCCAAATCGCCGTGGGGGTCCACGAGACAAAACCCTCTTCGTGCAAAGAGGTCTTGTTTGGCCAGGGTATGCAGGAGCGTTGATTTTCCGGTTCCGGTCTTTCCGATCACATAGACATGGGAGAGGCGGTCTGCCTGCTTGATCCCGAACGTTTTGTGCGGTTGCCGGCCATAGGTGAGGGCAAAGTATGAGATGAATGGGTTACGATCCATTCGTCCCAGGGTACGGAAGAATATCTTGGCGTCATGACGTCAGAAAGCGTCGAACCAGCGCTTTCTCGCGTCTTAGGATCATTTGCCGATTGGGCTACGTTTTGTCCAATGCGCATCAGCGACGAAGGGCTCAAAGAGTTCATAGCCATCTGCAAGGAAGACTACGGACTGGATATCCCGGAAGGCGAGGCGAGGGTCTGTGCCGTGCGGCTGCTGCTCTTCTATGAGATGATCTATCGGCCTTTGCCGAGCGAGTTACAATCTAAGCAGCCTTCGACAGATGCTCCTGGTCCCGGGCAAGGAGTTCCTTGAAGGTCTCCACCATCTTGATGAGTTTCGGATCACGTGCTTCCCACAAGGTTCGAATACCATCCAACATGGCGCACCTAATTGGAAAAGTGGATATTCCAACACCATCGATGAACGGAAATGCGGCCTGACATTTCAGTTTTTTGTCGATCAAGATCAGGTTCGATCCGACCGCTTCGACGATCCGACGTTTTGTCATGGCATCACCATCTCGAAACCAAAAAGCTATTCGTTCAAGCCCTGCAATCACCGTCTGCGCGGGTTCGATCCAGGTTTTACCTTCGACCGCCTTTCGTGCTTCGCTGAGCCTCCGACCCTCTTGAGCGATTCGCTCCCGTTCCTTACTGAACTCAATGTCACCAATCAGTTCCCGAAGCCGCAATGTCGTCAGCACCGCGCGCTCCTTTGCGAGCACCTGTTCGGCCTGTCCAAGCGCTGCAATGCGCGCCAGGCGTTCGGCTTCCAAATCGGTGCCGTTGCCCCGGAGCTCTTTTAAGAGCAGCGCATGCATACGAGGCTTGATGGTCAGTGTCTGGATGAAGGCGGACATTTGTGCTTCAAGCGCCTTGGCGTTGATCACCCCTTGGCGACACAGGCCGTCCAGCTTCTTGTGTGTGCAGTGATAGTAGATGTACCTGCTGCCGAAGCGATTGACTTTGTGCTCCGCTGTGACTGCCGAATCGCATACTCCGCAACGCATGAGGCCAGTGAAAGGAAAGACGTGCTTCTTCGGTTTGGGTTTACCAGGTTGGCCAAGCGCCGTTTGTACCCGGTCGAATTCCTCCGGTGTCACCACTGGCTGGTGAGCACCGGGATACCTCTCGCCTTGATAGACGAGGACGCCGCTGTAGAAGGGATTGGTCAACAGGAAGTGGACGCTGCTGAAGCACAGGTATGTTCCGCCGCTTCGTTTGCCCTGTCGCGATTTGAGACCCCACTTGCGGGTAAGCCGAGCAATGTCTGAGATCGAATAACTACCAGTCAGAGCGAGATCGAACATGCGCCTCACCAACGGGAAGCGCTCGGGATCAGGCACGATCGTCTTCGTGGCTCGGTCATTGAGATACCCGATTGGCGCGCGGCACGTGAGCCAACCTTTTTGGCGTTTGAGCCTGTTACCGCGCTTCACGTTCTCCGAGAGACTGTCCACGTAGTACTTCGAATAGCCGAAGATGATGGACAGCATGAATTTCCCTTGCGGGTTGTTCTCGAAGCTGTAGGTGACAAAGAACAGGTTCTTGATCCGCTTTTGGTCGAGAAGATAGATGATCTTCCCGCCGTCCATGGAATTGCGGGCCAAGCGGTCGGGATGCCAGGCAATGATGCCATCGGCTTCCCCTCGCTCGATCCTGGACAGCATTTCGCCGAAGAGCGGGCGACCCGGAGCCTTGGCGCTCTTGCTCTCCTCGTAACGTCCGACAATTTCAATGTCGGCTTTGCCCTCACACGCTCTCAACGCCTCCTGCTGCTGACTCTCGATGGAGAGAATCTGCCGGTCCTCTGCCTCGCTCGATTTTCGGCAGTAGAGGAAATAGCGCATGAGTGGACGATGGCGCGCACGCGACCGTCCGAGTCAGGATTCTACCCGACCAAGGAAATTCGCGCGAATCGCAGTCGCGGATAAGTGTAGCGGTGCATCCTCGTCACCGAAGACGTGAGGATGCGAGGAACCGGAGAACACTCACGTCTGGGATTGGTGGCTGCTCGTTCATACGATTTCCGGATGAACGAAAAAACCGAACCCAGGGCCAGACCATCCGTCGTTATTTCTGCCGTTCAAGATGGCGCCATCGTCGAAACGGTGTATCGGCCGGAGACGAATGACACGGCACTCGTGTTAGCGAGCAACGGTTCAGTAGAGGTCACCGGTGAATGGAATAGGGGTGGGGCGTCATTCGTGCCCATTCGACCATCGAATAACCTGATCAAGCACCGGGCACTTCTCTTTGCCTCAGAGCCGGTCGAATGCGGAGATACAACCGAGCTGCTCGATGAGATAGCGAAATACATCCGTCGGTACGTCTCCTTACCCGATCAGGCAATCGGGATATCCGCCGCATACGTGCTTCTCTCCTGGGTGTACGACGCCTTCAACGAGCTGCCGTACCTTCGCTTCCGCGGCGACTACGGCACCGGGAAGACCCGCGCCCTCTTGGTCATCGGCTCGCTCTGTTACAAGGCGTTCTTTGCGAGCGGAGCCTCCACTGTCTCTCCGATTTTCCACACCCTCGACACGTTCAAGGGCACGCTCATTTTCGATGAGGCCGATTTTCGCTTCACCGACGAGAAGGCCGAGCTGGTCAAAATCCTCAATAACGGCAACGCCAAAGGTTTTCCCGTTCTGCGAACGCAGGTAACGCCCAAAAAGGAATTCGATCCCCAAGCCTTTGCGATCTTCGGGCCGAAGATCGTGGGGATGCGGCGCTCATACGACGACCGGGCGCTTGAGAGCCGTTTCCTCACCATCGAGATGGAGCCGGGACGCTCGGGGGGCGTGCCGATCAATCTCCCCGACGCGCAGAAAGATGAGGCGCTCTCCCTTCGCAACAAGCTCCTCACGTATCGGCTGCGCAATCGGCTGTCGGTCGTGCTCGATCCGACGCTGGCCGATCCGAGTCTTGAGGCGCGGATGAACCAAATACTGCTTCCTCTGCTATCCGTGGTCCCCGATGAAAAGCTGCGGGCAACCATCCAAAGCACGGCCCAGATGCTGCAAGCCGGCATCGTCTCGGAGCGAGGAGCGAGTACCGAAGGCCAGGTGCTCTCCATTGTGGCACGGCTTCTTGCCGAAAAGCCGGAGAAAAGTCTCGCGCTATCTGAGCTCGCCGCCGCTTTCGGGAAGGAGTTTGGCAGCGAGTACGAGCGGCCGATCACCAATCGGTGGATCGGGTCGGTGCTGCGCCGTCTCGGGATCGTCCTCTACAAAAGCAACGGCGTGTTCGTGCTCGTGCCGGGACAAGACGAGCGGATCACCGCCCTCTGCACTCGCTACGGCATTGTGGATATGGTGGGGAAAAACTGTGAAGAGTAAGCTTCTCAGGGAGATGGGGACGTAGGGAGAAGCACCAAGGGTATCCGTCGCCGGATATCCTTGTGCCGTAAGACCCTTGTTGCTGCGCGATCGTCGAAGGTCATGCCTCCGAAATCATCTCCCTATCTCCCTCCGTCCCTGACGTGCATCGAAATGATGCATTTTCCCCTCTACGTCGGAAGCTGCGCTCGCGAGAACATAGACGACGGGATGATGCGCCTTAGACATCATCATTAGTTTTTTGGCCTATGTCGTCGAAAGTACATTGCTACGTGCGCACCCTCCGCAATGAGTGGGGGCTGACGCAAAGAGAGTTGGCGTCCTTGTTGCCCAAGGGCGACCACAACCGGGTCTCCCGCGTCGAGCGGAACATTATCCTGCCCAACGGGGCAGAAATCTTAGCCTACGCGCTGATATTTGGCCTTTCAGGCCAGGCCGTCTTTCGGAAGCTCTCCGATAAGACGGATGAGGCAGTGATGCAGGGCGCCTTCCGCCTGCATCAGCGTCTCGAAGGCAACAGTTCGCCGAAAGCGGTGCGCAAGCGCGAGCTGCTCGATCAGATAAAGGCGCGGGCGATTGAAAACGCCAATCAAGCGCAGGTATGAGCCGGGCACGCCCTCGGGATCTTGTGCTCGCGGTACATCCCTTCACGCGCGGAATCGCGTACACGCTCTTCGAGAGTCCGCTCTCGCCGGTCGATTGGGGCATAAATGACATTCGGGGCACACAGAAGAACGCACTGGCGCTTGAAGCGGCCAAGCGGCTCATCGAGCGTCTTCAGCCGGACGTTCTGGTTCTTCAAGATTTATCCGGCCCGGACGTCCACCGGGCGGAGCGCATCCACCGGTTGCAACGCCTCATCGCGAGCCACGCCGAGGCGCAAGCGATCGAGGTTCACAGATATCGCAGAAAAGACATTCAAGAGTGCTTCAAATCGGTCGGGGCGGTGACGCGATACGAGATCGCCCAAGCGATCGCGTCGCAAGTCCACGCCCTGGGCCATCGCTTGCCACCGAAACGAAAAATATGGAATGCAGAAGATCCCCGCATGAGCTTCTTCGATGCGGCATCGCTCGTGATGACGTTCTACTGCCTAGATTCACACCAACTTGCGAGTTAATGACACCACGTGGCGCCGTTGCGCCAGTTGGCATACGTCTCGCAGACCATGCCGTTTTCCATCCACCAGCGGCCGGGAGACGTCTCACAACACGAGCCGTCCCTGCGCGTCGAGCTCGTGAAGGTCGTCCCGTTCTCGTAGTACTCCGTCGTGTACTTCTGGCCCTCAGTGTTGGTCCGCGTGATTTTCTTCCCTGCAACATCCGCGTCCGCCAGAATGGGCGCCACGAAACCTATGCTGAGTATCAGCGCAAGCATTACCAAAGAGAATTTCCTGATCATCATTGCCGTCTCCTTCGGCTGTGAGTTCCCGCCACACATCCGCCGTCCCACATCACTGAGATGTATTATACATCATAACGAGCCCGAATTCGTCTGAGGCGCCGTGATACAATGGCGCCAACGCTTTCCCCTGCGGTTGCCGCGCTTCAATTGTGGAGCCCGGCTTGCGCAGGAGGAACCACGTGGATACTTCCGTCGAGACGAAGGTGGCCCGCATACGCCACCTCAACGATCTGCTGCGGTGTAAGGGTATCGGAGGGCAGGTAATGGCCACCGCCGGCCTCGATGCAATGGGTGAGGAATTTGTGGGCCGGGTCTTGCGGGAGATTATCGCGTTCACGGCGTTCACGAGCGAAAACGATCCACATGGTGAGAGAGATTGCGCGCGCCTTGTGGTCGATGGCGTCTCGATCATCTGGAAGATCGACTACTTCGACCGAAGCCTCACCTATCACTCACCCGATCCTGCCGATCCAACCGTCACCGTCCGGGTCATGACGGCGATGCTTGCCGGAGAATATTAGGCAAGCGCAACACCCCGCCAAAGGCGGGGTGTTTTTTGAACCACCTCTTGCTATGTGAAATCCACAGATACACACAGGTACACAATGGACGTGCTATGCGCGTGATATGATAAAGGAGATAACTTTTTGCCTGCATCATGAAACTGGTACGTCAGGTTCCGGTGGAGATTCCCATGGCAGGCTCTGTGTTGTCAGCACAGCACCTTGCTCATACCTTATGAAATATCGTCTTCATCTCCGAACCTCTGGCTATTTTGCTCTTTTTCTAATGCTCCTCATTTTCGGTTTTCTCGATTGGATTTCTATCTCGGCGGCATTCTGGATCGCGACGGGGACGTCCTTTTCCTTGGGGGAAATTGGAACCCTTATTGGTTTTCTCGTCCTTACCTTGGTCTCCTCGATTTTCATATTTACCTTCTATAGGGGATTTTGTGCACCGATGTGGATTGACGTTTCTAAACGGATTTTGGCGATACCGTATTGGTCTAAAATAGATGCTACTGCCGAGATTTTTCTTGGAAGTCTTGCATTGCCGCACATAGTCGGGACTTACCACGAGCAGTATGAGACCCTTTTGCGCACGGTGTTTCCGCTCTTCATGCATCGCAGGAAAATCCCCTTCAACCAAATCCGGTCCGTACTGATTCTTCCCGCTGAAGCAGCGGATACGAAAAAGGACTATGTAGGTATTTATTCTGAGAACTCTCCGGCGAGAGAGAAATTTGTAGCTTATGCGGCCACGCCAGTTGATTACGGACAGGAAGGAGATGTCATTGCAGTTGAAATGGGAAGAGAACTCATCATCAGACACACGCTGAACCTTCCCAAAAAATCGGATATTGCGGCTCTTGGCGAACACCTGCGCCAAAGTGGCGTGAATGTCGTTATGCCAAATCACCAGGATGAAAAGAAGCTTTGACCTTCAGACTTATACGTCGCGAGCACATCTTGAGGTGTTACATTCGGAAGATACGTCATTGCATTGAGAAGGGGATGCTGATCCAGCAGTTGGTCTAACGAAGTTTGGCCGTCAATCGCGGCTTTCAGAAGTGCATTCTCACGTGTCGTGTCTCCAGCGCTTTTTGCCTGCTCCGCCAATGCTATCGTTTGGTCGATCTGTCGCTGAAAATTCTGCACGCTGGTTGAGAAACCTTGTATGTCTGAAGCTAACCCTCTGCTTGCATCAGCGATGACTTGCGTGTCCGTAATGGCGACACTTAATGCCACCGCATAATAATTTCCCTTCGTTTGTTCACCAGTCGTCACCGCCGTAGCGGTGTCCAAAATGGCGATATACGTGGCAGCACCGATAAAGTTGGCGAGGAAAGGATCATTGGGGAATTGTGCTCTGGTGTAATTCTCGGCAGAATCGGAAAGGGATTTTGCGATAGGTTCCGCAAGTAGGTTAATTATCGCTCCCACGCCCATATCTCTTATCTGCGTTCCAAACAGGGAGCCAAAGTTTTGCCGCGTAAGTTCTGTCTCGAACAGATCTTGTATTTCCTGAATCGCGTTTTGCTGAGCCGCTTGAGATAATCCCTTTGGAATCGCGATTGCCAAAGTGTCTGCAATAGTACTTTGAAGGAGGTTCAGAAGGATGCCGCCGCTTGCTTGTTGCGGAATATTCCAATGTGCAAGAACCTCGTTAGCAAGGCCCGATGCAACATCTGAATAGTTGAAACTCGTCGTTGATGGCGTACTTTGAGCCGAATTTGGTTGTTGACTCAAACCCTTCTTCCCTACGATTGGGCCACCCAGATTTGTGGATGTATATTGGGCTAGTCCTTGATGTTGGTCCAAAATCAGCTGCGTCTGCGTTGACGTCGATGAGTCTGAACTTGAACTGCTGCTGGATGGCGCAGGTGGCGGCGGTGTGGTCGGCGGAATATTTCCAATTAAATACGGATAGCCCGAATTCATGCTGCTGCTGAGCGTCCAGACTGATGGATCAAATCCGGCAGGCAACGCTGCCTTTAAGTCTGCGGTTTGGAGACCGGTCGATCCACTCGACGCGCCGTCGGTCGTTTGACCCGAAGTCTGAATGTCCCAGTAATTATTCGAAAACGTCCCGCCAAAGGTTTGATGGTTGTCTTGGCCGACTAATCCACCGTGTACTGTTGAACTATCCCCACTAATTAGTCCGGTTGAGTAAGATTCCGTAGCGGTCCCTTCGTTCCACCCGACGAGCCCTCCGATGAGGCTATTCGAACCACCGCTGATCGAGCTGATGGAATAGGAATGATCGATGTATCCAACGACAACGGGAAAAAAGCAATTATTACAGATGATGCCATCATTAATGCCAACGAGACCTCCAGCATATCCATCTGGTCCGGTGCTCACCGATCCACTTGCAAACGACTGCGATACTTCTCCTCCAAAAATTCCGGTAGTGCCCTGCAGAAAGATCCGCGCCTGAAAGACATCGTTATAACCGACAAGCCCGCCAACAGCGCTTCCAGTCCCTCCGCTTACTAATCCAGTCGCGTATGTTTGCCGGGCCCATCCGGCGTTAAATCCTATCAATCCGCCAATGTTGTTATTAGCGCCGCCCGATACTTGCCCAGTAGCATAAGAATTAAAGACGAAACCGATATTTGATCCAACAAGTCCGCCAACAGCCCCCGTTGGAGCGGGAGAGACGAACGAAAATGGAAATCCTGCTGCGCCGACTTGAGACGCATCGCCTCCGCGTACTGATACATTTGAGTGCGACCCCGTGATTGTTGCGTCTTGTGAGTTTGAACCCACTAGACCACCAACAATCGATCCGCTGGCGGTAGCTGTCACATTTCCGCTCACATAGACGTTTGTGATTAATCCCAGGTTTTTTCCAACAAGAGCACCTACGGTGCTGGACGCTGTTGCAGTAATGTTGACATTTGTTAGACCAAGATTGCTGATCCCGCCCGGGTCGAAAATATTGCCGTTAAACGAGCTAAAAAGCCCTACGGATTGTTGTGACGATACAATCGTCAACTTGTCGATGGTGTGTCCTTCGCCATTAAAGACGATGGTGGCCGTGCCAATAGGCGTGAAGCCAGCCCCATTGTTCCATGTTGCGGTGATACTTGCATCGATATCTCTGCCCAAGGCGTAGGGGACGACCTGCAAATTATTTTGTACGTTCTGCAGATCGTAGATGGTGTTTACGAGCATGTATGCTCTCAAGACGGCGAAGCTAAGGACGTTATTCTGGAAATTTTCCGTAGGATTCACATAACTAGTCGAATTCACGCCGCTGCCAGCGGGATTCACCGACGGATTAAAATATATCGACACCGTCCCGGCGCTATCCAACCTTGCGTTGTTGCCGAAAGTGACAGTTCCAACTCCGGTGCCCGTGTTGTCGGCACGCAGATTCACGTCGCCCAGGCCATTAATATCCGCATTAACGGAGACGTTGCGATAGGCGCTCAAGGTCAGCGTGTTACTGCTACCCCAAGAAATTGGCGCTGCAACGGTAATGTCACCGTTTTGGTTCCCGCCGGTCCCAGTCACAATCGTCACATTGCCGAGATTCAGTGCGCTCTGTAGATCATTTGTATTAATGACCGAGTTATCAACGTTGCCTGTTAACGTTGTGCCATTCCCATTCGCCGACGTATCTGTTGTGGTTGTCGAGCTAGAACCCTCGATCGTCACGTTTTCCGGGTCGAGCAGGAGCGTGCCCCAATTTCCCCTCGGCGCCGTCAGATTCACCGTGCCAAGGAAGTTGAGCAGCTTATGCCCGGAAACCTCGACATAGCCGCCATCGCCACTCTGCGCTCCGCCGCGCGCCGAGATCATGCCTTGGAAACTCGTCGTTTGATCCGACCACACCGCAACCTGGCCGCCGTTACCGCGTGTGACCGCATCGGCATCGATGCTGGCGCCGGGGGCAATTGAGGTCGTCCGGGCGTTTCGTTCCGGGCCCGCCCCGTGGAAATTGCCGCCCACGAGCGCCGTGCCGCCGCCGGAATCGCCCGCCACGTTGACGTTGGCGCCGTTGTTAAGCGCGACCCGTGCTCCCAACACCTTCACCGTGCCACCCACTTGGCCGGAGCCCACTCCTGAGGCGTCGAGAGCGCCGGCAACCGCTACGCTGCCGCCTGCGCCGCCGTCGAGCACGATTTCGCCACTCTGCTGCTTCACGGCGCGGGCCTCGATGATCCCGGTCGTATTGATGGCCTGATCGACGACTTGCCTCGCCGTGTCGGCGCCGATCCATACCGTGCCGCCATCGGCGTTGATCGTGCCGGTATTGGTGATGAGCGCCCCTGAGGGTGGTGCTTGCGCAACGGCCGTCGCCGGCACCGCGAACTGGATAAGCTGATCGCCATAGAGATCGAGCGCGAAGGCACTGCCCGAGGCGAGCGTGACCTTGCCGAGCCGCGCGGCAATGACGCCGTCGTTGCGCACCCAAGGCGCCACGAGCCCGACGAGGCCGCCTTCCGCCGCCGTGATCGTGCCCTGGTTGACGATCCCGGCCGCGGGCTTGCCGCGGAGGGTGAAATTGAACCGCCCGGCCATGAAATCGGCATTCGGTATGTCGTGGGTCGTGGCGATGAGACCGTTGACATCGATCCTCGCGCTCGACGTGAACACGACGCCGTTGGGGTTGACCAGGAAGACCATTCCGTTGGCGGAGAGTTGCCCCGCGATGGTCGATGGATCGCCCCCGATGACGCGGTTGAGAACGACGGAGGATGATGAAGGCTGCTGAAAGCGCACCGATTCGCTTGCGCCGATGCTGAAGCTCTGCCAGTTGATGATGGCCCTGTTGCTTTGCTGGTTGACCGTGACGTTGTTGGGCGCGGGCTGCGATATCGTGGCGCTGCCGCCCACCACGGTACCGCCCAGAGGATTAGCTTCAACGGACGCTGGCGCTAGCAGAAGCGCGATCGTCGCGGCGGTAAGTCGGGCAATATTCTTTGCCATCGCTCAGTACCTCGCTGTAAGCCGGAAAAACGCGCGCCAACCCTTGTTGCCGTTGACAGAGAGATTGCGTGTCAGCGGCTTATCCATCTCTGCAGAACTGGAGAGGTAGTCGGTGATCGACAGGCGGAAGCCGAAACCAGCCGAAGCGGCGGACATATCATTGGAGGTTCCGGCCGACGCGATACGGTTGAAAACCTCACCGATGTCGTAATAGGTGAAAAGCTCCGACGATTGGATGAGATCGACCGGGATATCGGGCGCGTAGCGCAGCTCGACGCTGCCGGCGAACCCGGAATCGCCCGTCAGCTCCGACGGATCATAGGCACGGCCGAACGGCTCACCGCCGAAGGAAAATTGCTCGGAAGCGGGCAGGGGATCGGCCGAAATCTGGCCGATGGCTTGCGCCAGAACGGAGAATCTTCGAGGCAGGGCCTGCAACCGCGAAGCGCGGAAATTGAGCTTGGTGAAATCGGTCTTGGCCCGGGTGCGGCTCGGGATGGGGTTGTTGTCGGGGGTCGCGGCTAGGATCGGCAGGCCGGTGCCGATGTCGAGCCCGAATTGCGAGATGCCGCGCCAGGTATCGGAAAAATCGTAGGAGCCCGAAAGCGTGAGCAACCGGATCCGGTCGTCGGCTGTTCTGGCGTTGAGTTCATCGGTCGTTGTGTTGCGGTACGTGAACATGGCGCTGGCGTTGAAATTCTGATCGCGCGACCGGATGAACGGATGGGAGACGGTCGCGGTGAACGACGTGTCGCGCCCCTGCACGTCCAAGGACGCGAGCACATCACCCGGATTGGTTTTGACGTAGGTGAAGCCAAAGCTGGCCTTGGTCCCTTCGCTGTCGAGCGTTTCGTCGTGGTTGAAGTGGTAGTACTGAAGATTGCCGGTGTCCTGCGGCGTGAGGACGATATTGACGGCGGAACGCTCATAAAGCCTGAGCGCGCTATTGAGGCCGCCCGCCATGTTGAGCTGGATCGGTCCGAGCGAGGCGGTGCCGCGATTATCAAGGCCGATCTGGGCGTCGATGGGCTTGTTCTGGAGAATGACGACCAGGGTCGCGGCGCCCGGATTATCCGCCGAGGGCTCGAAGACTGATTTCACTGAGGCGCCCGCAAGATCGCCCGCCAGAAGCAGATAGCGCTCCAAGACGGCAAGCTGGAGCGGGCGAGATTCCTTGATCTTCTCGCCGTAGTCCTGAAAGAGTTCCGGCCGACCCTTTATCTCGCCGTCGATCCGCACCTTATCGACATAGCCTTCGATGACGGCGATCTGGGCAATGCCGTCCTTGATCGTCTGCGGCGGGACGTAGGCGCGCGAGAGGATATAGCCGTCGTTGCGGTATTTCGCGGTGATGGCGTCGGCGATCTTGTAGAGTTCGGCGACCGTAATGTCCTTGCCGAGCTGATCCTGATAGAGCGGCAGGAAATCGGATTCCTTGTACACGGTCGATCCGGTGACCTGAAGAGCCGAAAGCGTGAAGTGGATCGCCTCGGCCTCGGCGGGCGCGAGCCGCTTCTCCGGCACGGTCGGAATGATGATCGGCTCAAGCGTCGATTTCGGCGAAGGCGGCGGCTGAAACCGGCGCTCGATTTGACCCGGTTGAACGGAACCGGGGAGATTCTGTTGTGCTTGGGCTTGCCCCGCGAGAAACCCGCCAGCAAGAACGCCGATTGCAGCGATTGCGTAGAGAGCGCTGAAGGGTACCCGGGCCATCCCCTTTTCCTCGGTGCAGCGCGCGGCTATTGGCTCTGCAATTGCTGCAAGAGCCCCGTGATGTTTTCCTGAATCGATTTTTCGTTGGCTAGGCGCAGCCGCTTGACGAAGCTAAACGAGTCGGACAATGCCGCAGTCCCGGTGGCCGTAATCGGCAGATGTTTGATCATTCCATCGCCGGACAGCGTGTAATCGACTTTCGAGGTCACATCGAGACTAAGACCGACCTGAGGCTGATCGAGTGACTGCAAGTTTGCGTCGAGGGTGTACTCCGGCGTTGTGCCGGCCGGCGCGAGATAGCCGACGTTCACGAGGCTATCTTCGAGCGCCTTCTTGAAGCTCTCGTTGTCAACTTTCGAAACCATATGCGTTGGCTCGCCACCCGAGACCTGCCCGACAGCAATGTCCTGTTTGAACTTCGCATTCGGCACTGCTGCTTGCGACACCGAGACGGTCATTCCCCGGGAAGTCGCGGGCGAGCCCGGTATGGGGTTTGCACAGGCGGCAAGCGTCAATGCGCCCGCAATCGCGCCGATCGTGGCAAATCTGCCAAATATCATTTCCCTCCCCATCGCGCGGTTTCTTGTTATTTGGCGTGGTCATATGCCACGGAAATGCTTTGCTTAATGAGAAGTTAACCTTAGCGGCTGTCTCAGCTGCATACAACTGACGCGGGTAAAAGCTGGTATTCAAAGAAGTAATTCGTCCAGCCAGTTTGACGCTCGTACGAAGGACGTAAGGTGCCCCGCTATTGCCCAATCCGCGCTTCAACCATGTTCACCACGGCACTGCCGATCCTGAGCGGATGACGTGGCGCTTTCATCGGTTCGAAATGCGCCCCTGAGACCCGTTATTGTACTTCCTTGCGCTCGATGAGCTTGACGCCTTCGCCGTTGAGCATGACCGCCGGCCGCTCGTAGGTCGCGACGTAATGCTTTTGGATCGAGCGGATGTCGAAATGCGTTGTCTTCGTGACCCGTCCGGCCTGGTCGGTCGCAATCGGGATTTCGTAGAGGGACATCTTCCAGACGCCTGCCATGCCGGTCGTTGCAGGCTTGAAGATGAGATATCCGGCATACGTGGTCTTCGGTACGATCTCGACGTTTCGATTGACGAGCGGAACGAGTCTGACCTGGGGAGCGGCCGAAGCGGTGGTAGGACAAGGTCGCACCGCCATGAGATCGGCCTGGAGTTCATCGTATCCCAAAAGTGCGTATTGCGAACCCGACGGATCAAAGAGGCGGATGACGGCCCGGTTGAGTCGGATGACGTGATCGGTGTTGTTGGTGATCGCGACCTTCTGTACCCAATCGCTATACGGAATGAGGCCGATACGCTGCATGACCGGACCGCTCTGCCCGAACGCCGGTTGGAGATACTGGTTGCACGCTTGGACGGTCGCCCAAAAGTTCGCCGGCAACGCGTCCACGTTCTCGCGCTTGTTGAGCTCGACGCGCACACCATCGCGTTCCTGTACATATTCGTTTCCTTGATATGGCAGCGTCTCCCACTCATCGACGCTATAGCGTACGGGCCCGCAGCCGGCGAGCAGCGCCACAGTCAAAGTCGCAGCTAGCGCTACGGCTTTCCGCATTGGAATCCCCCAATGAGCAGTGACGCAGTATCCACTGCTCTCCGGCCACGAAGCCGAAATACGCACGTGGATAACGGGTCAGCCGCTCCCCTTTGCAGGGACGCCCTCACCCGCCCGAACAAAATGGAGTATTTTGTTTAGCCTATAGACGAGCCCATTTTTCGTGGTGCTCGGGGCTTTCACCGCGCACTTGATCTTCGGTCGAAACGCGTAGCCATATGGCAACCGGCTTCGGGCAACCGTGTTCACGAATGTCACTCATCACGAATCTCGCTCTGGATTTTCCATTCTAGTTAAGGCCAAACCGAACAAAATAAGACATGTAGAAGCCGGCCCACTCATCGCCAACTAGCAAGGATTTTTGTCTCCGAGAACGAAGTTTTTTGCAGTACTGGCGGAATGCGTGCTCAATTACAATGAGCCGTTTCCGTGGATTAATGTACCGGTTGAGTTTCGCTTTCGCGACGAGGGAAGCGTATGACAGCTAGACTATCGCAATTGGAGCGCCGCCTAGTCGAAGGCCATGTCGTTGCTTTCATCGGTGCCGGCGCGTCCGCATCATATACCGATGAGAACGGCAATACGATTGAGGGCGTGCCGACCGCTGCTGGTCTCGTCGATCTGATGTCAAAGCAGCAGCCTTCGGTTATCGAACCGTCCGCCCCTTTTGAAGAAGCTGCGTACTTATTTGAAAAAGCTGAAGGCAAACAGGAGCTACTAACGTTCCTCAGCACTCACATTGGCAAGATTAAATCGCCGCTACCCGCGCACCGGTTTTTGGCTGCCCTGCCATTTGGCGGATTCGTCTCTATGAATTTTGATGCGCTGTTAGAGCGTGCGCTTGATCAACAAGGCCGTCGATACCGCCTCATACTCACCGACCAAGACGTTGGCTTGACGGCCGATCAATCGAATGAAGTCGCGGTGCTAAAGCCACACGGATGCCTCTCCAGGCGCGAAACAATCATCGCAACCGCGGACAAGGTTCTACCGTTTCTTGAGCGAAGCCCCTTATTGGACGCGTATCTTCGAGTTCTCGTCGCGAATAAGACGATCCTTTTCCTTGGCTTTAGCCTCACAGATGCCGATTTCAGATCTCTCGTGCAAAGCTTGCATGCAAGACTTGGCACCATCCCAAAGAGCTACGCCGTGGCTCTCGGGGTGAAAGAATTTCAGCGAACATTCTGGGCTGACCACAACATTGAGGTCGTGGATCAAGACCTTACGAAATTCCTTCAGAACCTTTATGTGCGGCTCGCAAATGCCTCTGAAGGTATAGTTCAGGCTGTCTCGCCAGTTTTGAATGATCCACTGTTCCATGGCATCCCGGCCCACCTGCGATCACTGCCCACTGAAACACAAGCGATCGAGGCATTTTTATCGGGCGTGCTTGATCGTCTCGCATCCAGCTCTCAGACATTAGCGGAAATCAAGGTTGCCGCCGAAACTGCGATAACAGGCGTTATGGAGCGCAAGAAAAATTTCCAGGCGTTTGAACATCTCGGCAATACAATCACCAACATTTTAGCTGACAGCCGCGACAAGCCCGAGGCTGAAGAAAAGATTTCGGGCCTCCGCCTAGATCGGGAAAAAATTGTGTCCCAATTTAAAGACCGCGGACACACCGTCTTCGAAAAACCTAAGCGGCTTTTGCTTTATTCGCAAAGCATGCGTGTCTCCCAGCTTCTGCATGGCGTTCCGCCGGGAACGATACAGAAATGCGAAATTTTCATCGCTGAATGTAGACCGAAGTCGCCTCGAATATTCGCGGACGCCGTAAAGTATGCAGAGCACCTATCCGATTTGCATGCCACCATCACGATCATCCCAGATGCTGCAATCTGGCATTTGTTTGATCAGCGGCGAATCGACCTCGTCCTTCTAGGCGCCCACAAGGTGTTCAAAGAGGGTGACCAGCTTCACTCCTTTATCAACACTTGCGGCTCTGGAATTATCGCCACTCTTTGTGAGCAGTTCTCCATTCCGCTTTGGATAGTCGCCGAGCGCGAGAAATGCGTGCCGAACCAGAGTTCGCGTGCGATTTCGTTTGTAGAGGAAGTGTCCCTTCTGCCGTGGCCAGGACTGCCACTTACGTCGCTTGGAGGAGGCAACGTCAAAGCAGAATTCCGCAACATAGGGTACGACTTTGTCGTCGCAAACACGATGACCCGTCTAGTGACCGAAGCGGAGATATAGGTTGCTGACACCTGAGCTTCGCCACTGGTTTGCTAACGATATTTGGAAAGAAAGGCGAGGCGGATCGAGGGTAGTCCGTGATGGAACGGTTCTTTATCGCCGCCCATCCGATGGAGTAACTACGATCGAAGCGGACGCGCGGCTATACAAATGGGCACGAGATGGCCTGGGCGCTAGCGTGCCCCGAGTCATTCGACAAGACTCTGATGCCATTCTGTTGCCCGTCATCAACGGGCGTCGTGCCTCCGACATCCTACGCACACTCCAAGAGAAGGACCGGTCCGGCGACGGAAATGCTCGGTCTTTGGCATCTTCAATCGTGGACGAACTCGCCGGTCACTTGAGACAATTTCAATCCCTTAGTCCATCTGACGGGATCAAATATGAGGCGTATCCTGTAGCTCAAAAGCTCATCGAAGCAACCAGTAACATATTAGGCATGCTCGATATGAACGGCCTCAATGAATTCGAACGGAATGTATTGGAAAAGATTTCATCTCGATATGCGGCCGCCTCGACTGTCATCTTCCGCGATCTCAATCCGAACAACGTCATAATCGCATGCGGCCTGTTTTCGGCGTCTGAAAGCGCGATGGCGTTTAACTATGTCGATTTTTCATCCGCAAAATATTTGGTGCCACGGGAAGATGATTGGGCAACGTTGCGTCTGCATCAGACAACAATGTGGATCAGCGGAAGATCGATCGCCGAGAATGTGGAAACCTTCGGGACATCGCAAACGGCGCTGTGTGCGCTGTTGGTCAGATTCCACCGCTTAGCACTTCGCAAAGCGGCCTATAAGGTTGCTCATCCCCGCGGTTATCTGCACCGCTATGAGAGCGATCCTGAACGACACTATTTCGGAGTCCTACGAAGCGCCGTCAACCGCCTTTGCCAAACCGGGGTCATTAGTCCACAAGAAACAAGCTCCTTGTTGGGAGTGTTTCAGAGGATTGACACGTCGGATTTGGACGTTCCCGAATTCGATGCCTTTCTGGATGAGCGAACTAATGTTCATGATGAAGGACTTTGAGCATTCCACATGTGACCCGGTTGTCTCCTTATGTAGGTGAGCGTTTGCGGCTATAATTACTCTCCAACGACGAGGTAACCGAAAATGAAAATTAGGCGTTTAGGAAGAACAACCCTCCAAGTTTCAGAGCTCGGACACGGTCTCTGGGGAATGGGAGATTGGTCAGGCTCGGACGATAACGTGAGCCTAACCGTGCTAACCGAATCGGCACGTCTCGGCTGTAATTTCTTCGACACCGCGCAAGCATACGGGAAGGGGCGCAGTGACCGACTGCTTGGGGAGCTGATCCGACGTGTGGGACGAGAGCGTGTCATTATCGGCGCGAAGGTGGCCCCAAAGAATTGGAAATGGCCGGGGTCGCCGAATGATCGATTGGAGGACGTATTCCCACATGAATACACCGAACAGTCTGTCAAAGAGATAGCAAAGAATATCGGAGTAGAGCGGATCGACCTTTTACAATTTCACGTTTGGGACGATGCCTGGGCCAAATCTGATGAATGGTGCCGTTCCATCGACCACCTCAAACGCCATAAATTGATTTCGAGCTTCGGGATTAGCATTAACCGATGGGAACCCGAGAACGTACTCAAGGCCCTGGAGACCGGCTTAGTCGATGTCGTCCAAGCGATCTACAACATCTTCGACCAGTCGCCTGAAGATAAACTGTTTCCATTCTGCAAACAAAATGACATAGGCGTCATTGCGCGAGTACCTCTTGACGAGGGCAGCCTCGGCGGCAACATGACCCGAGAAACACGCTTTCCGGCAAATGATTGGCGGTCGAAGTATTTCGGCTCCGAAAATCTCGGGCCAACAATCGATAGGATCGAAAAACTGAAGAAAGAGTTTCCGGGGTATGAGCTGTCAGAGTTGGCACTACGATTCATCATTAGCAATGCAACGGTCGGCACGGTCATTGCTGGCATGCGGACGCGTGCCCACTTGGAGAAGAATGTTGGATATGTCTCCAAAGGCCCATTGCCAAACGATGTAATTGCGAAATTGAAGCATCATCGCTGGGACCGAGCGGTTACGCCCTGGGCAAACTGACCTTCTCGGGATGCCCACAAAACCGAGTTACCAGCAGGCCCTATGCATATGTCCCCGCGCACACTCGTAATCGATTTGGATGGAACACTTCTGACACCAACATTCACGATTTCAGCGCGGGACCTTGAAGCGCTCCGAACCGCAAGATCTGCTGGATTGAGAGTCATAATCGCGACGGGGCGGCCGCGTACGTCTGTCAAAAATCTCCTCGAGCATCTGGGGTGTGCAGACTATTTTGTCTGTTCGAACGGGGGTGCGGTTTTCGACGAAAAGCTCGATGAACCAGAATATATCTTCGAATTTCCACCCCCGCACGTCGCACGAGTCATCAACATTAGCCGGTCAACCAGCACTGCGCTTGCGGTGTACACACCAAAAAATTGGTACGTTGAGCAACGCTCCTCGGCAGTCATCTTAGAAATTTCCCGCTCCGGGAGTAGGCCTACCATCCTGAAGAATATTTCGAGTGCGCCTCGACCGGCAATCAAAGCGATGTTTATATCTCCGACACACGAATTTGTTCGGGTTGAGAAATTTCTGACAGAGCAACTCGCGACAATGGCACGATGGTTTTATTCGTACCCGGAATACCTTGAGATAATGCCACTGGGCAGTGGAAAGATGCAGGCTTTAGAGTTTCTGTTCGATAAACATGGCTTGTCGTGGGGCGAAGTCATCGCGATCGGCGACGGAGATAATGACGTCGAGATGTTGAAGAAGGCTGGCACCGGAGTGGCGATGAGCAATGCCACCGCGAACGCACGTGCGGCGGCAAGTATGTTAACGGGCAGCAATTCTGAATCGGGCGTCGCGCAAGCGCTCAAGAAAATTCTTCGGTCCGAAGACGATTAAGATGGATCGTCTATCGATCGCGGTTATTGGAAGCCTTGTATATGATTGTACTTTCCATCTTGAAAATCTGCCGCGGCCCGGCGAGACAATTTGGGCAACTGAAGCGACCCAAGATTTTGGCGGTAAAGGGTGTAATCAAGCGGTAGCGCTAGCGCGGCTCGGTTGTAATGTCACTCTCGCCGGTGCCGTCGGCAATGACCCATTTGCAACTCGCTTTAGACATTTTTTGCAGGGTGAAGGCATCAACTGTCGATGGTTATACACGATCGATGGCGAGTCAACCGGACTAGGAATACCGCTGATCGCAGGCGATAAGCGGAAGGCGATCATTGTCCATCTCGGTGCAAACGCGTGCGTACAGACGTCGCATGTCGCCGACCTTATCCGGAACGAGCAATTTGATGCTGTGGTGATTCAGTGTGAGCTTCCGCTTGAGACGACGCGTTACGTAATTGAAGAAGCGCGGAGACGCGGTATAAGTATTTTCTTTAACGTTGCGCCGATCGCGCCAGGCTATGAAGCGCTATGCCCATCAGCCGATCTGATCGTGGTAAATCGTAGGGAGGCTGAGTGGCTTAGTGGAATTGCAATAACTTCCGTGAAAGAGGCTGAGACTGCCTTAATGCTTATAGCGCCCAATTCAGAGTCGATTGTGGCCATAACACTCGGACCGGACGGTTGCATACTGCGAGATCGCAGCCATTCCGGGCCTATACGCATCGGCGCGACGAATGTCGATGTCCGTGACCCGACGGCTGCGGGTGATGCATTCGTCGCAGGCATGGCTTTTGGTCTACTTCGAGGGAAGAGTTCCGAGGAATCGGCAGAATTTGCGACGAAGTGTGCGAGCTTTTCGTGCCGTGCATTCGGTTCAGCGAGCTCCATGCCGACACACAACCAAGTCGGTTAGACACATTAGAGTCTGTTTTGAAATCCCGCGGCCACGGCGCGGAATAGCCGCTTCAAGGTGTGGAGGCAACCGACAACCACGTTTTATAGGCGCTCGCCGCCACCAACTTAGCGGTCCAAAGATGGCCCTGACGGGTTTCGAAACGGCCTCTTCGATATTATCCTTTTCCCGAGCTAGAACGTCTTCCAGAACCTACTCGCGATTGCTTGTTCCTCTTCACCAATAGCTTCGGCATAAATCTCCGTAGTGCTAAGGCGAGCATGCCCAAGCCATTTGCGAACAAACGTTATCGGTACGCCCGCTTGTAGCGCGCTAACAGCAAATGCGTGGCGCAAGCCTTTCGGGCTGGCGTGCGGTCCTGCAATTCCGGCAATTGCCATACATTCTTTCACGCATTGCCATGCTCTTGTCCTGCACCAAGGCCAAATTCTCTGGTTCGAGAGAAGTGCGTCGGTTTGCAACGTTCGTAAGCGATGTACGCGATTTAATTCGGAGAGAAGTTCCGCCGGAATGGGTACGGCACGAAATACGCCGCGGCGCCGACGTTTTAGAGTTTCAAAGATTATGTATTGCGCAGCGTTATCAACGTGAGCCGGCAGGAGGGCCAGAACTTCCGACAATCGTGCACCTGTATAGGCGACGACTAAACAGAACGTTCGTTTTTCGTCCGGCAGAGCACGGGCGGCTCGAACGAATGCATTCCGCTCTGATGAAGTCAGGTACTTCCGCTTCCGCTCGCGATCGTACAAAAACGTTGACGTTGGCTTCTCCCTAGCGATGACGGGAGAAGAATTTGAATTGACCTGGTAAACAAAATACTCCATTCTGTTCACTGTAAATCAAAGCACATCAATAACTTAGTGCAAGCCGAGCTGTACGCGGCCGGGAGAGGTCCCGGGCCGATCGCCGAGGCCGCGTGCTGGACTCATGGAAGGCGCAAGTTCTTCGTGATGGCCGATCTGAAGTAGGCCGCCGTTGGCGATCTACGCGGTTCGTCGCGGCGAACGCTTAGCCACGATGATCGAGCCCGCCGGTTTCTGCGCAAATAGTTAGGTCACGGCGCAACGAGTCGCCGAAGCTCTTCAGTGAGCGGTCCTTCATTTCCCTGAAAGCTCGCGATAACCACGGCCAGAAAGGCTTCGGGATTGATCCTTTGGAGCGCGATAGGGTGCCCGGCCCGATCGGCCAGGAGCGCTAGAAAGCTCGTCTGGGTTCGGCCGTTGCCTTCGCGAAATGGATGAATGGCATTGAGGGTCGCGAGGAAGTGAGCCGCCTGGGTCGCGAATTCGTCGCGAGATAAGCCCTGTAAATGACGGCGGCGCTTGAGGTCGGCAAAGAGGGCCTTCATCTCTCGGGTGATGTTCTCGGGATAACAGAACGCACTGCCGTCCTTGCTGATGCGCACGGTACGGAACTTCCCCGCCCAGGCATACACATCCTGAAACAGGTGATGGTGGATTGCGCAGTAGTGGATGACATTCAGCCGCCCCTGCGGGAGCGGTTCGTCGGACCGCTGAGCCGTGCTTACCGCCTCAAACCTATCAAGCGCTGCTTGATCGCGGATGCCAGCAATATTCTTAAGGACCGTTGTACCCGTACAGCAATATGGGTCTTCTACGGCGTCATACATACCGGGTCGCTAGCGGACTTTCCCGTATTTCTTGGCAATCACCTTGCGTCGTTCTGCGGCGGAAAGGCCGTTGCGCTCGAACTCATGAAAGTCCGCATCCATCGCCGCAGTGATTCGGATGCCCTCGATGGCGCTGATTTTTGCGAAGCCCTGGCGGCCAATCGTGTAGCCTTTACCGCCGCGATTTCCCGATTTAGCCGTTAGCGTTTTCATGTATGCATGATAGCACGAATGGGGTTGTCGTGCAGCCCGCAACGGGTCACATATCACGCGTTCGGATTTCTATCCGGTCTTGGTTCAACCGACAAAAAGATTTTTGGCCCTCTTGGCTCTGTACACCTAATTTGCACCTAGTTGCTCTAACCCTTTGATATATAATCCCTGCGCGGGTGTCTCAAAATCTGTTGCCCGCAAGGGCGTGCTGGTTCGAGTCCGGCCAGGGGCACCAGAGCTTTTGGGGGATCAAAGCATGATGCATGGCGGTGGCATTCTCATCCTGTTACTCGTCGGTCTGGTTGCCGGCTGGCTGGCTGGCCAGATCGTGCGTGGCCGGGGGTTTGGCTTAGTCGGCGACCTTGTCGTTGGCGTCGTCGGCGCGTTCATCGGTTCATGGCTCTTTGGCGCACTCGGCATTTTCATCGGCATGGGTCTCTTGGGCGCGATCATCAGCGCGACGATCGGTGCGGTGATTCTTGTCGCAATCATCCGCTTGGTCCGGCGCGTCTGACAGACCGCCGCGACGCCGCGGCGCGCATCAACCGCTGTTGCGAAGGCCTGCCGCGATGCCGTTGATGGTACGGTGGATGTCGCGCACGATACGCTCGCCAGCGTCTCCAGCGCGGTGGCGCTTCAATAGCTCGATCTGCACGTGATTCAATGGATCGAGGTAGGGGAAGCGATTCCGGATCGAGCGGCTGAGCAGTGGATTGCTTTCGAGCAGCGACTTCTGCTCCATGATTTCCAGTAGCGCCTCGACAGTGGCTTGCCACTCCTTGCGCAACCGCTCGAAGATCGCATCGCGCAGCGCCGCATCGGTGACCAGCCTGGAATAGCGCTCGGCGATGCCGATGTCGCTCTTGGCCAGCACCATATCCATGTTCGAGAGCAGCGCCGCAAAAAACGGCCATTCGCGGTACATAGCGCGCAGCGTCGTCACGCCGTCCGCCGGATGGTCGGCAAGCCAGACGCGGACCGCTGAACCGAAGCCGTACCACCCGGGCAGCATCAGGCGACATTGCGCCCAACTGAATACCCACGGGATCGCGCGCAGGTCGGCGATGCGGCGCGATGGCCGACGCGAGGCCGGTCGACTGCCGAGATTGAGATTGACGATTTCGCCGATCACCGTCGCTTCCCAGAAGTAGCGCTCGAAGCCCGGCGTCTCGTAAACCAGGCTGCGGTAAGCGCGATAGGCGTGCTCCGACAACGATTCCATCGCCTCGATAAAACCGGCGGGTGGCGTTACTGCGGCGTCCGGTAGCAGTGTCGCCTCGATGGTCGCGGCGGCGAGCGCCTCGAGATTGCGGCGGCCGACCTCGGGGTTGGAATACTTGGCCGCGATCACTTCACCCTGCTCGGTGATGCGGATGGCGCCGTCGACGGCGCCGGCGGGTTGCGCGAGGATCGCCTGGTAACTGGGACCGCCGCCGCGCCCGACAGAGCCACCGCGGCCGTGAAAGAGACGCAGTCGTACGTCATGGTGTCGGCAAGCCTCGACAAGTGCGGTTTCGGCCTTCCACAGCTCCCAGCCCGACGTGAGATAGCCGCCATCCTTGTTGCTGTCGGAGTACCCGAGCATTATTTCCTGCACCCCTCCGCGGCCGTCGACGAGCCGTCGATAGGCCGGCAGGGCCAAGAGTCGCTCGACGATGCCACCACAGCGCCGAAGATCGTCGATAGTCTCGAACAGCGGCACGATGTCGATGTCGAGTTCGTGTTGATGCGGGCGATATAGCCCCACTTCTTTGAGCAGCAGGATCACCTCGAGGACGTCGGAAACACCGTCCGCTTTCGAGATGATGTAGCTCGAGATCGCCGCTCTGCCGTAGCGCCGCTGCATCTCCGCGGCCGCGCGCAGGATGCCGAGCTCCGCAGCGGCTTCGTCGGAATAACCAACCGATGGCGAGACCAACGGCCTCACGGTCGCGAGCTCTGCGAGCAAAACGGCAATGCGGTCATCTTCGCTGCGACCGCGATAGTTGGTTCCCGGACCGGCGACCTCCAACAATTCAGCAACAATGCGCTCATGCACGTCGGCATTTTGCCGCAGATCGAGCGCGGCGAGATGAAAACCGAACACGTTGACAGCGCGACGCAACTCGCGGAGCCGGCCGTGCGCGAGCATCGCCGAGCCGTTTGCCACCAGAGAGTCGTGCATGACGTCGAGATCGGCTGTCAGCTCGGTGGCATCACGGTAGGCCGATGCCTCGCCAACCGGCACGCGCAAGGCGTGCGCACCGGTTAGCGCGGCAGCAGTCGCGGCGACGCGGGCGTAAATACCGGAGATCGCGCGCCGGTAGGGTTCGCGTGCTCGATGTGGCGAGCGATCGGGCGAACGCTCTGCAAGCGCATCGATCTCCGCTGTCGTGCTCACCAGCAGCGCATGAAGTGACAATTCGCGACCGAGCTCGTGCAGCTCGTCCAAATAAAACCGCAGCGCGCGGTCGCTCTGCATCGCGATCGCTTGGCGCAAGACGTCGGCGGTGACGAACGGATTGCCGTCGCGATCGCCGCCGATCCAACTGCCGATCCGCAGGAAGGGCGGCACCGATACCGTCAGGACGTCGGCGAGCTGATCCTCGAGCGCCGAGTAGAACCGCGGCACTTCGCACAAGAAAGTGTAATCGTAATAGGCGAGGCCGTTGGCGACTTCGTCGATCACGGCGAGGCGCGTTCGGCGCAGCAGTGCCGTCTGCCACAAGGTCAGCACCGCGCGCCGCAGCGCCTCTTCATTGGCCGCAGCTTCCTCTGGGATTAGCGCCGTCCGATCTCGGTCGGCGAGCAATGCCGCAATCTCCTGCTCGCGATCGAGTGTGCTCCGGCGCCGCACTTCCGTCGGATGGGCGGTGAGCACGGGGCAAATCAACGCCCGATCGAAGAATGCCTGCAACGCCGATGCCGATACACCGGCCGCACGCACTGCGGCGATCGCGTGCGCCATCGTGCCCTCGCGCGGTGCCGACGCGAGCATGGCATGTGCGCGGGTGCGACGAACGTGATGCTGGTCCTCGGCGAGGTTGGCGAGGTGCGAGAAATACGTGAACGAGCGGATAACCCGCGTGGTTTCATCGGGAGTGAGCCGGTTCAAGATACCTTCGAGGTCCTGCCGCGCAGCTTCATCGGCGTCGCGATGGAAACGGATGGAAGATCGCCGCACGCGCTCGACGATTTCGAACGTGGCGTCGCCCTCCTGGCTGCGCAGCGTCTCGCCCAGGATCCGCCCTAAGAGGCGGATGTCGTTGCGCAAAGGCAGATCCTTCTCGGGCGTTTCGTCAGTTCCCGATGCATCGGCCGAGTCCCGCGTAACTTTCTCCAGCATCGGTCAGTCCCCGTTTGATCGATGCATCGGTCGCGGCTGCGCCGTATTGCCGGTATCTGATCGCCAGAATTCGAGGTCGATTGCCATGCCCGTTATTTCAATTGAGCCGGTGGTCGGCTCCCGATATTTAGCCGAACGCCACGGCGGTTGTCTCAAACTCTGTTGTCGCACGGGTCGCGCCGGATCAAGGTGCCGACGGCCGACCGCAGCGTGGTACTGTGCCGATCCGGTGAACCGCTTCATGACTGTCGACCCTCGCTCCGCTCGTCAAATCGCCGCCGCAGCGATCGGGAATGCGCTCGAGTGGTACGACTTCGCCATTTACAGCTATTTCGCAGTGACGATCTCGAAGCTGTTCTTTCCGCCGAAGGGCGGTTGGGGGCCGCTTTTGGCGACGTTCGGACTTTTCGCGGTCGCCTACGTGGTGCGGCCGGTGGCGGGTGTCATACTCGGCATTTATGCCGACCGCTTTGGCCGCAAGGCGCTGCTGACGTTTGTCATGGGATTGATGGCGATCGGGAGCGCGATGATCGCGGTCGCGCCGACCTACCAGACGGTCGGCTGGGCGGCGCCGGCGATCGTGCTTTTTGCGCGGCTGCTTCAAGGCGTTTCTGCCGGCGGCGAGTTCAGCAGCGCGACCGCCTTTCTTGTCGAACATGCGCCGCCACGGCGCCGCGGTTTCTTCGGCGCTTGGCAGTTCTCCGGACAGGGCGCGGCGGTTCTGCTCTCCGGCGTGACGGGGCTGCTTGTCACCTACTATTTGAGCGGCGCCGAAGTCGAGTCCTGGGGGTGGCGGCTGCCGTTCGCTTTTGGTTCTGTCGTTGGACCGGTCGGGCTGTATATCCGGCTTGCGCTCGCGGAGACGCCTGAATTTCTGCATGAACAAGCAACGCGCGGTCGCGGGAAGATGTCGATGACCGACTTGTTTGGCGTTTGTCGCCGCAGCCTCTTGATTGGCCTTGGCCTTGTTCTGGGCGGGACCGCGGCGTTTTACGTCCTATTCATTTTCTTGCCGACCTACGCGATCAAGGTGTTGAAGCTCGGCCTCGATGCATCGTTCGCCGGGCCAGTCGTCGCGGGGGCGACGGTGACGATCTGTTGCCCGATCATGGGCTACGCCTCGGACCGGATCGGCCGGCGACGGATGATGGCGGCCGCGGTCGTAGCATTTCTGGTCGTGGTGTATCCGGCGTTCACGTGGCTTCAAGCGGCGCCGAGCGTGACAACGTTGGCCCTGGTGGAACTCGGTTTCGGCCTGTTGTTCTCCGCCTACGCCGGTTCGTTCAGTGCGGCAATCGTCGACTTATTTCCGGTGGGCGCACGGGCAACGGCGATGGCCGCCGCCTACAATGTCGGTGTGGCTCTATTCGGCGGCGGCGCCCCCTTTATCGTCGCATGGTTGATCGCCCGGACTGGTGATCCGATAGCACCCGCCTATTACGTGATGGCCGGGCTGTGCCTGACATTGATTGCGATTGCCGCTATGCGACCATGCGTCCCGGGTGCAAGTCTGTCGTCATGCATCACTTCCGACGCGTCGCTCCGTAGCGGTCGGCAGGATTAACGCCGGCGGCAAGCCCATTGGACGCGACAGATCCGCGGTCTCGAGTCGGAGCCACGATTCCATGGCGGCGTCTCGCGGGCACGTAAGCAGCTCATATCGGTGAAGTTCAGGCCCCTCGCCGGGGCGCGTCCGCCAGATACCAAGGTCGATACCGGTCATGCCGTAGACGTCGAATGCATGTCGCCGGACGAGCGTCCCTTCGATGATCGCGACGAGCCAAGACCACCGCCAGTGGCAGAGAACCCACAGATGGTGCAACCGAAGCATCGCAGCGAGCGTGTGCCCACCAGTCACGTCTTGTGCGAGATAGACTGAGCCAGTGCAAACAAGGTGACAGGCCTTGATGGTTCTGGCGATGGTCGCGCGAACGATGCATCGGTCTGGGTCACCCCACATGCTCGATGGGTGCATCACCCAGAACCGTCCGCCCTCCATTTCCTCCGCGAGTGTTCGCTCGCACCAGATCAGGCGGGACGCAATGCAGCCTTGTGGCTCGTTGTCGCGCATCAATGCCATCACCACCGTGTCCGCTGGGCTCGCATTCGGGTGATAGTGGGGATCGTTGGTCTGGATGAGCCGCTTCATCCGTCCTGCGCTCGCCCGATAGAGTTTTTCGACGCTGGCGAGGTCGCGACTGACGACGAGACGGAGTCGCTGTGGCTCAAGCGACCGCAGAAGCATGGGAATTAGCGTACCGCCAACCATATGGACGCGCTCGAAAGGCAGCGTTTCGTCGGGCGAAAATTCGTCAAGGAACTCGCGAAATTCGTTGCCGAAGGGTCGGGTGTCGCTGGCAAGAACGTGTCCGTCGTGCATCGTCATTTCTCCTCGAGAGCCGGCTCGTCGTCGCGTTCCCCATTGGCTCGCGAGCGAGAAGCGCTGCGCGGAGATGTCTCCGGCGCGTCACTACGTTGGCGCACAAATTCGGCGCATTCCACGCCAACAAATCGCTACTCGGCCTACTCCGCCTTGTCGGGCGTGTCATGGCTTCACCCCGTGGCTTTCGACGGCCTCTACGGCGCAGCCTGGCGTACCGCAACGGACCGCTAACAACATGAGGTCGACGGCCGCTGCCCGCGTCGAATAAGGCAATACGAGCGCCTCGAAGTGTCGCGTAAAGCCGTCGATGATCTGATCGATCTTCTCGTGATGCGGTGCGCGACGTTCGACCACCGACGTGAACCAGGCTAGTGCAAGTCTTCGCAAATCCGTGAACGGCACCTCGTCGAGCGTCTTGCCAGTGAAATCGGAACCGAGGCGCGAGACAAGTTCAGTACCATGGAGACGAATGCGGAAATCCGCCTGATTGCCGACAACGTCGATCAAAGCGAGATGCCCGAGGATGTACCGCATCTTGATTGGATCGACGCTATCGCGCGTCGGCATCGGTTGATTGCCACGCTCCTGATCCCAGTACTGATAGAGTCGTCGCAGCAAGGGATCGACGATGAACCGAGGCGTGGTATTCATTTTGTTGGGGCTCCGCGCTGGATTCATGGCGTTGTCTCCGACGCCGAGAGCAAGCTCGCTCGAGTGCGTGTCCGGCTTGGACCCGCGGCGTAAGCGGCCGCCGCTGTCCGGGGAACACGTGCAAAACGCCGCCGGCCATGGTCGGCGCTGCCTGCCAAGGTATTAACGGGCGCAATACGGGATGGCAGGCTTGCTCGGTGTGCTGGGGTATGCATACGCGACAAAAATGCGTAATATTCGAAACAGGTCTGGTGTCCCGATCGACAACTTTGGACCTGAGCGCGGATGGGGGATTTTCAGTCGAAATTTCAGGAGGCGCTGCGGCGGCGTCTGTTCCCGAATGCGTCCCTGCATCTCAAGCAGATTGCCGGGGCGATCGTGCGATCGGAGAACACGGTCGCGCGCTGGTGGCGCGGTGAGACACGTGTTACCGGCGACGACCTCTATCGCATCGCACAGTTTTTCGCTGACCGCGGCGATATCGGCTTCTTGCAGGAAGTCTTCGGCGACCTTCTACCCCAGGAGGAATCGCGCGCCAGCAACGAAGAGAACGTGCTTGAGCTCATCCGCTCGCTGATGAATCGCATAAGCGCCGTCGGTACCGATGACGGCGATCGACACAGTTGGATCACGGCGGAAGGCGAGATGGCGGCGGCCCCCTCGGGGCATACGCCGTATGTTCGCGGTGCGCTGCGGTTATCGCCGAGCTTGGGCGATCTGTCCGCATATGCGATGCGCGTACTCGGCTGGATCGCCGTGACCGAGCGAGCCGACGACAATACTCTGGTGATCCGGCACGATGGCCGGAGAGTGGCGCCATTGGCCGCGGAACGTATCTGCGCGTGGCTGGATGATCACGCTGATAAAATCTCCCATGTTCGTCGCTTGGTACATCTCGATCAACGGTGGATCGAGGCAATTCACACGAGCGCCGACGCGACGGCGGCGGCAATTGCGCGAATCGCATTCATTCTTCGTGTTCCGCACCGTCCCTGGGTCACAAAGCCGCTGCCGCTCGACGACATTACCGATCCGCTCCTTCAAGAGTTGATGTCAGTCTATCACCAGGCGCCGCACCGGCTCATTCACGTCGCCGCGAAGCTTGGCGCATTCACGACGAGCAACCTCTTCGGCGTGAGCCGCGAGGAAGTCGTGTCCCACCACGTTGCCACGGGATTCGGCTTCGATACATCGCTTTTGGTTGGTATGAACGTTCTCGCGCGGGCCGATACGGATTACGCCACGATGGTGCACGCGAGGATTCTGCGCACGCGCCGCGAGGGTCCGAACTACAACGAGCTTGTGGGCACGATCGACGACCGCCACGTGCGCTATCTCAATCTGGCGTTGCCGGAACCGGGCCCACAGGGGCGGGTACTGACGTCCACGGTGATGCTTGAACTCGATCGCGTTGACGCGTGATCGAGCGCATGGCGCGCCGGAAAGCTGATTACTTTCAGTTGGCGGATTGGCTCACACCGAGGCGTGCGGCATGCCGAGGCGTGCGGCGAGGGCTTCGGCGGCGGCGGGCAGGAAGGCCTTTGGATCGGGCAGGACCAACGCTGCCGAGCGCACGTGGTGGTGCTTGGGGTCGACGCCGGGCGGCGTGGCGCCGTGTTCGGTCAGCGCCCTCACGGCCTTCAAGAGACGGTTGCGCGCCATGATGATGCCGTTGTCGGTCGAGACGAGGTTCTCGCGGCTGCGGTCGACAATCGGTCCCATGCTTTCCTGCAGGCTGGCGTCCTGCATGGCGATGCCCTCGATGCCGCTAAAGCTGCGGCCGGCCTTCTGCGCCGCGCGATCCATCAAGTAGTCGTTGTCCCGGTTGGCGCGCGGCCGATAGGTGCCGGGCACATAGGTCACGTGCACGCCCTTGCCGGCGCGCATCGCCTGGATCTCCGCCTTGGTAAGCGCACGCGTCGGATGGAAATCGAAGCTCCACGCCCAGCAGCGCTCGTCGTCGATCGGGATCCAGAAATGGCCGTGCACCGGATGATCGGCGCGTGGCGGCACGATCGTGAAACATGGCATCACCCAGGGCGTGATGCGCCAATACCAGCTGCCGTTCTCGGCCCTGCGGCGCGCGGCGATGAATAGTCCACCCGGTGCCTCAGCCACCTCGAAATGCGGCTTGGCGTCGGCGAGGTTGTATTGATTGCCTTTCGAGCCCTTGAACAGCGGATCGGTCTGCAGCGCGGCGCGGTGCAGGAACGAGACATGACTCGAATCGATGCCGCCTTCGAGCGCCTGAAGCCAATTGCAGTCCTGCAGGCGCTTGGAAACGAAACGCTGCTCGGGCGCCACCAGCGCGAACTCGAACTCGGGCAGGGGCGGCTGCTTGTCCGGCGGACCCATATAGGTCCACAGGATCCCGCCGCGCGATATCAGCGGGTATGACGCGAGTTTGATGCGCCGGCAAAAACCCGTCTCGGCGCCTTCTGACGGGACCTCGACGCACTGGCCGGTGACGTCGTATTTCCAGCCGTGATAGGCGCAGCGTATGCCACCCTCCTCGTTGCGGCCGAACCACAGCGAGGCACGGCGATGGGCGCAGAATTCCTCGATCAGCCCCATGCGGCCGCCGGTGTCGCGCAGTGCCAGGAGCCGCTCGCCGAGGAGCGCGACGCGCACCGGCGGACAGTCGTTTTCCGGCAGCTCGTCGGCGAGTAGGGCGGGAATCCAGTAGCTGCGGAACAGGCGGCCCATCGCGGTGCCGGCGCCGGTCCGCGTCAGCAGCGCGTTCTGTTCGGGCTTGAGCATGGCGCGATCCTACACGATCCGGCGCGGCGGCTCACGCCTCAGAAGGTCTCGCGCCACGGCCGCAGCTCGATCTCCCAGGCCCAGGCGCTGCGGTGCTGGCGGTGGAGCTGGAGGTAGGTCTGGGCGATGGCGTCGGGCGCGAGCAGGCCGTCCGCGCCGCGCTCGGCTTGGCGCGGGTCGCCGGCGCGGCCGATGCCGCCGTCGATCACGACGTGGCAGACATGGATGTTTTGGGGATGCAGCTCGCGGGCGAGGGCCTGGGAAAGGCCGCGCAGCGCGAATTTTCCCATGGCGAAGGGGGCTGACCTCGGGTAGCCCTTGACGCTGGCCGAGGCGCCCGTGAAGAGCAGCGTGCCGCGGCCCTTTTCCAGCATCCGCCGCGCCGCCTGCTGCGCCACCAGGAAGCCGCCATAGGCGGTACTCATGAGCGACTGCTGTACGGCTGCGGTGTCCACCTCGGTGATACTGCCGCGCACCCGCTGTCCGGCGTTGTAGACCACGACATCGGGTGCGCCCAATTCGCGCTCGACCGCCTGGCACAGGCTCGCGACGTCGTCCGGCTTGGTGGCATCGCAGGCATAGGCGCGGGCGCCGGTCTCGGCGCACAGGCCGTCGAGCTTCTTGCTGTCGCGCGCCGCCAGCGCGACGCGCATGCCGTCCTTGGTGAAGAGCCGCGCCAGCGCTGCGCTCAGGCCGCTGCCGGCGCCGACGATGAGCGCGACTTCGGCCAACGCGGCCTCAGTCGCGGCGGTCGGGCAGCAGCGCCTCGGCGGCGTCGCGCGCGGCGGCGCGCTTCAGCGCCTCGCGCTTGAGCTCGACCATGACCGGCTTCTGCTGGCGCGCGCGCACCAGGCCGGGATTGACGTGGTTCGCCGGTCCGGCGGCGAGCAGCCGGAATCCGACCAGCGTCGGCGCCTCGGCCGCGCCGCCGAGCTCGGCCTCGACCTCCTGGCCCTTGAACAGCCGCGTGATGTTGGCCTTCTCGAGCACCGGCGGCTCGAACGGCAGGTCGCCGCTGACGCCCTGGAGCCGCAGCGCGCCGCGGCGGCTTTGCGGATCGAACCAGCGCACGACGCCGCGCGTGGTGCGCTCGCGCGCCGGCGGCGGCGCGAGCGGCGCGACCTCGACCGGCGCCTGGACCTCGGCGCGGCGCACCAGCGTCGGCGCCGGCGGCGGTGCGGGCTTGTCGATGACCGGCACGACTTCGACCGGCGCGGCTTCGCGCGGCTTGCGGCCGCGGCGCTTGGGCGCGGTCCCGGCCGCCTCCGGCGCATTCGCCGGCTCGGCGGTCACAGCGGTCGCATCGGTCAGAGCCGCCGCGTCGCCGCCGCGTTGCGGATTGTCGAGCTTGGCAATCGTGCGATGCACGGCGTCGATCATTTCGGCGATTTCCTGCTGCGAGGTTGGGCGCTCGGCCAGCAGTTTGGCGATCATGCGGGCGGTATTCGCCGTCGCAGAAGACATCGTGGTCCCCTGTTTCACCTATGGACTGGAACGGCCGCCGCGACATGGCGGCAATCGGAGAATGGACAGGACCGGCGGTGACGATCGGATCGCGTCCGCGGTCCAGGCAGGCGATCTCTCATAGCATGCCCTCGCGCTTTGGCAAACTGTGCGATGAGCCTTCGCTCGCTGCGGTGGCTAAGATCTGGGAAATATGGCGGGCCAATGATACGCGCTGCCGGCGGTCGGCGTCGTGATCATGCTGTGTCTCGCGCGGGTGCGCTGCGGTCGACGCATAGCCGACCGCCGCCGACTCGTGTTTGACAGCGGCCGGCCCGGGTGTTACGAGCGCCATGGGGCGGCGCATCGCGCGCCTCGTGGACGGCGTCGCAGGAAGGATTTTTCGGGTCCATGCCGCGGATTTCGATCGGCGACTGCCAACTTCATTACGAACGCGCCGGCGGCGGCTTTCCGGTGGTCTTCATCACCGGCCTGAGCGGCCATGCCAATTACTGGCGCGAGCAGGTGCCGGTCTTCGCCCGCGGCTTCGACGTCGTCACCTTCGACCATCGCGGCATCGGCCAGAGCGACCACAGCCGCATCTCCTACACCGTCGAGCGCCTGGCCGCCGACGCGGTCGGATTGCTCGACGCGCTCGGGATATCGAAGGCGCATGTCATCGGCCATTCGACCGGCGGCGCCATCGCCCAGATCCTCGGCATCGAGCATCCGCAGCGCCTCGCCAGCCTCGTCATCTGCGCCAGCTGGCCCAAGGCCGACGCCTATTTCCGCCGCCTCTTCGCGCTTCGGAAAGAGATCCTGGCGAAGCTCGGCCCGGCGAGCTACGTCCAGGCCAATTCGCTCTTCCTCTATCCCGCCTACTACATCGCCGAGAACAACGAGAAGCTGCGCCAGCACGAGGCGCAGAACCTCGCCACCTTCTCGCCGGCCGAGATCACGCTCTCGCGCATCGACGCGATCCTCGCCTTCGATCGCACGGCGGAGCTCGGCCGCATCCGCACGCCGACGCTGATCGTCGCCGCGCAGGACGACAACGTCACGCCGGCCTATTTCTCCGAGCAGCTCGCGCGCGCCATTCCCGGCGCCGAGGCCAAGTTCCTGCCGCAGGGCGGCCATTCCTTTCCGCACACCATGGCGCGCGAGTTCAACAACGCGGTGCTGCCGTTCCTCGCCGCGCACACGCCGACCGAAGCCCGCCGCACGGCGTGAGCCGCGCCGGAGCGGCGCGCGGCTTTCGTGTCGCAGCTTTCGTTTGAGCGCCGCTTCGCCGTTGCGCATCGTCTGATTTTCGTTTCGTTACCCCCGCGCAAGCACCGTTACCCTGAGCCTGTCGGAGGGGCGCGGGAATGACGCTGAAACCGGTGATCGAAGCCCGCCGCTAGACGGAAGGGTGAGGGGCGAGCGGTCCTCCGTGTCCTCCGTGTCTCCGTGGTGAGTGTGCGAATCGGTGCGCTTTTTACTGCCGCGCGTGCGAAAAGCGGCGTCCCGGCGGTTCCTGAAATCGCCTGCGCGCGAACAACGGTCGCCAAAGCCCAACGCTGGAGCCGCGTTCATGGTTTCTTAAAAGTTGAGACAAAATCCGGACGTAAAGTGTTCTTTCAGCATTGCGAACGATGATACCTACGCGCGCCATGGTGGGCCGCGTTTCAAGTTGCATCGCTCGAATGACGGGAAAATCTCGCAAGGCTGAAGACGAACCGGTTTTGGCCGCGCTCGCGGCCGCGGGCGACGTTGCCTATATATGGGATGCGGCCGCCGACCGCTTCGAATGGCACGGCGCGATCGAGGGCCTGACCCTCGGCCTGGTGCCGACCGGCAAGGCCTTTGCCAATCGCATCCACCGCGACGACCTGCCGCTCCGCGAGCAGCGCCTCGCCGCGCACGTCCAGCGCGGCGGCGATTTCGACTGCGAGTATCGCATCCGCCTCGACAACGGCGACTACGCCTGGGTTCACGATCGCGGCTCGGCCGAGACCGCGCGCGGCAAGGCGGTGCGCGTCAAGGGCGTGCTCCGCCTCGTCACCTCGCGCAAGGCGGTCGAGCAGCGCCTCGAGCAGCTCGCGCATTACGACGAGCTCACCGGCCACTTCAACAAGAAGCGCCTGCGCGAGGCGCTCGACCAGATCATCGCCGGCAGCCTGCGCACCGGCTCGCCCGGCTCCTATCTCGCCGTCGGCATCGACAAGCTCGGCACCATCAACGACGCCTACGGCTACAAGGCGGCCGACGCCGTCATCATCGAGATCGGCCAGCGGCTCGACCGCTGCCTGCGCATCAGCGACGTCATCGGCCGCGTCGGCGGCGACCGCTTCGGCATCGTGCTCGCCGATTGCGCCGAGCAGAACGTCCCCGTCGCCGCCGAAAAGATTCTCTCGACCGTCAGCCAGGTGCCGATCGACACCGCCGCCGGTCCCGTCTATGCGACGGTTTCGATCGGTGCAGCCGGCTTTCCCGAGCAGGCCAAGACCTCGCACGACGTCATGGCGCTTGCCGAAACGGCTCTCGCGGAAGCCAAGCGCGCCGGCCGCGACTGCTTCGTGCCCTATCGCATGAGCGAGGAGCAGCGCCGCCGCCACCGCCACGGCCTCGCGCTGGGCGAGCGCGTGCAGCGCGCGCTCAAGGAGAACCGCCTGGTCTTCGCCTATCAGCCGGTGGTCTCCGCCACGACCGGCGAGATCGATTTCAGCGAGTGCCTGCTGCGCATGGTCGCCGAGGACGGCAAGATCGTCTCCGCCGGCGATTTCGTCGCGGCGATCGAGCAGCTGGGCTTCATCCGCCTGATCGACCGCTACGTCCTCGAGAAGGCGGTGCAGGAAGTCGCCGAGCATCCCTCGGTGACGCTGGGCTTCAACATCTCCGGCCTGACCGCGACCGACCGCTCGTGGCTGCGTGCGGTGTCGTCGGTGCTCAAGGACCGGCCCAACGTCGCGAGCCGCCTCGTCGTCGAGATCACCGAGACCGCGGCGCTGCACGACATCGCCGAGAGCGCACGCTTCGTCCGCACGCTCCGGGATCTCGGCTGCCGCGTCGCGCTCGACGATTTCGGCGCCGGCTTCACCTCGCTGCGCCACCTGCAGCAGCTCGCGGTCGACACCGTCAAGATCGACGGCTCGTTCGTGCGCAACCTCGCGAGCAGCGCCGAGAACCAGATCTTCCTGCGCCACCTCGTGGGATTGGCCAAGGGCCTCAACCTGACGATCGTCGCCGAATGGGTCGAGAAGGAAGAGGAGGCGGCGATCCTGCGCGACGAGGGCGTCGGCTTCCTCCAGGGCTACTACTTCGGCGCGCCGACGCTCGAGAAGCCCTGGCTGCGCAACGACACCGCGCCGATCCACGCCGGCATCGCCTCCTAGGATCGGCGTTCGGCTTTCGCCTCACATCTATTTTGCTGCGCCGCTTCGCGGAACCGGAACGTCGCATCGCGACGTGACTGTTCATTCGCGTTGCTGCGCAACGCGCCCCCTCCCATTCCCTCCCCCTCGAGGGCGGGGCCGACCGCGAAGAGCGGTCGGCGGGTGGGGGTGAATGTCGCGCTCAGCTGCCGGCCGGTCGTTACTACGGAGGCGCGGAGGACACGAAGCAGTGTGCCGTCATCGCGAGGCGCGGAGCGCCGAAGCGATCCAGGGCCGTCGGCTGGATTGCTTCGCGCCTGATGGCGCTCGCAATGACGCGCGGAGTCTCCGTGCTCTCCGTGTCTCGGTGGTGAAAATTTTTCTTTTCGTCATTCCCGCGCAAGCGGGAATCCAGGAGCGAGCGACGTGCGGTGGCCCTGGTCTCCCGCGTTCGCGGGGGCCTACGGCTTCGGCTTGCTGATCTGCTCGATCTGCTGCTGGAGCGCGTTGATGCGGTCCTTGAGCTCGGCCATCGCCGCGTCCTTGTCCTTCTCGGCCGGCTTCTCGCCCGCGCCGGCGCCGCTGCCGCCGACGAAGGGCGGCGTGAACATCTTCATCGTCTGCTCTAAGAGGGCGAGGTTCTGCTTGCCCATCTCCTCGATCTGGCCGAACGGAAACATGCCGCCGAACGCGTCCTGGAGCGACTTGCGCATCTGCTCCTGGTTGCGGCCGAACGCCGCCATCACGTGCTCGAGATAGCGCGGCACGAGCCACTGCATGCTGTCGCCGTAGAGCCCGATGAGCTGGCGCAGGAAGCTGGTCGGCAAAAGGTTCTGGCCGACCTTCTGCTCCTCCTCGACGATGATCTGGGTCAGGACCGGGCGCGTGATGTCCTCGCCGGTCTTGGCGTCGAAGACGACGAACTCGCCGCCGTCCTTCACCATCTTGGAGAGATCGTCGAGCGTGACGTAGCTGCTGGTGGCCGTGTTGTAGAGCCGCCGGTTGGCGTATTTCTTGATGACGGTCGGCGCCGCTTCGCCGCCGCCTTGCGCGCCGGCGGGACCGCCTGCCTGGGCCGTATCCGCTGCCATAGGATTGAGCATACAGGTGCCCATGCCGCGCCGCAACAAACCACGTGCCCACCTTGGGAAATGCGCGCGGCTCCGCGCCGGATCGGCGTTCGGCTCCGCCTCGCGTCCTTATCGTTGGCGCCGCCCGCGGCGCGTCACCCCCACCCTAACCCTCCCCCCTTGAGGGGGAGGGAATGGGAGGGGGGCCTGCGGCCGCCGCTCGGTTGGCGGATGGACGCCTCACCACGGAGACGCGAAGGACACGGAGCGTCAGCCGTCATTGCGAGCGCCGCAGGCGCGAAGCAATCCAGCCATCGCCCTGGATCGCTTTGGCGCTGCGCGCCTCGCGATGACGCCTGCCAAGCCCTCCGTGCTCTCCGTGTCTCCGTGGTGAACTCTGGCGCCGCCCGCGCCGCGCCCCCTCCCATTCCCTCCCCCTCGAGGGCGGGGCCGACCGCGAAAAGCGGTCGGCGGGTGGGGGTGAATGTCGATGCCGCGCCCGGTAGCTCGGCAAGAGGCCCTCACCACGGAGCCACGGAGGACACGGAGCGTCAGCCGTCATTGCGAGCGCCCCGGCATGTGCCATAGTGTCGGGCATGCGACGCCGCACGACCATGGGTTTCCCGGACCGCGAGGTCATCGCGAAGGCTCAGGGACGCTTCGCAAAGGCCGATAAGCAGCGCGCCGGCATGAAGGCGAACCCCAAAAGGGAAGTTGCCCGCGAGGAAGCGCGCGCCAGGCGAAGCAAGAAGCGCGGCGCCTGAAGGCGCCAAAGGTCGGAAGCGCCCGGCTGACGTGATCGGCGCAGGCCTCCATGTTCTCCGTGCCTCCGTGGTGAAATTCCATGACCGGCCGATGACGCCCGAAGGGCTTAACGCCGCCACGTCGGCAGCCTTATACTCACCCCATGGGGGAACCGCCCGATCTCGCCGCGCTCGCGCGCCGCTATGTCGAGCTGTGGCAGGATCAGTTGACCGCGATGGCGGCCGATCCCGCCCTCTCCCAGGGCATGGCGGCGCTCGTGGCCGGCCTCACGCCGCTCTGGCCGCAGCCCGGCCAATGGCCCGCCGCAGCGCAGGGAGCGCAACGTCTCGCCGATGACCTCGTCCGCGCCGCAACATCGTCCGCCGCCGCGCCAGGGTCCGCGGCCGCTGGCGCTGCACCTGGCCAACGCCAGCCTGACCTGGCTCTCCTCGCAGGCCGCCTTGCCGCTCTGGAAGACCGGCTCGCTGCCCTGGAAGGGGGATCTCGCCGCGGAGGCGCAAAGCCTCCGGCAAAGCCTCGAGCGCCTCGACGGCGCCGCCGCTGATTTTCCCGCGGCACTCGAGCGCGAGCTGCGCCGCCGCGCCGACCTCTTCCTGACCGGGATCGAGCGCTACCGCCACCATCCCTATCGCCGTTCGGTGCCCGAGATGCCGCTGTTGTGGCAGGAAGGCACGACGCGCCTCTTGGACTACGCGCCCGCGGGAGGATTGCCGCTCCTCGCCGTGCCGTCGCTCATCAACCGCTATTACATTCTCGACCTGGCGAAGGAGAACAGCCTGCTGCGCCACCTGGCGACGCAAGGCATCCGCTCCTTCGCCGTCGATTGGGACGCGCCCATGGCCGAGCGCGCCTACACCCTCACCGATTACATCGCGCGGCTCGAGCGCGCCGCCGAAGCCGCGGTCAAGGCATCGGGCGGCCAAAAGCTCTGTGTCCTGGGCTATTGCATGGGCGGGCTTTTCGCGGTGGCGCTGGCATCGCGGCGGCCGGATCTGGTGTCGTCGCTGGCGCTGCTCGCCGTGCCCTGGAAGTTTCATGGTGAGCGGCCGGAGCATGCGAAGCTGCTGGGCGCGCTCGCCGATCCCTTCGCGTCCGCCTTCCGTGCGCTGGGCGAGGTGCCGGTCGACGTGCTCCAGGCGCTCTTCGCCTCGCTCGATCCGCTGCTGGCGGTGAAGAAATTCATCCGCTTTGCCGAGTTGGCACCCGACAGCCCCGCCGCGTTGGGCTTCGTCGCGTTGGAGGACTGGCTCAACGATGGCGTCGCGCTGGCGCTGCCCTCGGCGCTCGAATGCCTGCGCGAATGGTATGGCGAGGATCAGCCCGGCTGCGGCGAATGGCGCGTCGGCGGCCAGCCGATCGTGCCGCAGGAGGTCGCGGTGCCCAGCCTCGTCATGCTGCCGGCGACCGACCGCATCGTGCCGCCCTTGAGCGCCAAGGCGCTGGGCGCCGCGCTGCCCAAGGCGACGGTGCTGACGGAGCATTTGGGCCATATCGGCATGGTGGTGGCGCGCGACGCGCCGAAAGTGGTGTGGGGGAAGCTAGCGGAGTGGGTGAAAGCGCAGGCCTAGCGCAGTTCGCGACTGCGTTTAGCCCTCGCCCCCACTTCCCTATTTTTTTCCCTCTCCCCCTTGGGGAGAGGGCAGGGTGAGGGGTAACCCTCGCACGGCGACAGCAAAACTTCGTCGTCCCCGCGCAAGCGGGGACCCAGGGCCGCAAATGTGAGGCGCCTAACGCCGCGGAGAACCGCTCACGCCGCGCGCAGCGCCTTCTGCACCGTCTTCGGCGCGCGGTCGATCACCAGCAGATAGGCGCGCGTCGGCCCTTCCGGCTGGCGCTTGCCGTGCTCCCAGTGGCGCAGGGTGTTGACGCTGAAGCCGAACCGGCCGGCGAATTCCTGCTGCGTCATGCCGAGCCGCGTGCGGATCGCGCGCACGTCGATCCGCTGCGGCACATGCACGCGATACTTGCGCGCATCCACCTCGCCGCGGACATAGGCGACGGCCTCTTCCAATCCGCGCCGGATGCTCCTCGCCACCGTCTTGCTCATCGTCTTCCCTTTCCGTAACTCTCGACCAACAGCTTCGTCAGGCGCCGGAGGTCGTTGCGTTCCGATTGACTCAAATTCGCTCGCACGTTCTTCGCATAAGCGGTCAAGGCGAACACCGGCAGGTCCGTATTGTGGTAGAAATAGACCACGCGCGCGCCGCCGCGCTTGCCGCGTCCTTCGAGCGACCACCGCAACTTGCGGATGCCGCCGGTGCCTTGGATCAAGTTGCCGGCGGTCGGGTTGTACGCCAGAAAATCCACCAACGCGGCCCGCTCCTCGTCGTCCATGAGCTTGCGCGTCGCCGAGAGGAACTCGGGCGTCTCGACCACGCTGACCGGCGCCGATCTCGGCATGGCGAAATGTAGTCCAATGGACCACTGCGGTCAAGCGGCACGGGCGATGGCGCCGACTCGTTGAAGTGGATCGAGGCAGTTTCCGCTTCGCGCTGACGTCGTCGCTCGGCCATATCGGCATGGTGGTGGCACGCGACGCGCCGAAGATCGTGTGGGGGAAGCTCAGCGAGTGGGTGAGGGGCTGACCGTCACAATCGGATTCTGGAAAAACGAAAGAAAAGGGCCGCCCCTGGGAGCGGCCCTGCTTGGCGGTATCGAACGAGACGGTTAGGCCGCGACGACGCGGCGGCCCTTGGCAGTGGCGTTGCTCTCATTGAAGCCTTTGGCGACGGCGCTCTTGGAAGCCGTCTTGATCTCGTCCAGGCCTTCGGAGACGCGCTTGGTGATCACGTCGAACGCCTCGGTGTGGGCCTTGGCGAGGGTGCCGGTGATTTCACGGGCATTGGCGAGACCCTTCTCGAACGCCTGCTTCGCGATTTCGGCGTTTTTGGCGGCACGCGCTTCCGGCGCGATCGGCTGCATGAGGTCGCCGAATAGGGCCGACGCCTCGTCGATTGCCTCGCGGGCGATCTCCATCTGGCGATTCACCACGGCCTGGAAGCTTTCGGTGGCGAGTTGGGTGGCCTGGGTCAGCGCTTCGATGTTCTTGCGCTGATGAACGAGAATCGTCTCGGCGTCGAAGCCGGGCAACGTGAAACCGGCAAATGCCTTGCTGAAGTCGGGGTTGAGAAAGCTCTGTGAGCTGTCCATGGCGTGCATCCTGTGCGGGGTTGTCTTGTTGCAGCAGCAATTGTGCGCTGCACAATCGGAAACATGGGCCCTTTCGCCCATACAATCAAGGTTTTTGATGTCTATTAGATAGTAATATTGCGTTGCAGCAATCGGGCAGGGATTCCCGGGGCTTAGGTCTGAGCTTGGCCGACATTCACGCATTGAACGCGAATGGAGACCGAGCATGCCGAGCCAGGCCATTCCGGCACGCTCGCGACAGCGAGGACTGGCTCAACGACGGCGTCGCGCTGGCGCTGCCTTCGGCGCTCGGATGCCTGCGCGAATGGTATGGCGAGGACCTTCCCGGTCGCGGCGAATGGCGCGTCGGCGGCCAGCCGATCGTGCCGGAGCAGGTCGCGGTACCCAGCCTCGTCATGCTGCCGGCGACCGACCGTATCGTGCCGCCGCTCTCCGCCAAGGCGCTGGGCTCGGCGCTGCCCAAGGCGACAGTGCTGACGGCGCCGCTCGGCCACATCGGCATGGTGGTGGCGCGCGACGCGCCGAAGATCGTGTGGGGAAAACTCAGCGAGTGGGTGAGGGGGGAGGCGAGATCACCTTATTAGCAGGCTGCTGAAAAACGTTTTTGGACGCGAGAAGACGCAACATTGATTCGCATGGCGACCAGTTCACGCAAGAACGATTCGCGAGAGGGCTCTCGATGATTCTTATGTTGCGTGATTCGGCTTCGCATCAGAGTTTTTCAGCAGCCTGTTAGACGCCAGATTCATCCATCAACTGCGCAACAAGATGGACTCAGAGGCCTTCGACCCATTGCGCTACTGGCAGCGGAATCCACTTCGTCTTTGCGACCGGTCCTACAACAGTTTCGGCTCGTTGAGCCGCACCTTGATCAGGATTCACAATCGTTACGCGGGCCGGCCCTGTTGCAGTTGCTCGCGCTCCATTTCGAAGCAACTGGCCCTCAAGCTGGTTATGGAACCCGCAGCGAACAATGAACCGCGCGTGTAAGTCCGATAGAGGCATAGAATAACCGACAAAAATAACCTTGGCAGCAGTACTTAAATACTGCGTACACCGGTTCCAGAGTTCTTGGAAGAATGGCCTTGCGAAGTTTTTCGCATAAATCGGTGGGACAAGTAGCGGAATGTACTCGCGCCTTGACTTCGAATACGGTGCCCTAAACCGCAAGAACGCGTCTATAGAGTCGCCGCTCCGGTCAAAGATCCGCGTACGCCGATCCGATTCCATATGGGTCGCATACCGGTGTTCAAACCAGTTCAATGAGCCGTGAGGCTTAAGTAGGATCGGCGCGTCGCCCATTGTGCCAAAGCCGTAACTCTGGCGGCTGAGCGACTTTTCGTACAACAATGCGTCAAGGATAAGATCCCAATTAAATGAAATGATTACTGCACGTTCTTTGATAATCCTGTGTTGGAATTTACGTAGCCACGAGTATTTGTCGTCGTTGAAATCCACAGAATCGGCAATCTCATGAAACCATTCGCGTAACTCTTTGAGCAGCCGTTCCCTTACCGAAATTAGATGCTCTTTTCTAAACGCGCCTTCGTGAGCCCGACTAGCATCAAACAGTTCCTCGTTCACAACCATCTGACTGAGCAATGCTTCTATATTTGGAAAGGTTGTAGTCCTAGCAGGCTGCTGAAAAACTCTGATGCGAAGCCGAATCACGCAACATAAGAATCATCGAGAGCCCTCTCGCGAATCGTTCTTGCGTGAACTGGTCGCCATGCGAATCAATGTTGCGTCTTCTCGCGTCCAAAAACGTTTTTCAGCAGCCTGCTAGGGATCTGATGTGCACAACACGGCGCGGTGTGCTGTTAGCGCTTTCGGTCGCGTTTGCGCTGGCCGCCGTGTCTGCCTTCGCTCAAACCCCCGCGACTCTCTCCATCTCCGGCCTTGTCAATTCGCCGCGCAGTTTCACTCTCGCCAAGCCGCAAGCCGTGCCGTGGAAGACGCGCGATGAAGGGGTCGCGCCCGGTGCCGCCTGGATCGGGGTCGGCCTGTGGACGCCACTCAATTACGCTCGAGGTGCCGCCGCGTCGCTGGCGCGCGTCTACGCCAACGGCTCCACCAACTCCGGCTCGTCGTACTTCACGTTGCCGATCTTCGTGCCGATCTTGAAGGCTTCCATCCGCTCCGCTGGAAACGGCTTGAGCATCGCGCGCAGCGCGTCGTTGCTGGCCGGCTGCTCGCCGAGCCACGCGGCGTAATCGGCGGGATCGAGGATCGCCGGCATGCGATTGTAGATGGGCGCGCACAGCGCGTTCGGCTCGGTCGTGATGATGGTGCACGAGCGGATCGTTTCGCCGCTCGCCTTGTCGGTCCACTTCTCCCACAGGCCGGCGAAGCCGAAGACGCTGCGGTCCTTCATCGCGATGGCGTAAGGCTGCTTTAGGCTTTGGCCGGTTTCTTGCCACTCATAGAAGGCGTCGGCAGGGATGATGCAGCGGCGTTTCTTGAACGCCTCGCGGTACGCAGGCCTTTCGGTGATGGTCTCGGCTTTCGCATTGATCAGGTGGTAGCCGATCTTCACGTCCTTCGCCCAGAACGGCACCAGGCCCCAGCGCAACATCTCGCCGCGCCGCTGCTTTGTCTCGCCGTCGAAGACGATCGCGAGCACGTCCTGCGTCGGCGCGATGTTGTAGCGCGGCCGGAGATTGACGCTGTTGGTCAGGTTGTAGAGCCGATGGATCTCGGCCCATGAAACGGTGAGCTTGTAGCGGCCGCACATCGGACTATTTTAACGCCGAGACGCCGGCGGGTTATACCGGCGCGCGCTGCGCCGAGGGATCACGATGCTGGTGACGTTCATTTTCCTTGTGGTCGCAGTGGTGCTGGTGCTGATATGGGCAGGGCGCCGCGGTCGCCGCACCAGGCGACGCCGACGCCGTTGGCACTAGGCAGACACACCATGCCCCGCGCTGGAGCCTACATCGTCGCTGAATTGCCCGAGGGGCTGACGGCGATCCATTGCCCGAAATGCGGCCGCATGGGCCGGTATCGGCGCGAGACGCTCTTGCGCCGCTTCGGCCCCGATGCGCCGCTGCCTCACGTGCTGAATCTGCTGGCCGATTGCCCGCGGCGCAGCCGTTGGAGCGATCCGTGTCCGGTGGTGTATAGCGATCCGTTGGGGCGCTAACGCGGCACCGTTGACCTCGCAAGGTCTGATTTGGTACTAAAGTACTGTCCTAAGAAATCCGCCCGGCCCGCGTGCCGGGTTTTTTGTTGCCCGGATTCCGCGGGGTTCCCGCGAGCGCGCATGCGCCCATGTTCGCTCAATTTTCCCGGTCAATCATCGCCCGCCCTGGACCCCCGCTTTCGCGGGGGTGACGGAAAAAAAACCGCCCGCCTGCGCGGTCGCTTCGCCGCGTGCCCAACTCCCGAAAGGACCCCCATGAACCGTCGCATGCAGTTGTTCGTGAACGAGTATCTCGTCAGCCTCAACGCCACCGACGCCGCGCGCCGCGCCGGCTATGCGCCGCGCCACGCCGGCCTGCGCGGCTATGCGCTGCTGCGCCGGCCGGGCGTGCAGCTCGCCATCCGCGCCGCCATGGATGCCCGCGCCGCGCGCACCGGCGTCACCGCCGATCGCATCGTCGAGGAGCTCGCCGCCATCGCCTTCTCCGACATCCGCCACATCATCGATTTCGGCACCAACCATGTCCGCCTCCAGCCGGCGTCCACGATGCGCGCGGCCGACCGCGCCGCCATCAAGTCGATCTCGGTCCGCATCGGCCGCCGCGGCTGCGGCCACGTCCGCGTCCGGCTGCACGACAAGTTCAGCGCGCTCTACATGCTCGAGCGCCACCTCGGCATGGACCGGTCCGCGCCGCTCGACCCCGCCGCGCGCGCGAAATTCGCCGAGCGGATCCGCGGCCGCCTGCGCCGGTCGTTCGACCGCGCCGCGCGCATGCGCGAGGTCGGCGCCATCGGCCGCGCCCGCAAGGCGGCGAAGCGGACGGCGGCGGTCTAGCAGGCTGCTGAAAAACGTTTTTGGACGCGAGAAGACGCAACATTGATTCGCATGGCGACCAGTTCACGCAAGAACGATTCGCGAGAGGGCTCTCGATGATTCTTATGTTGCGTGATTCGGCTTCGCATCAGAGTTTTTCAGCAGCCTGCTAGGCGCCGCGCGGCTCCGGCTGTGCCCCGAACCTGCCGCGGGCGAATTGACCCAAATCAATACCGACGGCAACATGGCCGTGTAGTCCTTTTTGCGCATTGGCGGAGGGAAAAATGTATCGGAACATCTTGATTGCGACCGACGGCTCGAAACTCGCGACCGACGCGGCGCGGCAGGGCATCGCGCTCGCCAAGAGCCTCGGCAGCAAGGTCACCCTGGTCAAGGTGACCGAGCCGCTGTTTGGGTTCGATGCCGCGCTCCCCGCCCAGGCTCAATCCGGCCTCGAGCTAGCCGCGCGCGAGGAGGCGCAGGCCATTCTCGCCGGCCTTGCCGATGCGGCCAAGTCGGCCGGCGTTCCCTGCGAGACGGTGAACGCGGAGCAGGGGCCGCCTTACCAGGCCATCATCGACACCGCGCGCGCGAAGAGCTGCGATCTCATCGTCATGGGTTCGCACGGAAGGAGCGGGGTCAAGGCGGTGGTTCTCGGCAGCCACACCATGAAGGTCCTCACGCACAGCAAGATTCCGGTGCTGGTCTACCGGTGAGTCCGGCACGCTCCGGCATTCCGATGCGACCGCACCCGGCATTCGCGCGACTCGCTTGCCGATCGGGCGGGATGTTACGCTCGGACGATGGGCCTATCCGCCGAGGACTTCTTTCGGTTTCTCGAAGAGCTCCACGAGCGCCGCTATTACTGCCCGTTCTGCGGTCACGAAAATTCCGCCGCCTTCGCCGAGGACGAGGAGAAACCGGATCGCGGCGTGGCGGAGTTCCGTCTCGTTCCGGTAGCGAGCGAGCACCATCAGGAATTCTACGGCGTCTGTTGCGTGAAATGCGGCTACACCACGTTTTTCGCCGGCGACATCGTGCGCGAGTGGCTGCGCAAGCGCGCCGGCGGCGCGTGATTTTTTTCTCCCTCGCCCCCGTCTTCGGGGGAGAGGGCAGGGTGAGGGGGCGGCCGTGCGGCTGTGCACCGCGCGCCTTGGTCGCCATGCGTCGCTCAGCGAATGACTCGCAGTCGCGAAGCGCGAAAATGATCGCCGGCTTTGATTTGCGTCAATTCCAGGTCGCGCGCGCCGGCCGTATCCTGGCGGGTGGATCGGGCCAAGAATCTGCGCGAAAGAATCGCGTACTACCGTCGGCATCTCGGCGAGGGAGTCAGCGCCGAGATTGCGTCGGTCTATCTGCGCGAGATCGCCAAGGCCGAGGCCGAGCTGCGGCGCATCGAGCGCGGCGATGAGGGGACAACGGACGCGATGAACCGGCGGCTCGAATGGAACGATGCGTTTGCGATCGGCCATACGCTGCTCGACGCGCAGCACCGTGACCTGATCCGCCTGATCAACCGGCTCTGCGTGGCGCTCGACACCAAGGCGGACATGACGGCGAAGCATCCCGATCTGCGCGCGCTGCTCCACGCGGCGAAGGAGCATTTCGAGCACGAGATCGCGGTGCTCAAGGCCATCGTCGCCGGACCGGCGCCGGACCACGCCAAGGCGATCGGCGCGAGCGCGATGGGCGAGCACGCCAGCGCGCACGACCGGGCGCTCGGCGAGCTGCACGCCATCGTCGCCAGGATCGAGCACGCCCTGGCCGACGATCTGCCGCGCCACGCCGACGAGCTCATCACCTGGTTCGTGGTCCACGCGATCAAGCACGACGCCAATTTGAAGGCGGTCTTCCAGGCGATGTGACGCGCGGCCGATCGTGCGCCGCGGCCTTTCTATTTCTGCTTCGCACGACGCTGCCCCCTCCCATTCCCTCCCCCTCGAGGGGGGAGGGTTAGGGTGGGGGTGAATGTCGCCTGCGCTCCGCGCTTAATTCGCCTTTCTTTTTTTCTCCCTCGCCCCCTCGGGGGAGAGGGCAGGGTGAGGGGGCGTGACCCGGTCTCGGCCGATCGTGCCCTGAGGCGCGAAGCGCGACGCCGGCGCGGATTTTTCCTATCCTCTCGTCCTGGGGTGGAGGATACGGGGAATGCGCGCTTCACGCCGTGCGCCGATGCTGGGGCTGCTGCTCGCGCTCGCCGCGGCCGCGCCCGCCGTCGCGCAATCGGCGGCCGCGCTCGCCGTCGGCGGCCTGGTGAATTCGCCGCGCAGCTTCACCCTCGCCGAGCTGCAAGCCCTGCCGTGGACGACGCGCGATGAAACGCTCGCCACCGCGCGCGGCCCGGCGCGCGCGACCTGGCTCGGCGTCGCGCTGTGGACGCTACTCGATCAATCGGGCGGCGTCGCGGTGCCGCCTGCCGAGTACACCCGCCATAAGGTGACGGTCACCGCGCGCGACGGCCATTCGGTGACGTTGTCGCTTGCCGCGGTCGCGCCCGGCGGCGGCGCGGACGCGCTCGTCGCCTGGTCGCGCGACGGCCGTGCGTTCGATCCTAAGCGCGGCCTGCGCCTCGTCGTGCCCGGCGATCCGCGCAACCGCGACCTCCGCGACGTGGTCGAGATCGAGGTGAATTGACGGACGCGCAGTGCGTCCGATCGGTCAGGGCTCGAGCGTCGCCGCCGTCGCCACCGCCGTCGCCACCACCGCCACATCGCCTTCCGCGGCCGCGGCTGCGGCGGCCGCCAGTCGGTCCGCCTCGGCCAGCCGGTTGGCCGCGGCTTGGGCCTTGTCGCTGGTCGGATAAAGCACGCGCGGCCGTTTCGTTTCGACCGGCGCGGAGCTTTCGACCGTCCACCCGACCAATCCGTCCCGCCTGAATTCAACGATGCGATATGTCGCCATCCACTCAATATGGCATGTCGGCACGGCGCGCCAAAGGGGGCGCGACATTTAAATCGGCATGGTGTCCTCGACGCGGCACGCGGCGAGGTATAGCGTGCCCCCATCGGTGAGCTCGCATCGGGCTATCGCCGACTGAGAGAGAAGCCGTCCTCGGTTTAGGAGGATCGCACGCGCTCCCGCCCTCTTTGGAGGAGCCGCGATGCTCGAAGACCTCAACATCGTCCGGCTCAACGTCCGGTATTACGAAAAGCTGCTGGCGGCCCAGTGCAGCGCCGAGCAGCGGCAACAGCTTTTGGCCATGCTGGCGAACGCGCGTGCGGAATTGCGCCGCGCTCGGGCGCAGATCGCGGCGCGCAAGCCGCCGCCATTGCCGGCGGAATAGCGCGCCGTCCGCTCCGGCGACGCGAAATCCGTTGCTGGCTGCGCGGCACAAGCTACGATGCAGCCCGATCCCGCACGGCGAAACCGGAGGCCCCATGGCACGAAACCGCAAAGGCGCGGGCAAGCAGCTCAAGCATTTCCAGCCGAGCGATCATCAGCACACCGCGCATCAGGCCCAGGCGCCGCACGGCCACGCCGCGGATAGCGGCCGCCAGGCTCAGGCCGCCGGTCAGCGCGGCGACGCGCAGCACGGCCGGTTCGTCGATCGCGCGCCCAAGGGCCCGCGCAAGGGGCAATAGTCCCGCCGAACGGACGTGCCAGTGCGCCGGCCCCAGAGTCGAGAACCGCGATGCTAGGCAAGATCGTCGAATCGGCCGGCCTCCTCCTCAATATGCTGGGTGCCGGCCTGCTCGCCTGGGATCTCATCCTGACCAAGACCGAGGCGCTCGAACTGGCCCGGCACTATTTTCCCGATGCCGGCGAACGCAATCACGAGAGCCGCAAGCTGTTGCGGGTCAAGGAGAGCCTGCGCGTGTCGCGCAACGCCCAGATCGGCCTGGCGCTGATCGTCATCGGCCTGTGCGGTCAGCTCGCCGGAACCTGGCTGATCTGGTGACGCCGCTTCCCCGCCCGTTCCCTCCCCGCTGAAGGGCGAGGGGGAGAGGGCAGGGTGAGGGGGCGAAGCCCCGCTCGCCCCGAAGCGTTCGCTCGATGCCTCAGCGGCTGGCGGTCGTGGACCCCGGCGCCAACTCCTCGAGCGTCATCGTATAGGTTTTATGCGCCGCGTCGTACTTGACGCTGTAGGCCGAAGGATAGGCGCCCGGCTTGCTGTAGCGGGCCGGCCGCGTCACCGGTCCCGAGAACGCCGGCTTCGACTTGAGGAAGGCGAGCGACGCCATCGGCTCGAGGAAGGTGAGCTGCTTGTTGTAGTAGCCGTAGATGAAGGTCGCGGTGAACGGCTGGCCGTGGAATTCGGGCCCCGCCGGATTGACCGCATGCACGCCCATGTCCGGCACGGCCGTGCCCGGCGGCACGATATAGCCCGCGGCCAGGAGATCGGCCGGCGGCTGCTGGCTCGGCAAGCCGGAGTCGGCCTCGCTCTTGAAAGCGACCTTGCGCTGCGCTGCGCGGCTCACGAGATAGAAGTGGAAGTCGAAATGCGGCACGTCGTAGACGTGCGGCGGCGGATGGCCAAGCGCCTCCCAATTGACCACGACGTGATCGACCACCGTCTTCGGCCCCTTGGCCGGCATCGGCAGCAGATACGGGAAGTCGCTCTTCTTGGCGCTACCTTTGGGCAGGCCGTCGAGTGCGCCCTCGGTGAGGACGATGCCGATCGCCGCCGCGTGGCCGGTGGCGTCGGTGGTGACGACGGTGTGCGCGGTGCCGTGGCCGATGCGCACCGATCGGCCGGCGTAGGTCTTGCCCGCCGCCAAGGCCGGCGCCGCCGCCAGCATCGCGGCCGCCGCACACGACAAAACGCCGACGAACAGGCGCGAACGCGCCCGCGTGCCAAATGCAATCATGCAGAACCCCCCGTTGCCGCCGCACCGCGCGGCGCTCACCCGATCAGGGTACGCGGCCGCCTCCGCTCGGGCAAGCGCTCATCCGTTCGCCGCGCAGCGCCGCCACCGAGACACGGCGGACGCGCACGAATTCGTCAGCGTCGTCGCCGACCGTCCGGGATCGCTTCGTCGCCGACGCATGCATCGCCTGCGCGAGGCGCGGGTTCCCAAACCGCGCCGGCCGGATTATCTATGGCACTGACCTGGATCAATCCGGGTTGGCCCGAACGGGTCGAAGATCGTCCCCTCATTCGCGCAAGGCACAGCCATGGCCGCATCGACCGACATCGTCATCGCCGCCGCCGTCCGCACGCCCATCGGCGCGTTCAACGGCGGACTCTCGTCCCTGCCGGCGCACGAACTCGGCAAGGTCGCCATATCCGAGGCGCTGAAGCGCGCGCATGTCGAGCCGGCCGAGGTCGCCGAGGTGGTGATGGGCCAGATCCTCCAGGCCGGCGAGGGCATGAATCCGGCGCGCCAGGCGTCGATGGCCGCGGGCGTGCCGAAAGAGGTGCCGGCCTACGCCGTCAACCAGGTCTGCGGCTCGGGCCTGCGTTCGGTCGTCATGGGCTATCAGGCGCTGCGTGGCGGTGACGCGCAGGTCTTCGTCGCCGGCGGCCAGGAGAGCATGAGCCAGTCGCGCCACTGCATCCATCTGCGCAACGGCACGCGCATGGGCGACACCGAGCTCGTCGACACCATGATCCGCGACGGCCTGTGGGACGTCTTCAACGGCTACCACATGGGCAACACCGCCGAGAACGTCGCCCAGAAATGGCAGATCACGCGCGAGCAGCAGGACAAGTTCGCGCTCACCTCGCAGAACCGCGCCGAGGCGGCGCAGAAATCGGGCCGCTTCAAGGACGAGATCGTGCCGGTGACGGTCAAGACCCGGAAGGGCGACGTCGTCGTCGACAGCGACGAGTATCCGCGTCACGGCGCGACGCTCGAGGCGCTGGCCAAGCTGCGTCCGGCCTTTGCAAAGGATGGCACGGTCACCGCCGGCAACGCCTCGGGCATCAACGACGGCGCCGCCGCGGTCGTGCTGATGAGCCGCGCCGCCGCCGAGAAGCACGGTGCCAAGCCGCTGGCGCGCATCGTGTCGTGGGCGTCGTGCGGCGTCGATCCGGCGCTGATGGGCTCGGGCCCGATTCCGGCGACGCGCCGCGCGCTCGAGAAGGCCGGCTGGAAGATCGGCGATCTCGACCTGGTCGAGGCCAACGAGGCCTTCGCGGCGCAGGCTTGCGCCGTCAACAAGGAGCTGGGCCTCGATCCCGCCAAGGTCAACGTCAACGGCGGCGCGATCGCGCTCGGCCATCCGATCGGCGCGTCGGGCACGCGCATCCTGGTCACGCTGCTCTACGAAATGGGCAAGCGCAACGCGAAGAAGGGCCTCGCCACGCTGTGCATCGGCGGCGGCATGGGCATCGCCATGTGCGTCGAGCGGGATTAGGCGGCCACCCCCACCCTAACCCTCCCCCCTCGAGGGGGAGGGAATGGGAGGGGGGCGATGGCGGGCGCCGCTCATTGCGAAGGATCTCTTTCATTCTTCCCTCGCCCCCGTCAGGGGGAGCTTGACGCCTGCCAAGCGTCCGCAGGACGCTTGGCTCGAACATGCCGGGTGGCATGTTCGACCGGCCTCAAGGGGTGAGGGGCCTTATAAGAAGACGATTTCGGGGAAACGGTTAGAAGAAGAGGGGAGTATCGGGCATGTCTCGGGTCGCAGTCGTAACGGGTGGCACCCGCGGTATCGGCCGCGCCATCTCGGAGGCGCTCAAGGGCGCCGGCTACACCGTCGCGGCGAACTACGCCACCAGCCACGACGCCGCCAAGAAGTTCACGCACGAGACCGGCATCCGCGCCTTCGCCTTCGACGTCGCCGACTTCCGCGCCTGCGAGGCCGGCGTGAAGCTGATCGAGAGCGAGCTCGGCCCGATCGACATCGTCGTCAACAACGCCGGTATCACGCGCGACGCCGTGCTCCACCGCATGACGCCCGAGCAGTGGCAGGCCGTCATCGCCTGCAACCTGACCTCGTGCTTCAACATGTGCCGCCTCGTCATCGAGGGCATGCGCGCGCGCGGCTTCGGCCGCATCGTCAACATCGGCTCGATCAACGGCCAGGCCGGCCAGTACGGCCAGGTCAACTATGCCGCCGCCAAGTCGGGCATCCACGGCTTCACCAAGGCGCTGGCGCAGGAATGCGCGGCCAAGGGCATCACCGTCAACGCCATCGCGCCGGGCTACATCGACACCGAGATGGTGCGCGCCGTGCCCGAGGACGTATTGAAGAAAATCGTCGCGCGCATCCCGATCGGCCGGCTCGGCCACGCCGACGAGATCGCGCGCGGCGTGCTCTTCCTGGTCGCCGACGAGGCTACCTTCGTCACCGGCTCGACGCTGTCGATCAACGGCGGCCAGCATATGTACTAGGCCCGTATCGTCATTCCCGCGAAAGCGGGAATCCAGGGGCGAGCGACGGACCGATTGCGATCGAATCACGCCCCCTCACCCAGCTTTGGGTAAGGCTCGCGGCGCTCGCCAACCCAAATCAACCCTCTCCCAATTTGGGGGAGAGGGAAGGGTGAGGGGGTTGTGTCCTAAGCCGCACGCGTTCTGGATCGGAGGCGAACCCCATGGCTCTCGTGAAATTCGTCGAATACGCCGAGGCGAGCCCTGCGGTGAAGGCCGTCTACGACGACATCATGGCGACCCGCAAGGTGGACTGGATCAACAACTTCTGGAAGGCGCTGGCGAGCGATCCGTCGACGCTCAAGCGCACGTGGGAGAGCGTCAAGCAGGTGATGGCGCCGGGCGCGCTCGACGCCCGGACGAAGGAGATGATCTACGCCGCGGTCAGCATCACCAACAACTGCGAATACTGCATCAACAGCCACACCGCCGCCGCGCGCAAGGCGGGCATGAGCGACGCCATGCTGGCCGAGCTCATCGCCGTCGTGGGCATGGCAAACGAGACCAACCGGCTCGCTAACGGCTATCAGATCGAAGTCGATCCCCAGCTCGCCAAGGCGGCGCGACAGCGCTAGCAGCGCCATTTTCTTCGTCACCCCCGCGCAAGCGGGGGTCGAGGGCGGGCACGGCGGTCCACTGGTGGTTCAGAAATGAAAACTCAACAGATGGGAGATTGATCACTCAATCACCGAACCGTTAGCACGGACTATACGTGCTAAGATGGCTCCTTGAGCCTGAGGAAATCCTGATGCATCAGACGGTATTGCGGCTGGTTCCGGAGCTTCCACTATTTCTCATGACCGCCGTCACGACGCACTTGGTCATGTCGTTTGGGCAAACGGTGATGCATTACAAGCTCGGCCACCACCCAATGGGCGGTAGGTTTTTCCGCAACCACATCAATTTCCATCACACCCACTATTCCAAAGAGCATCTTGTCTCGCGGACGTACCTCGGTGAGGAAGGCAACAATACGCCCTTCTTCTTCATTCCCGTGTGTCTGGTCGGAGCGTGTACCTACTTTATCCTGCCGGTTGATCTCTTCGTGGTTCAGGTCATCGCCTGTGCAGCGTCCTTCTACGCGCACGTCTTTTTCGACAAAGAATACCATGTCGAGGGATCGCGGCTTCTGCGGTTTGCGTGGTTTAGACGGATGCAGGAGCTTCACTTCGCTCATCACCGGCATGCGGGCTGCAATTTCGCGGTGATCGATTTCTTCTGGGATAGGATCCTCGGTACCTATAGAAGACCGGAGGTCTGATTCGGGTCCAACAGCGGACGTGAGCTTGTATGTTCGCAACGGGCCAAACCCAAACACTATCGAATGGAGCCCACCCCATAAAAGCAACGAAGGCCTGAACGGTGTTGTCAAAACCGTTCAAGCCCTCGTCGGTTATCTCCTCCCCCTCTCCCCCAAATTGGGGGAGAGGGAAGGGTGAGGGGGTGAGCGCGGAGCCCGCCGCTTTTTCGATCACGCCAGTCTGACGCGCGGCTGACGCGCAACGCAGTCATGCGCGCCTGCGTGCGGCAACGCGCCCCGCTTGGGAACCGCCGCGCAGGGGTCTACGTTCAGCGGCGAAAGGAGACTCCCCGCCCATGACCGCCGTCGCGCCCGCCCAGTCCCAGTCCCAATCCCGCACCGCCTCCCGTCCGGCCCGAGGCAAGCTTCCGCTTCGTCCGCTCGGCCGCACCGGCATGAGCATCACGCGCGCCGGCTTCGGCGCCTGGGCGATCGGCGGCGCCGGCTGGAGCTTCGGCTGGGGTGCGCAGGACGACGCCGCGTCGGTCGCCGCCATCCGCCACGCGCTCGACCGCGGCATCAACTGGATCGACACCGCCGCGGTCTACGGTCTCGGCCACAGCGAGGAGATCGTCCGCCGCGCGCTCGCCGAGATTCCGGCCGACCGCCGGCCCTATGTCTTCACCAAATGCGGCCTGGTGTGGGATGAGGCGAACCGCACCGCGCCGCCGAAGCGCGTCGGCTCCGTCGCGAGCCTCAAGCGCGAGGTCGAGGACTCGCTCCGCCGGCTCGGCGTCGAGCGCATCGATCTTTATCAGATGCATTGGCCGGCCGAGGATGGCACGCCGGTCGAGACCTATTGGCAGACGCTGCTCGACCTGAAGCGCGAGGGCAAGGTGCGCGCCCTCGGTCTCTCGAACCATTCGGTCGCCCAACTCGCCAAGGCCGAGGCGCTCGGCCACGTCGATACGCTGCAGCCGCCGTTCTCGGCGATCAACCGCTCGGCCGCTTCCGAGCTCGCCTGGTGCGCCGCGCACGAAACCGGCGTCATCGTCTACAGCCCGATGCAGTCCGGCTTGCTCACCGGCGCCTTCGACGAGCGCCGCGCCAAGGCGCTGCCCGCCGACGACTGGCGCTCGCGCTCGTCCAATTTCACCGGCGACGGATTGCAGCGCAATCTCAAGCTCGCCGCGGCGCTGAAGCCGATCGCCGATAAGCACAAGACATCGGTCGGCGCGGTCGCGGTGGCGTGGACGCTCGCCTGGCCCGGCGTCACCGCCGCCATCGTCGGCGCGCGCAGCCCGGATCAGGTCGACGGCTGGGCCGATGCGCTGACGCTCGAGCTCACGGCCGATGACGTCGCCGAGATCGGCCGCGCCATCGAAGGCACCGGCGCCGGCAGCGGTCCCGTCCGCCCGCCGCGGTGAGCCCATGCCGCAGGCGCTGGGCACATGTCCTCGCGCTTCCCTCCCGCCTTCAGGGCAGGGCAATGATCGCGCGACGTCCGCAAACTGCAGTCAGGGAAGCGCGAAGCCAGGAAGGCGTAGCGCCTTCCGGTCGAAGGTCACGGTATGGGAGCAGCCGGCCCGTGCGCCGAGCCCGGCGATGATGGCGTCGGCGAACTCGCCCTGTTCCTTGAGCGCGATCATGGCGGCAAAGACCTCTTGCTCGCTCTCCACCACCAGCACTTCGGTCTGAAGCACGCGCTCTACGGCCGCGGCAATTTCCTGCGCGGCGAGGCCATAGGCGCGTTCGAGAACCCAAACGGTCTCGACCATCGCCACGATGCTGACAAAGCCGGGATCGTCCGCTGTCAGCCGGCGCTCGATAATCTCCGTCGCCTTCGGCGACTGAATCGGATCGTCCTGGGCGAGGTAGCGGACGAGGACGTTGGTATCGAGCCCGATCATCGACGCCGGGCGCGCCGTGCGATGCCGGCGGCGCCGTCGGCGGCGGCCTTGCTCATCGCCTCGATCGTCACCGGCCGCCGGCGCCGGGACTTGATGATGCCGCGCAAGGCCGCGGCAGGCCGCTTGGGCAAGAGAACCACGCTGCCATCGGGATGCACGAAGAATTTGACCCGATCGCCGGGCCTCAGCCGCAGATGGTCGCGGATGGTCTTGGGGATCGTCGCCTGGCCCTTGACGGTGATGGCGGATTCCATGCCGGCTCCATTACATTTCCTAAAATGTAATACCAGGTCGAATGCCCGGCGTCAAGCGGCGGCGGCGCCGAAGCGCGCGGGCGGCATGCCACGTCGGTCGGCGCAGTCGCGGTCGCCTGGACGTTGGCTTGGCCCGGCGTCGCCGCCGCCATCGTCGGCGCGCGCAGCCCGGCGCAGGTCGACGGCTGGTCCGACGCGCTGACGCTCGAGATCACGGCCGCCGACGTCGCCGAGATCGGCCGCGCCATCGAAAGCACCGGTGCCGGCAGCGGTCCCGCCCGCCCGCCGCGGTAAGGTCGCTTTTCTTCCGTCGTTCTGGCTTTTCTTCCGTCACCCCGGCGAAAGCCGGGGTCCAGAGGTCGCCGGCGTCATCGTACGAGGTCGGGATAAAGATCGCGCCATTCCGGATTGTCGCGCTCGATCAACGCGAGCTTCCACGCGCGGCGCCACTCTTTGATTTGCTTTTCGCGCCGGATAGCTTCGGGCATCGTCTCGTGAAATTCGGCATACACCAGAAGGTGGATACGATATTTTTTGGTGAAGCCAGCGACCGCATCCGATTTATGTTCCCACACCCGGCGAGCGAGGTCATTGGTCACGCCAATGTAGAGCGTGCCGTTCCGCTTGCTGGCCAAGATGTAAACGCAGGGGCGCCTCATCGCTGCGCATCATGCCACGCGCGGACGGGTCTCTGGATCAAGTCCGGAGCGGGCTCTGGACCCCGGCTTTCGCCGGGGTGACGGCGGAAGAATACACGGCCCCGCCTGTTGTGCTGAACGTCAGCCGCGATAGCGCAGCGCGTCGACCAGCAAGGCGAAGGCCGGCGTCGGCTGGCGCCGGCTCGGATAATAAAGGTGATAGCCGGCAAACGGCGCGCACCAATCCGCGAGCACGCGCCTGAGACGGCGCTTGTCGATATGCGGCTGTGCCAGGTCCGCCAGCACATAGGCCAGGCCGAATCCGGCCAGCGCCGCCGCGAGCATCTGGCCGGTGCTACTGAACGTGAGCTGGCCGTCGACATGCACCCGCAATTCGCGTCCGCCTTTTTCGAACTCCCAGGCGTAGAGCCCGCCATGGGTGAGCAGGCGCAGATTGATGCAGCAGTGATCGACGAGATCCTGCGGCCGCTTCGGCTCCGGTCGCTTGCGGAAATAGGCCGGCGCGCCGACCACCGCCATGCGCGCGTCCGGCCCGATGCGCACGGCGATCATGTCCTTCGCCACCTGCTCGCCGTCGCGCACGCCGGCGTCGAAGCGCTGCGCGACGATGTCGGTCAGGCCGTTGTCGATGAAAATCTCGACCTTGATGTCCGGATACGCGCGCAGGAATTGCACGAGCTTCGGCCACAGGATCGCGTTGGCCGCGTAGTCGCTGGCCGTGATGCGGATGGTGCCGGCGGGCTTCGCTCGCAGCGCGGTCAGCGCCGCGAGCTCGGCGTCGATCTCGTCGAAGCGCGGCCCCACGGTGCGCAGCAGGCGCTCGCCCGCCTCGGTCGGCGCGACGCTGCGCGTCGTGCGGGTGAGGAGCCGCAGGCCGAGCCGTTCCTCGAGCCCGCGGATGGTGTGGCTCAGCGCCGATTGCGACACGCCGAGCTTGGCCGCCGCCCGCGTGAAGCTCCGCTCGCGCGCGACCGCGACGAAGGCCGGCAGATCGTTGAGGTTGTCCCGCGCCATTCATGAATCCATCTCATGGGTTCATGCGCATTATACCACCTTATCGCGGGCCGGCGCGCGGCTCAGATTACTGCGCGAGGCCGGCGGCGGCATCGCCGTCGGTCGCAGGAGAGCGCCATTTGGCTCCCTCCCAGATTATGAACCGCGGATTATTATGTTTTCGGCGGTTTGCGGAACTCTTGGTGGTCCCCGCGCGCCGCCGGTTCTTTGCGATCCAACGTTCCGGATTGCCATCCGGGACGCTGCCCACGGCGACTATCAGGCAGCCATCGGCCAGTGGCAATCGGATTTTGGTGACATCGCTGTAAACCGTGGCGGCCGCTGGCATGCCTATTGATTGGGCACCGCAGCGGGGCGTCAGCCGCCCGGCTCCCAGCCCTTGGGCGCCAATTCGAAGCCGGCGAAGTCGAAGGGCGGCGCCACCGTGCAGCCCATCAGGCTCCAGGCGCCGAGGCTCTCGGCCGCCTGCCAGCAGCGCGGCGGCACGACGAGCTGCGGCCGCTCGCCGCGCGCGAGATCGGATCCCAGCACGTGGCGCTCGGCGCGCGCGCCGTCGGCCGACAGGCGCAGCGCGCGCGGCGCGCCGGCATAGAAATGCCAGGTCTCGCGCTGCGCGATGCGGTGCCAGTGCGACGCCTCGCCGGCGCGCAGCAGATAATAGATCGCCGTCGCATGCGCATCGCGGAAGGCCTCGCGGAACCAGCCGCCCTCGGGATGCCGCGCGAGATCGAGCGCGCGGATGATGTCGTCGGCGTCCGGCATTCAATCGCCGCGCAGTTTTTTTACTCGGTCGCAATCAATCCCCTCACCCAGCTTTGGGTAAGGCTCGGCTTGTGCCTCGCCAACCCAAAGCAACCCTCTCCCCCTGCAAGGGGGAGAGGGAAGGGTGAGGGGTTCACGTCCGCCCGAAAGATCTTCCATCACCCCGGCGGCGGCACGGTCGCGGTCATCGACTTGCGCTTGGCGAAGTCGGCGTACCATTTCGCGAGGCCGGCATGGCGCGCGCGCCAGCCCTCGTTGGGATAGCGGAAGTCGAGATAGCCCAGCGTGCAGCCGACGGTGATCTGGCCGATGGTGAGCGGACCCGACAGCGCACCCTCGCCGACCTTGCCGTCGAGAGCGGCGAGGCCGTTGCGGATCTTGCGCATCTGGCCGGCGCTCCAGTCCGGCCATTGCAATTCCTTCGGCCGCACCGCGGTCTCGTAGCGGTTCAAGACCGCGGCGTCGAGGATGCCGTCGCCGAGCGATTGCTGCCGGAGCGCGATCCAGCGCGCCATGCCGGACGGCGGAAACATCTTCGGTCCGCCGTGCAGGCTGTCGAGATACTCGCAGATGACGCGCGAATCGAACAGCACCTGGCCGTCGTCGGTCAGCATGGTTGGCAGCTTCATCAGCGGATTCTGGTGCGCGAGATCGTCGTTGGGCGTCACCGGCGCGACCGTCGTCGGCACCCGCTCGATCCTGGCGTCGAGGCCGGTCTCGATCGCCAGCACGATCACCTTGCGCACGAACGGCGACGTTGGCGAATAACGCAGCTTCATTCTGGACTCCTGATGGTTCGGTCGCGTCGGTTGCTCACCCCCACCCTAACCCTCCCCCCTCGAGGGGGAGGGAAGGGAGGGGGGCGCCACGTTTCGGCATCAAAAATTGTCCTTCGCCTTGCGGATCGCGGCGAAGGTCGCGACCGGATCGCCCGGCGCGCCCATCGCCTGCTGCAGCGCCGGCTGATCGGCGCGCAGGAACGGATTGGTCGCGAGCTCGTCTGCCAGCGTGCCCGGCACGGTCGATTTGCCGGCGGCGCGGAGATCGTCGACCCGCTTGGCGCGCGCGACCAGCGCCGCGTTCGTCGGCTCGACGGTGAGCGCAAAGCGCGCGTTGGCCTGGGTGTATTCGTGGCCGCAATAGACGCGCGTCGCCGGCGGCAGCGTCTTCAGCTTGCCGAGCGAGTTCCACATCTGCTGCGGCGTGCCCTCGAACAGCCTGCCGCAGCCCATCAAGAACAGCGTGTCGCCGCTGAACAGCGCCTGTGAATCCTTGAACCAATAGGCGATGTGGCCGCGCGTGTGGCCGGGCACGTCGAAGACCGTCGCCGTTTCCTCGCCGAATTTGAACGTGTCGCCGTCGCCGAGCGCGACGTCGATGCCGGGTATCCGGTCACGGTCCGCAAGGGGTCCGACCACGATCGCGCCGGTCGCCGCCTTCAGCTCGAGATTGCCGCCGGTGTGGTCGGGATGATGGTGCGTGTTGATGACGTGGGTGAGCGTCCAGCCGCGCTGTTCGAGCGCGGCGAGCACTGGCGCCGCGACCGACGGATCGACCGCGCCGACCGCGCCGCTCTTCGGCTCGCGCAGCAGATAGACGTAGTTGTCGCGCAGCACCGGGATTTGCTGGATTTCGAGCGTCATGGCCGGGAGCCTAACGCAGACGGCCGTTCGCTGGTAAGCCGGTGAATCGCATCGCTGACTTGCGTATCCCGGCGCCGGCCGGGCCGCTTGACCGGCCCATTCCCGCCCCATGCTACACTCGCGCCATGTTCATTGATGTCGTTGATCTGCGCGATTTCTACGAGCGCCGGCTGGGCAGCGTCGCGCGGCAGATGATCGGCCGCCGCGTCCGGCGGCTGTGGCCCGAGGTGAAGGGATTGCGCGTGCTCGGCCTCGGTTATGCGACGCCCTATCTGCGCCCTTTCGTCGCCGACGCCGAGCGCGTCATTGCGTTGATGCCGGCGCCGCAGGGCGTGCTGCCGTGGCCGCGCCAGGGACCGAACCGCGCCGCGCTCGCCGAGGAGGGCGAGCTGCCGCTGCCGAATTTCTCGATGGACCGCGTGCTGCTGGTGCACGGCCTCGAGTTCAGCGAGCAGGTGCGGCCGCTGCTGCGCGAGATATGGCGCGTGCTCGGCGCGGGCGGCCGGCTCGTCGTCGTCGTGCCCAATCGCCGCGGCATCTGGGCGCGCTTCGATCACACCCCGTTCGGCCAGGGCAATCCCTACACCACGGGCCAGCTCAACCACTTGCTGCGCGACGAGGGCTTCACGCCCGAGCACAGCGCCGGCGCGCTCTTCGTGCCGCCGACGGCGAGCCGCTTCCTGCTGCGCTCGGCCGGCGTGTGGGAGCGCATCGGCGAGCTGTGGTTCGGCACCTTCGCCGGCGTCGTCGTCGTCGAGGCGACCAAGCAGATCTACGCCGCCAAGCCCAAGGTCGAGAAGGTGCGCCGCGCCCACGTCCTGCTGCCGATGCCCGGCACGCCGAGCCCCGCCGGCCCATAGGCCGGCAAAGTCAAAGTCCGAGTCCGTGAGCGGGCGATTTCTGTTCGGTCATTCCCGCGCAAGCGGGAATCCAGGGCGAGCGGTGCGCCCCCCTCCCATTCCCTCCCCCTCGAGGGGGGAGGGTTAGGGTGGGGGTGAACGCGCCTCACCTGTGGCAGTATGTCGCTTGCAAATGAGAATGACTCGCAATAGCATCGCGTTTCCTAGTCAGGGCGCGGCTTTGGGGGCTTTCATGGCTCGATCGGATTCGCGAAACGCGGCGGTGGAGTGCGTCCGATGAGGCTCGATCGCCGCTATCTGCTTCGGGCCGGCGGCGCCGTTGCGCTCGCCGCCGGCGCCTCCGTCGTCGCCCGCGCGCAGACCATGGACCACGCGCCGCCCGCCGCCGCGCCCGCGCAATCGCACACGCCGCCGTCCGCGCCGGCGCTCGCAGGCAACGCCGACTACACACTGCGCATCGGCACCGGCCTGATCGAGCTCGGTCCCGACACGACGGTCTCGACCACGACCTACAACGGCCAGTTCCCCGGTCCGCTCCTGCGCCTCACCGCAGGCCAGCGCGTCGTCGTCGACATCCACAACGACACCGACACGCCGGAGCAGCTGCATTGGCACGGCCAGTTCCTGCCGCCCGATGTCGACGGCGCCGAAGAGGAGGGCACGCCGTTCGTTCCGCCGCACGGCATGCGGCGCATCGCCTTCACGCCTGGTCCGGCCGGCTTCCGCTTCTATCACACGCATCTGCGCGCCGGCCGCGATCTGTCGCGCGGCCTCTACAGCGGTCAGGTCGGCCCGGTCTACATCGCGCCGCGCCGCGAACCCGGCGCCTACGACCGCGAGGTCTTTCTCGTCCTCAAGGAATTCTCGCCCTATCTCAGCCGCACCGAGATGGCGCTCGATTTCCTTGCGCCGACCGCCACCGTCCCGGCGTTGCATGCGGCGTCGCAGGCGGCGGAGATCGCCTCGCTCAAGCGCGGCCTGCCGCAGGCCTACAACGTCGCCTACGACTTCTTCGCCATCAACGGCCGCATGCTCGGTCATGGCGAGCCGATCCGCGTCCAGCCGGGCGAGCGCGTGCTGTTCCATATCCTGAACGGCAGCGCCAGCGAGATCCGCAGCCTCGCATTGCCCGGCCACGCCTTCACCGTCGTCGCGCTCGACGGCAATCCAGTGCCGCGTCCGGCGAAGGTGCCGGTGCTCTGGCTCGGCGGCGCCGAGCGCGTCTCGGCCATCGTCGAGATGAACCAGCCCGGCGTTTGGGTGCTCGGCGACACCGTCGACGATGCGCGCCGCGGCGGCCTGGGCATCGTCGTCGAATATGCCGGCCGCAAGGGCAAGCCCCAATGGCAGAAGCCGCCGGCGTTCCGCTGGGACTACCGGCGCTTCGCCAAGCCGGCCGGCGCGGCCGTGCCGGCGGCCGACGAGGTGATCGAATTGATGATCGCGACGCGCAATTCCGCGCAAGACGGCTTCGACCAGTTCACCATCAACGGCGTGCCGTTCACGATGGATGCGCCGATGGTCCGCCTCGCGCGTGGCCGGCGCTATCGCCTGAAATTCCACAACGCCACCGACGACATCCATCCGCTCCATCTGCACCGGCACACGTTCGAGCTCACGAGCGTCGCCGGCGCGCCGACCGCCGGTGTGATGAAGGACGTCGCCATGCTCGGCGCGTTCCAGGAGATGAGCGTCGACTTCACCGCCGACCAGCCGGGCCGCAGCCTCTTCCACTGCCACATGCAGCCGCACATGGATTACGGCTTCATGGCGCTCTTCGACTGCGCCTGATCATTTTGCCCCTCGCCCGCGTAAGCGGGAGAGGTCTCGATCCGTCTCGTTCTTTTTTTTACCCTCGCCCCCTGCAAGGGGGAGAGGGCAGGGTGAGGGGGTAATCGCGGCGTCGCTGCTCGCGTCGCGCGCTTTTACTCGCCGCCGCCTTTGAGATAACCCTCGCGCGTCTGCGGCAGCCTTCGGTTGAGCAGCCGCGACGCCACCACCGTGCGCAGGATCTGCGCGGTGCCGCCGCCGATGGTGAACATGCGCACGTCGCGCACCATGCGCTCGAGCGGCCGGTTGCGCGAATAGCCCGCCGCGCCGAACAATTGCAGCGCGTCGTTCGTCACCTTGATCGCCATCTCCGACGTGAAGATCTTGGCCTGCGCCGCCGCGGTCGCGTCGGGAAAGCCGTCGCCCGCGCCCGCCGCTGCCTTGTAGATGAGGAGCTTCGCCGCCTCGATGGCTGTCGCCATGTCGACCAGCATCCATTGCACGCCCTGGAACTCGCAGATCGGCCGGCCGAACTGCTCGCGTTCCTGGGCATAGGCGAGCGCCAGCTCATACGCGCCCTCGGCGAGGCCGAGCGCGACCGTGGCGGCGCCGATGCGCTGGCCGTTATAGGCCGTCATCAGGTCGGCGAAGCCTTTGCGCAAGCCGCGCGGCGGCAGCACGAGCGCATCGGCATCGAGCGCCATGTTATCGAAGACGACCTCGCTCTCGGGAATGCCGCGCAGGCCCATCGCCGGCTCGCGCGTGCCGATGACGAGGCCCGGCGTCTCGTCGCGCACGGCGATGAAGCCGCCGATGCCTTCCTCCTTGCCCGCCTCGTCGAAGACGCGGGCGAACACCAGATGCAGGCGCGAGACGCCGCCGCCGGTGATCCAGTGCTTCTTGCCGTTGACGACGAAGCCGTTGCCGCGCCGGTCGGCGCGCGTCGTCATCTGGCTGGCGGCGCTGCCGGCGCCCGGCTCGGTGATGCAGATCGCGGGCTTATCGCCGGCAAGGACGAGGCGGGCGGCGAGCGTCTTCTGCGCCGCGCTGCCGTATTTCATGATCGCGCCGATCGCGCCCATGTTGGCCTCGACGACGATGCGCGCGGTGACGCCGCAATGCTTCGCCATCTCCTCGATCACCAGCACCGCGTCGAGATAGCTCGCACCCTGTCCGCCCTGGGCGGCGGGAATGGTCATGCCCATGAAGCCGGCGTCCTTGAGGAGATCGACGTTGTCCCAGGGATATTGCTCGCTGCGGTCGATCTCGGCGGCGCGCGCGGCGATCGGTCCGCGGGCGAGCGCGCGTACCTTGGCCTGCAGCGCGCGCTGCTCCGGCGTGAGCTCGAACTGCATGCGGCCTCTCCGGCGTTCGTTCTCGTTGCGGTCAGTATGGGTGCGCCGCCCGCGCGAAGGCAAGGCGAGGGGAGGGGCTCGGTCGCCAGCGGCGTCATCGCGAGGCGCATAGCGCCGAAGCGATCCAGGCCTACCGCGATGGTCAGAACAAGTCTTCGTACAAGTCACGCCATTGCGGGTTCGACGCTTCGATCAGTGGCAGTTTCTTTTTGCGTGATCCAGCCTTGATCTGTTTTTCGCGCGCAATGGCGCCGCTCATGTCGTCGTGAACTTCGTACCAGACGAGCCACTTGCATCCATAGCGGGCGGTGAAGCCTGGCACGATCGCCTCCCGATGCTGATAGACGCGCTGCATCAAGTCGGAGGTGACGCCGACATAGAGCGTACCGTTTCGCTTGTTAGTCATGATGTAGACGGCCGGTCGCTTCACATCGAGCTTCCTTCTGCCTTCGACGCTGGATTGCTTCGCTTCGCTCGCAATGACGGCAAAGCCAGCCCGGAGTAGATTATTCGCAACACCTATAATGCCGGCACTGCTCTCGGGAGAACCACCATGGACGTCAGCACCGCACAAATGTTCGCGCGCTATCGCGCCTGGGCCGACCGGCTCACCTATGACTCCGTCGCCGCGCTGCCGCCCGGCGAGGCGACGAAGGAGCGTCCCACGCTGTTCAAGACCATCGTAGGCACGCTCAACCACAACCTGCTGATCGACCGCGTGTGGCAGGCGCATATCGAAGGCCGCGATCACGGCTTCAGGGCGCGCAACGTGATTATCCACGCCGATCTGCCCGCGCTCTGGACGGCGCAGCGGGCGATGAACCAATGGTGGATCGACTGGTGCGCGGCGCAGACGGCAAAGAGCCTCGATGAGCCCGTGCGCTTCCGCTTCATTGACGGCGGCGACAACACGATGACGCGCGGCGCGATCCTGCTGCACGTCGTCAACCACGGCAGCTATCACCGTGGCTGGATCGCCGAGATGTTCCACGCAATACCGCGCAAGCCACCGACGACGGATCTGCCGGTGTTTTTGAAAGAGGCGAGGGCCTGATGGATTTGCGCTGACCCGATGGTCGACGGACTCTACCGGACTCTCATCTGCAGCGCGGCGCGGATAGCGCGAATGGCGGCGCGGATCGCAGTCTTGTCGGCAGCCGTCAAATCCTCTTTTTCGCCCTTGGCGTAGATGTCGAGCAGCGCCAGGAACGAATCCGTCGGCGCGTAGAAATAGATCAGCCGCGCACCGCCGCGCTTGCCGCGGCCCTGCATCGCGATCCGGGCCTTGCGCGCGCCGCCGGTTCCTTGAATCACCGGCCACGCGTCCGGTCGGGCGACGATCTCGGCTTCGGCGACCGCACGTTCCGGCGGCGACAGAAGCTTGGCCGCCCGGCGCGCATAATTCTGGCTGGCAACGACTTTCATCGGGCCGTTGCCCCAGGGGCTGGCGTTATTCGGCGGCTTCGGCCGCGAGCGTGCGCAACACCGCCCGTGGCTCGTGGGCGATCACGGCAAGCAGGATGCGTGCCGCCCGATCGGGCCGGCGGCGGCCCTGCTCCCATGCCTGAACGGCGGTGAGATCGAGCCCGAAGGTGCGGGCGAACGCGGCCTGCGACAGGCCGAGTTTGATTCGCAGCCGCGAGACATCGACGCGCTCTGGAACGACCGCTTCGTAAGACGAAAGGCCGGGCCGCTCGCCACGCAGATGCGCGGCGACGTCGAGCGCGGCGCTCTCGATGCGTCGGCCCAGCGCGGTTCGCGCACGTACCTTCTTCGGTTTCATGGCATCGTTATACGACAATGTCGTATAGGCGTCAATCGCTCGCCGCGGCTGGATCGCCGAGATATTCTACGAGATGCCGCGCAAGCCGCCGTCCACCGACCTGCGGTGTTTCTCCGCGAGGCGGAGGTGTAATGAATTCCATGAGTCCTGCTCGCAAGGTTTCGCGAGCGGTTGAGGATCTACTCAAGAAAATCTACTCGGACCCTATTTTCGTTGCTATTTTCGCTGCCTAGGAAAGGGCCCTCGTCGCGTGATGTCGCGCAAAAGTCGACGTCTCTCACTTGTTGGTGCGCTAGGCGTGGGGCTGACGTTGGCAGCCTGTTCGACCCAGGAATATTGGGTAAAGCCTGGTACAGGCCTGCAACGGCCGCCGATCTTTCCGCGTGCCGGCTTGCGGCCAGTCAGGGCGCCCAAAGACTTTACAGTCCGCGCCAAATGGAAACGCCCTGCATGGTTGCAAAGGGCTATCGTCTTTCGTCTACTCCCCCGCAGGGGCCGTAGAACGGGGAAATCGGGTCAGAGTGGATTTCTTTTTTCCAGCGTGAACCATAGCTCAAGCGGCTGCGACCGCGCGTGCCTGGATTTCCACGCCGAGCCTCTTGCGGACGACGCCGAGTATCGCGGCGAGATTATCCATGGTCGGATCGCCGTGCTTCGACAGCATGCGGTGCAGGCTCTTCGCGGGCATTCCGGTGTCGGCGGCAAGCGCTTCGAAGCCGACCGTGGCATTGACGAGGTCGCGCAGAACGAGACGGGCCGTATCGGCTTCACCGTTGAGGAACAACGTGGCGGCCTCGTCGAGCGGCGCCTTGGCGAATTTGGGATCGCGTCGAATTCGCTCCACAATCGTTTGCTTGAAATCCCCGGTCAACGCCATGTCGTTCACCTCTTGCCTCTCGGCTTTGTGGCCGCTTTCCGCGCCTTGTATTCCACCCAAAGAAACCGGTCGGAGTGAATTTCTTTTCCGGGAAGAAAATCTACTCCGACCCTATTTCCCTCTTAATTTATCACAAAACACCAGTTACATCGTCAGCCTGTTTCATTGGCTAGAAACAACGAGCCCCTAACAGGCTGCTGAAAAACTCTGATGCGAAGCCGAATCACGCAACATAAGAATCATCGAGAGCCCTCTCGCGAATCGTTCTTGCGTGAACTGGTCGCCATGCGAATCAATGTTGCGTCTTCTCGCGTCCAAAAACGTTTTTCAGCAGCCTGCTAATCGCGATCTCACCGCGCCGGGGCTACCGCGCCAAAGGTGCGACGCTCACGCATCCGGACTGGGGTGGGTCGGTGGTACCGCTCGATCGGCGTCGCCTGCCACCGCCGCCGCCTGCCGCGGATTCCTACGCCCCCGTCTTCGCCTTTGGGGCGCGGTTCCGCTGCGCCCGTGCGTAGAATCGGATGGCCTGATAGCGCATCCATTCAAAGAAGCCCTGATCCATTTTGAGAAACGGATCGAACAGCTCATCGACAACGGTGTCTTGCGCGATCGCCCATTCAATAATCTGCATCTTCCTTACGGAGGCGGCTTGGCGATCCGGCCCAACCGGCACATCGTCACGCAACATCCCGTTGACAGCCGTGAGGTGCGCCACGTTCTTCCACAATTCGTGGCGCAGGTAATCGTGGATTTTCTGGTTGAACAGCCACTGAGCACCCCGTATGCCAACGAGAAATTTGTTCTCGGTCTCACGTGTCGTGGCAGCACGCGAATAAATCTCCGTGATCATTTCGCGTGTCACGACGTAGACGGCCCATCGACGGTCGAACAACTCGAGCTTGAGCCTGTTGCGGGCTGTCCACCACTGGGCTAGTACCCCCTTTTCATGGAAGGTGAGTCGTGATTCAAGATTGGGATGATTCCCGAAGCAAGAGAGGTCCGCATTTCGCGGAAGGATCGGCAGGAGCTGGAGAGGCGCTGCCGTTCGCCACAGA
>Ga0307373_10000270_pt1 | contig 97466 bp, 68 predicted proteins | sample OX2MG_FD_202534 | JGI IMG/M metagenome (GOLD analysis project Ga0307373, IMG submission 202534) | Soil microbial communities from Risofladan, Vaasa, Finland - OX-2 | ecosystem: Environmental > Terrestrial > Soil > Coastal area > Acid sulfate soil | place: Finland: Risofladan, Vaasa | collected...
CAGACCGGCCAACATGTTCAACCTCCCTGCTAGCACCCGATCGCGCGGTTCCCTCCCGCGCGGATATCCAGGCATGAAACTGGCAGGAAGAAAAACCTGTGTCAAGACCGAATTTTCAACACCCTACGTCGATACCCATCCGGTGGGTGGGACTTGGGAGGGACTTTCCAGACCGTCGCTGAGACGCGCGCAGCGAATTGCCGGGACATCGCTTTTTTTTCTCTGGAACGCTTGACAACGCGACCCGATAACTATACAAAAGTATCTATCAGTACATGTGTCCCTATTTCAGGAGCGATCCCCATGACGACCGAAACTTCCCCTCCGGCCCCCGACACGTTGCAACCAAGCTCCACGTCGAACGACGGCATGCCCGCCGATTCCGCCGCGGCGGCGACTCAAGCGCCGGCCGATGGCGGCGCCGAGGCGCGGCGGGGCGCCGGGCCGGCGGCCTCGCGGGCCACGGCGCTGGCCGAGCTGGCCGACGGCGCCGAATTGTGGCACACGGCCGACGGCACCGCCTACGCGACCATCGACGTGCAATCCTCGCGGCAACATTGGCGGCTGCGCAGCCGGGCGTTCGCTCAGTGGCTTGCGCGTCGCCACGTCGAGAAGTACCACTGCGCGCCGTATTCCTCGGCCCAGACGGAGGCGTTGGACATGCTCGAAGCCCAGGCGCGGTTCGAGAGCCATGAACACCCGGTGTTTTCGCGCGTGGCGGGGCACGAAGGGCGGATTTACCTCGACCTGGCCGACCGGCAGTGGCGCGCGGTCGGCGTCGAGGCGGGCAAGTGGAGCATCGTCTCGCGGCCGCCGGTTCGGTTCCGCCGCGCCCATGCGGCGCTGGCCCTTCCCGAACCTGTGCCGGGCAAGCCCCTCACGCTGTTGCGCCAGTTCATCAACGTCAGCAACGACGATTGGCCGCTCGTCGCCGCCTGGCTCGTCGCTACGTTGCGGCCCACCGGACCTTACCCGGTTTTGTTCCTGCATGGCGAGCAGGGGAGCGGCAAGAGCACGCAGGCGCGCGTGCTGCGCGCGCTCGTCGACCCCAACGCCGCCCCATTGCGCGCCGCGCCCAAGGAAGTCCACGACCTGGCGGTGGCCGCGAATAACAGTTGGCTGGTCGCGCTCGACAATCTTTCTCGCCTGCCCGGCTGGCTGTCCGACGCGCTGTGCAGGCTCTCGACGGGCGGCGGCTTCGCCACCCGCGCGCTCTACGAGAAGGACGAGGAAACGATCTTCGACGCCCAACGGCCCGTGCTGATCACCGGCATCGAAGACCTGGCGACCCGTGGCGATTTGCTCGACCGCGCGCTGGTGGTCCATTTGCCGAGTATTCCCGCCGACCGCCGGCAGACCGAAGCGGAATTCTGGCGCGAGTTCGAAGCGTGTAGGCCGAGCCTTGTGGGGGCGCTCCTCGATGCCGCCGCGACGGCACTGGCGAGGCTCCCCGGCATTCGGCCGCCGCATTTGCCGCGCCTGGCCGACTTCGCCCAGTGGGGGGCGGCCGCCGAGCCGGCGCTGGGCTGCGAACCCAATGCGTTCGCGCGCCTCTATGCCCGGCACAACGACGCGATCAACGCGTTCGCGCTGGAATCAAGCCCCATCGCGCTGCCCATCTACAACCTGGCGCGGAGCGAGAAGTGGTGCGGGACCGCCTCGGAATTGCTGGCGGCGATCAATCGGAACGCCACTTCAGCCGAGCGCCGCCGCCCGGACTGGCCGACGACGATTTTCAAGTTGTCGAACGCCTTGCGGCGGCTGGCGCCGAGCCTCCGCGCGTTCGACCTGCTGGTCGAGTTCACTCGCTTCGGCCATGGGCGCCGCCGCATCATCCAAGTCCGGCGCGCAAGCTACGCCACGCAGCCCGAGACCGACGACTAGCCCGGATGATTCATGGTCCCGTAGCTGGCTTCGCAAAATGCCGCCGTCCGGCGTTTGGAGCGTTATCCCAGTTTTGTTCCTCCGGTGCGAGTTCAAGCTCGAGTGGAATTTGACGCACCGACCCCACCCCGCTCGCCGGGGTCGGTGAAGAAGATGGTGTGCTAGTCGCACGCACGCGCGGCGATTCGACCCCACCCCGCTCGTCGGGGTCGGTGAAGCAGATTCCTTGCGAATTCCGCTACACCACCGTGCGCGAGTTCCTCCCGGGACCATCCATGCGGACAGGTGCGGACAGTCGCGGACAGTTGACGTGAGACGACTGTCCGCACGATCAGATGACGTAACCGCATGTCATGTAAGCAGTTGCGTTCCTCGTGCGGGCAGTGCGGACAGTGCGGACAGTTGTTTTCCCTTTCTATTGAAACGGACGATTTGCCGCACTGTAGGGAACGCCCTCCGTGGCGTTCGGTGAAGCTGGAGCGACGTCATCTGGCAGGACACGGAACGCCACGGAGGGCGTTCCCTACAGATGCCGTTGCCGCGGTAATCCGCGATCAAGCGCCTTGCTTGCGCCGCGGGTTGGTGTATGGCAGGTTGGAAACCTGCCCCACGACGCTCGGAATTCTCACGAATTCCGCTACGACAGAGAAGGAGATTACCGGCGCGGCAACTTTTTTCGTAGGACGCGAATGGCTGTTTCCAGCGCGTCGTCGGAGTCGCCGACGGCGGGCGGCTGATTGCCGTCGAGGTCGACCCTGGCGACACGGTGCGGCACGACGACGTCGGGCATGACGCCCACGCCGCTGAACGGTTTTCCCGTGGGCGAATAAAACTTGGCCGTGGTCAGGCGCAGGCCGGCACTCGCCTGGCCCAGCGGAAAGATGCCCTGCACCGAGCCCTTGCCGTAGCTCCGCGCGCCGACGATCGTGCCGCGGCGGTGGTCGCGGATCGCTCCGGCGAAGATCTCGCTGGCGCTGGCGCTGTCGCCGTCGATGAGCACGGCCAGGGGCATGCGCCAGGTGCCCGACTCGCGGGCCGAGTAACTGGCGTCTTCCTGGCGGCTGCGCCCCCGGGTCGAGACGATGACGCCTCGATCGACGAACTTGTCGACCACGTCAACCGCCGTGGTCAGCAGCCCGCCGGGGTTGCCGCGGAGGTCGATGATCAGGCCCTTCATCCCCACGCCGTGCAGTTTCCAAAGGGCGTCGTTCAGGTCGCGGGTGGTGGTCTTTTGGAAACAGGTCAGCTTGAGATAGGCGATTTCAAAGTCGGAGTCGACGATGTGGGCGTCGTCGATGCTGGGCACCTCGACGTGCTCGCGGCGGATGCGGAGCTGCCTCGGCGCGCGTCCCGGCGTCACCACGGTCACGTCGGCCAGACTCCCCTCGCGTCCCTGCAGCAGGTTGGCGGCCTGGTCGGTTGAAAATTCGGCGGTCGATTGGCCATCGACCGAGGTGATCTTGTCGCCGGGCTCGATACCGCCGCGCTCGGCGGGACTGCCGCTAATGACCTTGACGATCTGCAAAGCGCCGTCGGCGGCCTTCAACTCGATGCCCAAACCGACGAAGTTGCCCTCGATCTGCGAATAGACCTCGTTGAGCTGGCCCGCCGTCAAGAACGTGGAATAACTGTCCAATGAGTTCGTGGCGCCGCAGGTGTATTCCAACACGACCACCGCCTCGGCCAGCCCGATCTGGCCGCGTGCGAGCCGGGCCGCCGCCGTCGCCAGGTTCAGCACCGCTTGCCGGCTGTTGAGATCTTGCCGACCCAAAAGATCGCGCAACTGCCGGCGGAAGTGGGCAATACGCGCCGACGGCACATTGCGGAGGTTGGTTTCAATGAAGAGGGGGTCGGCCAAAGCCACTTCGAGCCCCGCCGTGCCCTGATCGGCCAGTTGCCGCCAGTCGGGCGTGTCGACGTAGTGCGATTGGATCTTCAGCAGCACCTCGCCATACAGTTCCTGGGCCTGGCGCGTCGAAAGCGAGGCGAGCGAATCGCGGAAACTGCGGTCGTTGTAGCGACGCCCCAGGTCGTAGTGAATGCGGCTGAGCCGCAAGCGTTGTTCGAGGTGCCGGTCGGCGGGGAACTGCCGCAGGGCATCTTCGTAAAGCGTGAGCGCCTCGCCCCAGCGGCGATCGCTTTCGAGCGTGCGACCACGGTCGAAGACGTCGCCAAGGTCGGCGGTATCGGCCGCCGTCTCGGCGGCGACCAACGCCGGCGCCGAAAGGGCCGAAAGGGAAGGGCCGGCCAAAACGGCCGCCCACAGCAGGAACCAGGTAACGAGCGGAACCCGGAATCGCATGGTATTTCGCATCCTTCGCGGGAGAGAAGCCTGCTTGTACGTCAACGACGCGGCCGAAAACGGGTCTAGGTTTCCGGCTCCACGAGTATAGGACACAATTGGGCCGCGGTCAAAACCCCAGCCCAAAATTCCCGCATGGACGCCGTACAACCGCTAGCACCGTCGCCAAGTCCGCCCGGCCCGGCGCCGAGAATGCGGGCCGCGACGAGTTGACCACCCGGAGCGCGAGGCGCGCCGGGTTGTAGAGCCTATCCCAAGACCGCTGGGCAGGCGGGACGCCTGCACCACCATGGCCGTCTTGGGATAGGCTCGAATGCGTTTGGCGACGGTCGCAAGCGTTCCGACCGCGCGTGAACCGAAAACCCCGGCCGCCGCCTTGAAAAAAGGCGGCGTCACATCCTGCGAAACACGAACCCAGGCAAGAAACCAAGACGAGACAACTGCCCGGCGGCGTGTCGCCAATGCCAATTACGCCGCTGGGGGCGGCTTGGTTCGGTGGCGGGCTACCGGGCTACCCACACCAACCCGCAGCGCAAGCAAGGCCCAGCGTTGGACTTACCTTGCTACTCGGAGCCAGCTACGGGACCATGAATAATCCGGGCTACCAGGCGCTCGCGGGCGATCCGCGCGCGCGAGTGGATCGCAAGCGTTCTTGAGCGCGCGGCTGGCGAGCGCGCGGAATGCGAGGATTAGATTCTGGGCCGTTGTGTATAATACGCGCTGGTCGCGTGGATTGGCTCGCGAGTGGCCCAGGCGATACAATACCCCGTATGATTCATGGTCTCGTAGCTGGCTTCGCAAGAAGTCAGGTTCCGCTTCACTCATCGCTCAGGAGGTGTACGATGGCGACTGTCATGAAATCCGTAGCCGAACCGCAAATCCGTCAGACCGAATGCTTCATCGGCGGCCGCTGGGTGCCGGCGGCCAGCGGCAAGACGTTCGAGACCGTGAATCCGGCCAGCGAGGAGGTGATCGCGCAGGTGGCCGAGGGAGACGCCGAAGACATCGACGCGGCGGTGGCCGCCGCGCGCGACGCGCTGGAAAATGGACCTTGGAGCCGGATGGACGCGCGCGACCGCGGCCGCTTGATGTACCAATTGGCCGACCTGATCGAGGAGGAGTCGGAAGAACTGGCGGCCTTGGAGACGTTCGACAACGGCAAGCCGATCCGCGACGCGAAGGCGGCCGACCTGCCGCTTTCGATCGACTGCCTGCGTTACTACGCCGGCTACGCGGACAAGATCCACGGCCAGACGATCCCCGTTCGCGGCAACTACTTCACCTACACCCGTCGCGAGCCGGTGGGCGTCGTGGGGCAGATCATTCCCTGGAACTTCCCGATTTTGATGGCCTGCTGGAAGTGGGGTCCGGCGCTGGCCGCCGGCTGCACGGTGGTGATGAAACCTGCGGAACAGACGCCGCTGACGTGCTTGCGGCTGGCTCGTTTGTCGCAGAAGGCGGGCATTCCCGACGGCGTGATCAACGTCGTGCCCGGCTACGGACCCACGGCCGGGGCGGCCATCGTCAAGCACCCAGGCGTCGACAAGGTCGCCTTCACCGGCGAATACAAGACGGCCCAGATCATCATGCGCGACGCGGCGCAGACCTTGAAGCGGCTGACGTTCGAACTGGGCGGAAAAAGCCCGAACATCGTGTTCGCCGACGCCGACCTGGAGGCCGCCGCCGCCGGCTCCCACTTCGGACTCTACTTCAACCAGGGACAGTGCTGCTGCGCCGGCAGCCGGCTCTTCGTCGAAGAGAAGGTCCACGACAAGCTCGTCGACCGGATCCTCGCCATGAACAAAACCCGTAAGCTGGGCGACCCGCTCGACCCGGCCACCGAGCAGGGACCGCAGGTCGACAAGGCCCAGTTCGACAAGATCCTGCACTACATCGACCTCGGCAAGAAGGAGGGCGCCCAGTGCTTGTCCGGCGGCAAGCGGTTCGGTGAGCGCGGCTTCTACATCGAGCCGACGTTGTTCGGCGGCGTCCAGGATGAGATGTCGATCGCCAAGGACGAGATCTTCGGCCCGGTGTTGTCGATCTTGAAATTCAAGGACGTCGACGAGATCATCGACCGGGCGAACGCCACGTTCTACGGGTTGGCCGCGGCGGTCTGGACCCGCGACGTGTCGAAGGCCCACCACCTGGCGGCCAAGATCAAGGCCGGCACGGTCTGGATCAACTGCTACGACGTGTTCGACGCCGCGGCGCCGTTCGGCGGGTTCAAGATGTCCGGCCTGGGCCGCGAGTTGGGTGAGAAGGGGTTGGAGGCCTACACCGAAACCAAGACCGTGACGGTGAGTTTGGGATAGTCCCTAGGGTGGGCATTGCCCACCAACCCAACGGATGTAGGTCAGGCTTTCCGGCCTGACGAAACATTGGACTCATGATCCGAAGGTGACCGTAAGGCGCCGATCTATGCGGCGGCGGCCATCGTCGAGTATTGGATCGTGAATCTCGCGGATCGACAGGTTGAAATCCACACCAAACCTCAACCCGCCGGTGTACGCCGAACAGCACGATATGTTAAGCGGCGAGTAGTCGGCGAACTCGGTGTGATCGAGCTGGTTTTGGCCGGCCGAAAGGTGGGCCAGCTTTGCGTGAGTGAATGGCTTTAGAGCCTATCCCAATACCGCCTTGTGGTGCAGGCGTCTCGCCTGCCTGGCGGTTTTGGGATAGGCTCTGAGCTTATACTGTGCGCGGGCACGTCGAACTCTTGGAAGGACAACTCGTTCTCATGCCGCCCATTGGCCCGATTCATCGACGCTCCGTGCATCTACTGTCAAAGGCACTGAGCCCTTCGTTGCCGCCGGAGTGGGAACTTCTGCGACAGGAACCGATCACGCTGGGCGCCAGCGAGCCGGAACCGGACATTTCCGTGGTTCGCGCCGATCCCCAACACAAACCCCAACATTTCCTCGGAGCCCAGATGACTACCGTTCGAGTATTCCGCTTGCTCTTGACGGTCGCGACCTGCTTGGCGACTTCCGGCACAGCCCGCGCCGACGCCGACGACCTGGGCACGCGCTTGATGCACTCGACGTTCAAGCTCACCAACGGCACGACCAACGGCACCGTGTTCCTGCTGAGCCGGCCGAAAGCCGACGGCCAACCGCAGACGATCCTGATCACGGCGGCGCACGTCGTCGAACAGATGGTGGGGGACGAGGTGGACCTGCTGACGCGCAAGCACGGTCCCGACGACTCCGTTGAAAAGGTGCCCGTCAAGATCCGCCTCCGCCAGGAAGGCAAGCCGCTCTGGGCCAAGCATCCGGCGCTCGACGTGGCGGCGCTGGCGATTACGTTGCCCAAGGACGTCGAGCCCATGCTGTTGTCGGTCGACTTGTTGGCCACCGACGACATGCTCAAGCAGTACGAAGTTCATCCCGGCGACTTGCTCCGTTGCGTCGGCTATCCTCACTCGGGCCAGTTCGAGTCGAACCCGGCGGGCTTTCCCGTGGCGAGGCTGGGTTGCGTGGCCAGCTTTCCCCTCGTCCCGACGAAGAAGACCAACGGATTCCTCTTCGACTTCAACGTCTTCGAGGGTGACAGCGGCGCGCCGGTCTTTCTGGAGGAGCACAACCGTTTCTACGCGGGCAAGTCGCACGAGGGACGCGTGCAGTTGATCCTGGGCTTGATCAGCGGGCAGCACATGATCGACGAGCAGTACAAGATGATCTACCAGTCGGGCATGACCCGCCACCGGATGGGTCTGGCGATCGTCGTACACGGCGCTTCGATTCGCGAAGCGATCGAACTGCTGCCCAAGCCGTCCGAAGGGAACGGCTTGTAAAGGCGTTGACGACGCGGATTCAGCGGCCGGTCAGGCATTTAGCCGACAATCTGATGCAAGGCGGACTCGCAGGTGCGATCGTAGTCGCCTGGTCGCGTGCGGAAAAGCGGGGTGTGGCTTCACGGGCTTGCTGGCCGGCGTTTTTTCGGTAAGCTAGAGCATGTTGGCTTTATCTCCATGGGGTGGCAGGTGTCATAATGGGTGTCATCCGCATGATAGCGACTCCCTTGGGAAAGCCTATAAACTCCTTGATATAAAAAGTTTAGCACCCCTAGCTCAATTGGATAGAGCATCGGTCTACGGAACCGAAGGTTACAGGTTCGAGCCCTGTGGGGTGTAATGAGTTACGACATGCCGCACCGTTGGCTCTCCGACCGGATGGTCCATTTCGACAGTTCGGGCATCCGCCGGGTGTTCGACTTGGCTGGCGCGATGACCGACCCGATCAACCTCGCGATCGGCCAGCCCGACTTCGCGGTTCCGTCCGAGATCAAGCAGGCGGCGATCGACGCCGTCCAGTCGGATAAGAACGGCTATTCGGTGACCCAAGGCATGCCGGTCTTGCGAGATAAACTGCAAGCCCGCATCGATGCCGAGTACGGCCACCGCGACCGCGGCGTGTTCGTCACCAGCGGCACGAGCGGCGGCCTGGTGCTGGCGCTCTTGGCGCTGGTCAATCCGGGCGACGAGGTTCTGGTGTTCGATCCGTGCTTCGTGATCTACCCCTCGCTGGTGAGCCTGGCCGGCGGAAAGTGCGTGCTGGTCGACACCTACCCCGACTTTCGCATCGACCTCGATCGCGTGCGCGCGGCGCTCACGCCGCGGACGAAAGCGATCTTGTTCAACAGTCCAGGCAACCCGACGGGCGCGGTGGCCGGCGATACGGAGACGCGCGAATTGGCCGCTTTGGCCGCCGATCGGAACATCGCGCTGGTCAGTGACGAGATCTACCGCGCGTTCTGCTACGACGCGGCGTTCGTTTCTCCCGCCCGCTACAACCCCGATACGCTGGTGATCGACGGATTCAGCAAGACCTACGGCGTGACCGGCTGGCGATTGGGTTTCGCGCACGGACCACGCCCCCTGATCGACGCCATGATCAAGCTGCAGCAATACACGTTCGTTTGCGCTCCGCAACCGGCGCAATGGGCCGGCGCGGCGGCGCTCGACGTCGATATGAGCCCGCGGATCGCATCCTATCGGGCGAAGCGAGACCGGATCGTCGCCGGCCTGGCCGACGATTACGAGTTCGTCCGGCCGGGCGGCGCGTTTTACGTGTTTCCCAAGGCGCCCTGGGGAACGGCCGGCGAGTTCGTGGCCGCGGCCATCGCCCGGCAACTCCTGGTCATTCCCGGCCGCTTCTTCAGCCAACGCGACACGCACTTTCGCATCTCGTACGCCGCCGGCGACGACACGCTCGATCGCGGCGTCGAGGCGCTCCGCGAACTGGCGCGAACGTCGGCCGCGGGCGGGGCGAAAAAAAACGATCTCTGATAACTGTACTGGTTCAGCGTGAACTGGAATTTCGGGTGGCAGGAGTTAGCGAACGCGGGGGTGCGTCCTGCTGGGGGAATCGCGGCATCCTGCCGCGAAGGTTTTACGCTTTGGTGCCGATCCCGAAGAGAGGAAGAAGGGCAGGCGGTGCTGCGAGCAGTCACCGACCGCTCTTCGGTCTCGGCCACTGGGTCGGCGCTCCGGTTGCTCCTCATCAGCAGAGCCGTATCCTCCGCCCTGTTCAAAGAGTTGAGTCTGCCAGCGGTAGATCTGGCTGGGCTGCAGGCCGTTTTGGTCACACAGGTCCGAGGTTGGCACCTTCTCCACGAGATACCGCTTCAGGATGGCCAACTTCTCCGGACCAGCAACCTTTTTGCGTTGACGATTCATGGAAACCTCCAGGGCCAAGGGTTATGCTAACCCAACCACCCGGAAATTCCAGTTTCATCTGAGGCAGGACACCCGGACCATGAATAATCCTGGTTAGCCGCGCTATTTGGGTAGTGATACCATTTGCCCCCGGTGAAATATAAAAGCGGATGGTTTTTTCGTTTCTTGGCCGCCGGGTTCCGTGCTACAAAAATAGGCAGGGCTGCTTGACCTGGGGCATGGCGTCTGGCACGATGGCGGCATGGCCAAGAAGAAATCTGCCAAGCCGGCAAAGAAGCCGCTTTCACCGGTCGCCGCCACCGTGGCGCCTGAACCTGCGCCGACTGCGGTTTTGCCAAAGAAAAGTTTTGCCAGCATCTATCCTGGGGTTCCGTCGCGTCCTGGCCGCGACGAAACGGAGATTTCTCCGCGTCTCGTGGCCTGCGTGGAGAGGCTTGAAAAGAAATTGAAACTCCCTGTGTGGCTCTTGGTCCAGAACGAGTTGGTTGAAGAACAGGAGCTCGGCAAAGATACGCCGCACATGATTGGCAACGTGATCGCGGCCGCATTCTTTTCCGCGCGACACTCAATGCTGAAGAAGAACGAAAAGATCGCTCTTTTGATTGACTCGAATGGCGGACTGGCGAATAGCGCCTACGAACTGGCGATGCTCCTTCGCCGTCACTGCGGCGGGTTCGTTTCGGTGATTCCACGACATGCCAAGAGTGCCGCAACCCTCCTGTCGCTTGGTGCCGATCAAATTATCATGAACGACCACGCCGAGCTAGGGCCGCTTGACGTTCAGGTCTGGGACGCGGACCGCGAGGAGATGCTTTCAGGGCTGGACGAGGTTCAAGCCCTTGAGCAATTGAACACTTTTGCGATGGGCGCATTCGATAAAATGATGTTCCTTCTTCTTCGGAGAACCAAAAAGAAGTCGAAGTCGATAATGCCGCTAGTCGCTGAGTTCGTGGCGCGGCTAGCGGAGCCGATGTTTGAAAAAATAGATGTCGTTCGATACACGCAAATGTCTCGGGCCCTGAAAATCGCCGAGGAATACGCAAAGCGGCTTCTGGTAAATACCTACGGCGATAGCGCTGCGGAAATTTCACGAATTCTGATCGAGAACTACCCAGAGCACGGCTTCCCGATTTACCCAAGCGAAATACGTGGAATTGGCCTGAAACTAGCACCGTTGGACGACGAACTTCGTAGTACCCTCGAAGAGATTACGTTGAACTTGTCCGGGATCACCTGTGTCGGTAGAATTCAGTCTACATGAGAGGTGTTATAATATGGAGAAGATGGAATCTATGCGAAAACTGCGCAAGGTAAAGCAAAGCAGTCGATCTGCGGCAAATGAAGCGGTTGACAGGGCAAAGCTTGACCCCAACGCCACTTGGTACAGCTTACTCGAACGGCCACTTGTCGGAACCAAGCGTTCCCGGCCATGCCGCATTGAATCGACCGATGAATAAAGTACGGTAGCAGGGGAGGGGATCGAACCCCCGCTGGGCTGGTCTTTGACGGGACGCCCAGACTGCCGATTATAAGTCGGCTGCCTTGCCACTCGGCCACCCTACCGCAGAAGCGAAGCCCCAGGGATCATCCTCTTCCGCGCCTGCTTGGGTGACATATCATACAGCCGCGGCGTGTTGTCGAAGTGGGCGATGGCCGGCCGCAAACCGTCGGGGTGCCCTCGGCCATGCAACCAGCCGCCTTGAGCCCAACGCACCTGGTCACCACGCGCGAGCGGTTGCGCTCGGAACTGGCAGCGGTGCGATCGGCCGGCCGGACGATCGGCCTGGTGCCGACGATGGGGGCCTTGCACAAAGGCCATGTGAGCCTGGCCGAGGCTTCGCGTCGCGAGTGCGATTTCACGGTGGCGACGGTCTTCGTCAATCCGGCCCAGTTTGGCCCGCGCGACGATTACCAGCGCTACCCCCGCACGCTCGATGCCGACCTGGCCGCGCTGGCCGAAGTGGGCGTCGATCTGGTCTTCGCGCCCGACGTTGACGAGGTCTACCGGCCTGGCCACGCGACGCACATCGAGGTGCGGGGTCCGGCCGAACCGCTCGAAGGGCGTTTCCGACCGGGGCATTTCCGGGGCGTGGCGACCGTGGTGCTCAAGTTGTTCAACCTGATCATGCCCGACCGGGCTTACTTCGGACAGAAGGACTACCAGCAGTCGCTCGTGATCCGCCGCATGGTGGACGACCTCGACCTGCCCGTCGAGATCCGCATTGGCCCCATCGTGCGCGAGCCCGACGGACTGGCCATGAGCAGCCGCAACGCCTACCTCACCGCGCGCCAGCGCGAGCAGGCGCTCCTGCTCAACCGTTCGCTGCGCCGGGCGGCCGAACTGGTTGCCGCCGGCCAGCGCCACGCCCAGGTGGTCTTAGCCGACGTCCGATCGCTCTTTGCGGCCGCGCCGGACGTCCGCCTCGAGTACTTCGTATTGGCCGATCCCGAGACGCTCCAAGAGGTCGAACGAATCGACCGCGAGACGCTGGCCGCCGTCGCCGCGTGGGTCGGCACCACGCGGTTGATTGATAATTTAGTCATTGGCCATGAGTCATAACCTCTAACCGCTCTCATGCTTCAAACGCTGTTCCACATCCCGCTCAAGTTCCGCGAGGCGCCCCTGTTCGGCTTCGGCTGGCTGCTGGCCGCGTGGGCGGTGTTCAGCGCGGTCCTGCTGATCGTGCTGGCGCGGCGGCGGGGCTTCGATGCCGAAGTGCGCGGATACCTGCCGCTGATGGCGATGATCGGTCTGGTGATCTGGCTTGTGCTGCCGAATTTGTGCGACGACGAGGGGCTGCCGATCCGCGGCTATGGCGTGATGCTGCTGGCGGGCGTCACCTCCGGCGTCGGTCTCGCGGCCCACCGGGCGCGGCGGATGGGGCTCGATCCGGAAATGATCTTCTCGCTGGCCTTTTGGGTCTTCATCGCCGGGATCGTCGGCGCGAGGCTGTTCTACATCATCGAGTATTGGCGGGAATTCCAAAAGCCGACCCTGGGCGAAACGCTGCGCGAAATGCTCACCTTCACCCAAGGCGGTTTGGTGGTGTTCGGCGCGGCCATCGGCGCCGGGACGGCGTTGATCGCGTTCACGCGCCGGCACCGCGTGCCGGGTCTGGCGCTGGCCGATCTGATCGCCCCCAGCGTGATGCTCGGGCTGGCGCTGGGCCGCATCGGGTGCTTCTGCAATGGCTGTTGCTGGGGCGGCCGATGCGAGTTGCCTTGGGCCGTCGAGTTCCCCTTTCGCAGCCCGCCGCATGTGCGAGAAGTGAAAGATGCGGAAATCTATCTGCACGGCTTGAAGTTCGAGCGTCACGACGAGAGCAAGCAACCCGGCAAGCCGATCATTAAGGCGGTCGAGCCCGGTTCCGCCGCCGAGCAAGCCGGACTACGAGTGGGCGACCGCATCGTGCAAATCGACGGCACGGGACTGAAGGAACCGCGAGAGATCGAAACGGTCGAAGACGCCGAACATGCGCTGTTGATGATCGAGGGGGCGGGCCGGCGGATCGAAATTTTCACCGCCGATCCTCCCCTGCGCCGTGTGATGACGCTCCGCGGAACGCCGGAGCATAGCCTGGCGATCCATCCGGCCCAGATTTACGCCGCGATCGACGCGGGGCTGCTTTGCCTTTTCCTCTTGGCCTACTATCCGTACCGTCGGCACGACGGCGAGGTTTTCGCGCTCATGGTCACGATCCATCCGATCTCGCGGTACGTGCAAGAGGTCATCCGCATCGACGAAAGCGGCGTGTTCGGCACGGGCCTCAGCATTTCGCAGAATATCAGCCTGCTGATGTTGCTGGGGGCGGGATGGCTATGGTATTACCTCTCGAAACGGCCCAGCGGCCCGGTTTGGCCGCGATAAGTGACTACACTTCACGCGGTCGAGAATGAGACATTCACGGTGGCTGGGGCAGAGCCTAAGCGATGCCCCGGTCGCCATCTTTCCGGGGCGTCGCGTAGGCTCTGCCGCCAGCCACCGCTTTCTCGTGACACAAGTACGGATCCTCCTTCTCTGTGCTGCCTTTTACGTGTCGCCAACCGCCCACTATAATATATAAAGTATACAACCGGAGGCCGGGCCCGGATGATAGCGGGAACTTTCGCCCCGGTTCCCGCGTCCAAGGTGATGTTGCCGTGGTAGATGACAACCGACTGATCGACGAAACCTTGGCCGGCAATTCGGCGGCGTTCGGCGACCTGGTGCGGAAATACCAGGATCGCCTGTACAACACGATCGCGCACGTCATCGGCTCGCCCGAGGATGCTCGCGATGTCGTGCAGGACGCCTTCGTTCAGGCCTTCGTCAAATTGGAGACGTTTCAACGGACCAGCGCTTTTTACACCTGGCTCTACCGAATTGCCTTCAACGCCGCGATCAGCGGCAAGCGGCGCCGGAAACCGACCCTGTCGGTGGAACGGCAACGCGAGCAGTGCGGCGAGGAACCGGTGGATGGCGGCGGCGCGCCGGGAGAACGGCTCGAACAACAAGAGCTGGCCGCCCAAGTGCGTGCCGCGTTGGCCAAGCTGAGCGAGGAGCACCGCGCGGTGATCGTGCTGCGAGAAATGGACGGACACGATTACGACGCCATCGCCGGGATTCTCGATCTGCCCGTGGGTACGGTTCGCAGCCGCTTGCACCGGGCGCGACTGCGATTGCGTGAAGAATTGAAACAGGTTCTACAGTTGGACCACCCCTGACATGAACCCGATTCCCGACGACCCAATTCCCGACGACCCAATTCCCGACGACGACGCGGTTCGCGGCGACGGCGCAATCCGTGAGGAGGAGTTGTTAAGCGCCTACCTCGACGGCGAACTGCCGGCGGATGAGCGTGGCCGCGTCGAGCGGCTGCTGGCCGAACAGCCCGAAAGCCGCCAATGGCTGGACGAGCTCCGCTCGCTACGGAGTACGCTCGAAGGCGTGCCGCGTTATCGTTTGGAAAACGATTTCGCCGAACGGGTGTTGCGGGCGGCCGAACGGACCATGCTTTCGGGCGAGGTGGCCTTTTCGGGCGAGGCGGCACTTTCGGCGAAGGTCGAGGGCGATGCGAGTGAGGCGAATGGCCGCTCGCGCGAGGCCGGCAAGCCCGCGCCGGGGTCGTTATCAGGGGGCGTCTGGTCGTCGCCAGGGGCCGGCTGGTCATGGCGGCGGGCACGCCGGCCGTTGGTTTGCGCCGGCCTGTCGCTGGCGGCGGGGTTGCTGATCATGCTCACGCAGGGTCATTGGCCTGCCGGCCCACATGGGGGTCGCCGGCCTGCCGGCCCACGAGCCGGCCAACGAGGGGGCAACCGGCCTGCCGGCCCACATGGGCGCGAAGTGGCTGTGGCCCCGCGCAACGCCGAAATCGGCGCGGCAACCCGCCACGACAAGCCTTTGCAAGAATCGTCTGAACGAGATCGCGTCGAGCTTTCGTTGGAATCCATGGACGGCAAGCCAACGAACGGCAACGCGGACAGGCCCCTGGGGAACGCCGCCCGAAGGGGCCGGCAGTCCAATAAGGCGCCGCCGCCGACTTCGAGCTTGGGTTCGCCGCCGCCGGCTACGGCATCGCAGCCGACGGGTCTGGGAAGGCTCGCCGACGGCGAGGATTCCGACAAACGCCTGGCGGAGGTCGCAGCGGCCGACGATACGCTGCTGGTTGTGTGCGACGTCGCGTCCAACCTGGTCGATCGGCCGGAATTCCAGCAACTCCTCGCCAAGCATCACATCCTCCTCGAACCGGCGTCCGTCGAGTTGCTGCGTCGCTTCAAGGAATTGACGCCGCCGTCGCGCGGCGAGGATCTCGCTTTATCGAAGTCCGAGAAAAAAATCAGCGCGGAAGACGGGACTGCGGAGAACGACGGCGATCTCATGTTCTACAGGCTCCGGCGGAGGCAGCGAGACGTCGACGCCGCGCGGGGCGAAAACCGAAAGGCGGCTGTCGACGCTCTAGACGACGCTCTGGATGGTATTCCCGACGGGGGCGAGGTGGAAGGAGTGCTGGTGGAAGCGACCGAAGAGCAGCTTGAAGCGGTCGTGGCCGATTTCGAGCGGCACTCGGAATTGTTCCTGAGTCTCGCGGTCGATCCGGCGCCCGACGTGCCCGAGCAACAGGGGCTGACGGCGTGCAACCGCACTCGCACGATCGTGAAACCGCCCGCCGGCCCGGCCAGCGCCGCCAAGCCGGACTCTCCGGCCCAACAGGCCCCGCCGGCCCCGGCCGAAGCACCCAAGGGCGCAGCATTGAAGGACGACGTGGACGATACCAGCGAACCGAAAGACCGGGCCGCCGCGACCCCGGCCGACGACCGTGAGCCGGCCAAGGGCGCCGTGCCCAGGTCGGAAGTTCACGGACGCGCCATGCGGCTTTCGACCCGCGCGTCGGACAAGTTCAAGCTGCGCGAGGAGCCGCGCGAGGACGAGGACGTCAAACGTGAGAGCGCTCGCAAGGCCGGCGCCAAGCCGGTGGACGCTTTGAACGCCGAAGCGTCGCGCGATAAGAAAAAGGTGGCCGAGGGCGGCGGGCAATTCGGCGCCGCGCGCCAAGCTCAGCGCCGCGCGATCCTGATCTTTCGGTGCGTCGCGCCCGACGGTGGTTAGCTGCCGTGGAGGCGGTGCGCACCGCGCGGTTCCGCGGCGTGACGTTGCGCCGCGAAGGGAAACGCGAACGCGCAAAACGCGGCTTCGGCGCAGCCGAAACGGCGCAAGAAAAAACTGGCAAAACCGTACCTGTACCGACCAGGAAATCCGTCTCGGCGGATTGCCCGGCTTTAGACGCGTTAAGGCTTCTTCATCCGCATCGCGCATTTGTGCGACGCGCGCCGAGGCTTTCGTCGGGTAAAGGTACGGTTTTGCCAGTTTTTTCGGAAGCTGCGCTGGAGCTATGCCGCTCACCAAAAAGGATCCCCCTTTGCTCAGATAAAGCAACCCACTGCTTGGAAAGAAAGAGGCTCTTCTGGGCGACGATCGGGCGCGCGTCTGGGTTCCCGCGAGGTGCGGCAACGGAGTACGGGTTCCTCTTCTCTGTTGAGTCCTTTTACGTTCGGGTGCCAACAGGACCACCTGCTCCTAAAGCCAAGTCAGTGCAGTTCTTGCCGTCCACGGCGGGATAGAGAAGAGGAACCCGTACTTTCGTCCGTCGCCCCCCCAGGTACGCAGTTTCCGGATGAACCGAAAAGTATGGGGCAAGACCTCCGTTTTTAGGGGGATTTTGAAGTCGCGTTTATCCGCGCCGTAGCCGGCGACGAGGCGCTGTCGCCGCGCCGCCACGGCACGCGAGCGCCGCGCGCAGACCTGCGGCGGAGGAGTTCGGGTGCAGCGCAACCTACCCCCCTACCAACCAAACATCAACCCCCAACACGGCGTAAAATCGGCGCGCATTTTTTGCCGTTTAGCAACTCCATGTTAGCAAGAAATCAAACGCCGACCGCGGCGGACGTGCGTAATTCCCGGAGATTTTGATGGAACACCTGGGCGGGGGACGCGCGGTTGTTGCTGGAAAGGTGTCGAATCGAACGATTTTGAAGCGTTTTTGGCGATTTTTGAGTGAAAACGAGCGGTGGTTTGGCCTTCAGGACGGACAGTCTTCACGCGTCTGCGGGTGCTTCCGCACACGCGGATTGCCTTTTAGCCAATCCAGCAGCCCGACGCCAAAACGGACCACTAAGCCCCAGTCGCTTTCTAGCCGGGGCATCGCTTAGGCTCTGCCACCAGCCACCGCTGTCTCGTGGAATGTCGCATGGTCGGCCGTGTGAAGTCTATACCGCGCCTTGTAGGGCGGCTAAAATGGCCTTGTGCCGCATGCGTGTCAACTGCCGTGTGGAAGGAGTTCATCGTGGCGAGTCGGTTCAGCAAGTTCGCCGTCGTGGGTTTGGTCATGGGGCTTGCCGCCCTCCTGGGGCTTGGCGAGATGGCCGCCGACGGCCTTGCCAGCGGCAAGTTCCCCCGCGAACTGGTGAAATTCGTCCCCTACAAGGCCAATCCGGTATTTACCGAGGCCGGACCAGGGCACTGGGACGAGCGCATCCGCGAGCGCGGCTGGATTCTGCGCGAAAACGGCGTTTGGAAACTTTGGTATACCGGCTACCGGGACGAACCCGACGCGCGCCGCAGTCTCGGCTACGCCACGTCGCCCGATGGCATTGCCTGGACCCGCCACCCGCGCAATCCGCTTTACAGCGAGCATTGGGTCGAGGACATGATGGTGGTCAAGCAGGGTGGAAAATACTGGATGTTCGCCGAAGGGCGGGACGACCTGGCCCAGCTCCTGGTGTCGGACGACGGCCTCGCTTGGACGCGCGTCGGCCCGCTCGACGTGCGTTCGAAGAACGGCGAGCCGATTCCGCCCGGCCCCTACGGTACGCCGACCGCCTGGTTCGAGGACGGCGTCTGGCGACTCTTCTATGAACGGGGCGACCGGGGCGTTTGGCTGGCCACGTCGCGGGACATGAAGGTCTGGACCCATGTGCGAGACGAACCGGTCCTCGCTCCTGGTCCCGAAGCCTACGACCGCGACTTGATCGCACTGAACCAGATCATCAAGCACCAAGGCCGGTATTATGCGTACTATCACGGCACGGCCGGCGGCTTATCGCAGGCGCACCCGTGGTGTACGGCGGTGGCCAGCTCGACCGACCTGCTGCACTGGGAAAAATTTCCCGGCAATCCGTTGCAGCCGGTCGCGCAGAACAAGAGCAGCGGCATCGTCGTGTACGACGGGCAGGGCTTCCGGCTGTATACCATGCACTCGCACCCTGGCGTGTTCCTGCACCTGCCGGCGCCCTAAGAGCCTATCCCAGGCGGGCTTCGCCCGCCTGGGCCTATTTTAATAAGCGCTGTACGGCGCGGCACGGCGGTTTCGGCGCAGCCGAAAATGCCGAAGAAAAAACTGGCAAAACCGTACCTGTACCGACAAGGAAATCCGTCTCGGCGGATTGCCCGGCCTTGGATGCGTTAAGACTTCTTCACCCGCAACGCCCATCTGTGCCACTCGCGCCGTGGCTTTCGTCGGGTAAAGGTACGGTTTTGCCAGTTTTTTCGGAGCCCGGGAGGGCGCCCCCGACCGTCGTCCACATGAGCGTCTCGTCGGGACAAGCGAGTACCGATGCAACGATGGATTTATCGCTTTGGTGCCGGTCCCGAAGGTGGTTGGCGTTACGTTGTTTGCTTTATTTGGATCTGGCGGCTGCCGACCGCCCGCTTTCCTTTATGTATACTATGCAATAGGATCTGGCAGCAGAACCGCCCGGCAGGCGGGACGTCCGCACCACAATGGCGCCGATCGACCCAGCGGATCGCCAGATATACTTCACGCCGCCGACACCGTGAATATCTTATTCTCGACCGTGTGAACTATAGATGGCAACGAATCAGTCGACGTCGATCCCGCTGAACAAGGCCCACTGGGCACTTGCGACGCTGCTGGTCATGGTACATGTGGCCGCGCTGGGCGTCGTCTCGTGGGGCTGGATCGACGGCTACCGCTTCGCGAAGCCCTTGCTCGCTTGCGCGGCGACGTCGATCGTCGTCAACGGCCTTACCCTGTTCACGCGGCCGGTCCCCAACTTGGTCTTGCTCAACCGGATCGGGCTGGTCGCCGTGCTGCTCGTTTCGGCGACCGTGGGACCGTTGGCGAACCTCGCCGGCCACGATCCGCGACCCTGGATTTGGCTCATCACAGGGGTGCAAGCCGCCCGGGCGCTTTGGATTGCCCCACGCGGCGCGCCGCGACTATCGTCCGTGAAGCGGCTGCTGCTCCTCACGGCGCTCAGCGCTTGGATGTACGCCACGCCCCGGATGATCAAGGGAGAGCAGCAGGAGCAGTTGTTCGTGAATGCGTTTCTGGCGGCCGCCGTGGTCGTGGTGGCCGCGCGGCGCGCCGGCTGGATCGGCGGATTGCTCCTCGGCGCCGCCGCCGGAATACTGGTCGTCGTGGTCACGGCGGACGCCTGGCGGGAGTACTACGGCTTCACGATGGGGATCGACACCATCGAGACAACCACCGTCGTGGCCGGCGTTGGTGCGCTGCTCGGCCTCGCCGGCCGGGTGGAACGGCAGATGCTGGGCTTTGGCCCCGCGGTCGAGCTGCGCCGCGTCGATCTCGACCACAAAGCCAGCGCCGCCGCGCGCCGCCTGGCGCAGACCCTCCGCTGGCGCGGGGCGCTGGTGGTCACGGAGTTGCCAGGCGGCAAGAAGTCCGGCGAGCTGGATGACGCCAAGGCGGTGCCGGTGCTGATGGAAGCGCTTTCATCCAAAGATTTGCACGTTCGTTACTCGGCCGCCGACGTGTTAGGGCGGATCGGATCGCCGGCGGCGCCGGCCATTATGGCGTTGTGGCGCTTGGTCGGTTCGGATCCTCAGCCGGGCGATCGGCCCGGCGAGGCGCTGGCCCGGATCGGCCCCGACGGTGTCGCGGCGTTGATCGAGTTGTTTCACAGCGACAACCCCGCGCAGCGAATCGGCGCGGCCCAGTCGCTACGGCTGGCCGGGCCGCACTCGGCGGCTGCCGCCGAGGCTCTGGCCGAGGCGCTCGACGATGCCGACGCCGCCGTTCGCCAGCATGCCGCTGCGAGCTTGGGGGAACTGGGTATGGCAACCCCGACCGTGATCGCCGCGCTCGAAAAAGCACACTTGGACCCGGCCCTATCGGTTCGCTACGCGGCGCGCCGATCGCTCGCTCGGCTCGGTACAGCCGGTACAGCCCCATGACGACCGACTCGTCCGACTCCATATCCAGCGACGATGCTCCCGCGGCCAGCCGTCCGACGGCGGTGCGCTGGTGCGTCCTCCTCTGCTTATCCACGCTGGCGCTGTTGCTGTACGTCGACCGGGTGTGCATCAGCCAGGCTGAGCAGTCCATGCGCGGCGACTTGGGGCTGACCAAGGGGCAAATGAGCTGGGTTTTCAACGCCTTTGCGCTGGCTTACTGTCTGTTCGAAGTTCCCACTGGCCATTGGGGCGATCGGTTTGGTTCACGCGGCGTGATCGCTCGCGTCGTCATCTGGTGGTCGGCCTTTACGGCCCTCACCGGCGCGACGGTGGGACTGTACTCGCTGGTCGTGGTCCGGTTTCTGTTCGGCGCCGGGGAAGCCGGCGCGTTTCCCAACGTGGCGTTGGTGATTACCAAGTGGTTTCCATTGCGGGAGCAGGGCAAGGCCCGTGGCATCGTCACCACGGTATCGCTGCTCGGCGGGGCCGCGGCGCCCATCATGGCCGGGTATCTGATCGGCTGGATCGGCTGGCGGTCGACGTTCGCTGTCTTCGGAGCGGTCGGCGTGGTTTGGTCGGCCGCGTTTTACTGGTGGTTCCGCGATTCACCCGCCGAACATCCGCGCTGCAACGCGGCGGAAGCCGAACTCATCGCTTTCGGAAACGCGGCGAAGCCCGAACACGCGACCGACGAGTCGATCCCCTGGAAAATCGTCCTGACCAGCCCCAACATGTGGTTTCTCGGCGCCATCATGATGTCTTCGGCCACGTTGTTCTACACCCAGTTCCAGTGGTTTCCGACCTATTTGAAGGAAGCCCGCTCCGAATCGCTCCATTCCGCCGGCTGGCTGACCGGCGCCATGATGATCGGCGGAGCGACCGGCTGCCTCCTCGGCGGCTTGCTGGTCGACGCACTCGTCAAATTCACCACCCATCGCAAAGCAAGCCGCCGGCTCGTGGGATCGGGATCGCTCTTGCTGGCCGCCCTCTCGATGCTGGCGGTGCCCCACGCCGAGTCCGCTTGGGTGGCCACGCTGTGCAACGCCTCGGCCAGCTTCTTCGCGATGCTCTCGGTGCCGACCTGGTGGACCGTGGTCGCGGAAATCAGCGGCAAACACGGGGCCGCGATGTGGGGCCTGATGAACTCGATGGGGGGGTTGGGAGTGATCGCGACCACGTCCCTGGTGGGTTGGTTCGTCGATTCCCGCGAACGACTGGGCGCGGCGCCGCTCGACTGTTGGAACCCCGTCTTCGAAGGCGTCGGCCTCCTGCTCGTCACCGGCGCGATCTTCTGGCTGTGGGTCGACCCGACTCGCTCCATTGTCGAACACCCGCCGCACCAGCCGAGTGGGACTCGTATTGACTCAACGTGACGTGTATCATGGGCTTGCGATTCAACCCACTGACTGAGGAGAGCATAACGATGAGCTTGCGATGGGCCGTGGCCTGCCTGATCTCGATGATGGCCCTGAAGGCGCCGGCCGACGAGTACCGCGTCGAACGACTGGAAACGCCCGCGCCGGACGGTGTGGCGCCGGCGATCGCCGAACGCCTGGCGCCGGCTGGCTACAAGGTCATGGTCGGCAAACGCACGATTTGTGAAGTATGGCCGGCGAGCCAGTGGCCCGTCGCGGCCGATTTCAAGTCGTCCAGTTCGGTGATCTACCCCTTCGAGATGGGGCAACTGATCGGCGTCGCGCGTTATCCTCGCAAGGGGGGCGACTTCCGCGGGCGCGCCATCCCCAAAGGGGTGTATATCATGAGGTATGGCTTGCAGCCCCAAGATGGCAACCACGTCGGCACCTCGGACACTCGCGATTTTCTGCTGCTGCTGTCCGCGGCCGATGACACCGATCCACAACCGGTCGACAAGCCGCGGTTATTCAAGCTCAGCGCCAAAACGTCGGGCACGACCCATCCAGCGATGTTGAGCCTGTTGGCCCCGCCGGGCGAACCGGGCGACCTGCCGGCCATGATCCACCACGAATCGCGTGAGCTGTGGAGTTTGCGCTTCGCCAACCCCTCGCAAACCGGCGACAAGACCGCCGGCGACAAGACCGCCGACCTCGTCGTCGAGTTGGTCGTCGTCGGCAAGGCCGCGGAGTGACCGTGACAAAACGCATCCCTGCCTTGTTGCTGCTCGCGGCAACCGCCGGTTCGGCCGCCGGGTGGCCAACCGACGGCTCGGCCGACGAGCCGGCCAAGGTTTCGACCGCGGCTTCCGGCGCCGAACGGGTTTCCGGCGCCGAACGGGCCGCTGGGTCGAAGAAGCCCAAGTACCGCGCGCAGGCACTGCGGGGACGGGTCGTATGGCTGGCCGACGCGTTGCGCCGGCGCTATGGCATCGAGACCGACGCCGACGCCGCCCACGCGCAAGTGGCCTTGGACGCGGACGACGGCATGCTGTACCCGATCGTCAAGGATTTCCGCGGGCGGGCCTTCCACGTCGACGAGCGACTGCGCGACGTCGAGATGGAACTGCTGGTCCGCCGCCATGAGGGTTCGCCGCTGGTGCAAGTGCTGCGCGTTTACACGATCAAACCCGGCGGGAAGTACGAACTCGACTATTGGTGCGACGTTTGCGCGATCCCAATGTACGAGTTGAAGGAGTGCGAGTGCTGCCAGGGACCGATTCGCATCCGTGAGCGGCCCTTGGAAGAGTCGCCAAAAACCAAAGCGACGAAGGGGGCGATAAGGACGAAACCATGAGCGCCGATGACCAGGACGAGATTCCCGAAATCGCCGTGGCCGGCGACCTGACTGATTGCGAGGCCGACCTGACGCGGCAGTTGCTCGAAGTGCCGCCCGGCGGACGCTGCGTGATTTATTTCGACTCGCCGGGAGGCAGCCCCTACTCGGGCATGTCGCTGATGTCGCTGTTGCTGCTGCGTGGCTTGCGGGCGACCGGCGTGGTGACGGGCGAATGTTCGTCCGCCGCGCTCTGGCCGTTCGCCGCCTGCGCGCGGCGGCTGGTGGTGCCCTACAGCGTGCTCTTGTTCCACCCCATGAAGTGGCAGAGCGAGGAGCACGTCGGCCTGGCCGAGGCGGCCGAGTGGGCGCGGCACTTTGGCCAGCTCGAGACCGATATGGACCACTTGCTTGCGGACCTGTTTGGAATCTCGAAGGCCGAGATGGACCGCTGGATGCGGCCCGGCCGCTATGTCTCGGGCCGCGAGATGGCCGAGAACGGCCTGGCGGAGCTGGTGGAACTGAAGCCGCTCAAACTGTTCGAAAAGGACGGCGCGTCACAGCGGCGGAAGGCCAGCCGGGCGGGAAGGTGAGCGGCGTGTTCTTTGGCGCGCCACCCTTCGCCCCACTTGTGCGCCCGTTGTACCCTTTTACCGAAGGGGATTCGGAGTCGGTTTGAAAGGCGAAGGCGGGGAGAAACGCGGCACAACAGCTTCGGGATCGGCACGAAAGCGACAAATCCCCGCCGTTTCGGCGGCGGAATGCCTGTGCGGCGGAATGCCTGTGCGGCGGAATGCCTGTGCGGCGGAATGCCTGTTCTGTATGCGCATCGCGCCCCGAGCCGCGGCGCTACGCGAAAAGAAAACGACTCCGAAACCCCTCCCAAGCGATCGAAAAGCGCGTGGGGCAGGGCGAAGGGTGCGGAGGCAATTGGATGCCGCTTTCGCGGCTCGCTCAGACGTCATGGGGTTATCGGAGATCGTTTTTTTTCGCTTCGCTCCCGTTTTCTTTTGCACGCCCGTTGCTGCGCAACGTGCGTGCTTTTTTTTGGTGGGCGGTGCCCACCCTACGTCGTGTGCTGCTTGTAGTACTCGGCCGAGCCGGTGAAGCCGGCGATCACGTCTTCGTTGGTCTTGCCGTCGGCGAATTGGCCCAGCCAGAAGGCCAGGCCGCCCGCGTCGGCGGCGCGGCCCAAGTAATGGAAGTAGTCGTCGTTGATGAGCTGCTTGTCGTTCTCTGGACTTCCGGCGATGCCCTGCGCCGCCTGGTTCAGCGTCACCCCGGCGGCCAATTGGCTGTTCCAATACGTTTCGCCGCCAGCGTCGGCCGCGCGGCCCAGCAGCAGCTTGTACACCGCGTCGATCCAGTCGGTGTTCGTGCCGCCCGCGTTCTTGTAGAACTCGCCCTTCGTCCCACCGGCGGAGACCAAGTCGGCCTCGAGCTCCTGGTCGGTCGCGCCGGCGTCCATTTGGCCGGTCCAGTACGCCACGCCCGAATCGTCGGCGGCGCGGCCCAGCAGCGTCAGATAGGCCGGCCTGATGACGAAGTTGGCGTAATACTCGGCGCTGTGCGCGATCGACTCCGCCACGCTGCTGACCGCCGCGCCTGAATCGAGCAAGTTCGTCCAGTAGGCCAGGCCGCCGGCGTCGGCGGCGCGGCCCAGCACGTCGTGGTAGACCGCCGCGACGAATCGGCTGTTGGCGCTCTCGGCGTTTACCAGAGTCGTGGCCTGGGCCGCGGTGGGCGTCGGCTGCCGGTTGCCGGCCGTGTCGGTGACCACGCTGTAGAAGCCGTAGCTGTGGCCGTTGACGCCGTTGAACGTGGCGGAAGTGGATGTGGTCGCCGTTTGGAAGGCCGTGAACGGCCCGCCGTTGTCGGAAACGAACACGTCGAAGGTGGCAATGCCCGGCCCGCCGCCGTCGCTGCCGCTCCACGAGACGGTGAAGCTCGCAGGGCTCATCGCCGGAAGCGCCGCGACGCTGCTCGTGGGCGGAATGGATTGCTGGTGCGTGTCGATATTCAGCAAGACATTGTTGGCGGCCACGCTCACGGTCTTCACCACGTTGGCGGCCAGGCCGCCTCCCGAGAACGTGACCGTGTAGCTCCCGGCGGGCAACGGGAGCTGATAACCTCCGGCGGCCGTGGTCGTGGTCGTGATCGTCGTCGCGGGGTTGGCGATCGACGTGGCGCTGACGAGTACGTTGGCCAGGCCGTTGCTGGTCACCTGGGCCGTGCCCTCGCCCGACAGAGCGTAAAACGGGTTGGCGTCGGTGCCCGTGAACACGGCCCCCACCAGGAACGGATTGCCGGGGTTGTTGAGTGCCCCCAGATCCTGTGTCACCAGTAAGGGACCGGTCGTTTTTCCCGGGCCGCCACCGTCGACCAGCCCGATTCCGATGTCGCGGAAACTCGAGTCCATCATGTTCTGGCGGTGGCCGGGAGGGCTTTGGATGCCGCCCGGACCATTGCCCCAGTCGATCGCGAAGCCGGCGAAGGCGTCGAATGTTTCGAGAGCGTACGCATAGACGTTCTCGCCGCCGGAGGAAGCGGCGGAATATCCGGCGTTCTGGTCGCGAGTGCCAAAGTCGGGCTCGCCCGGCAACTGGTGACTCTGTTGGTCGTCCTGGCTCATCAGCTCGCTGTGGCCCAGCGCCGCGGTGGTCAGGGCGTTGTTCATGTCCAGAGGCGGCACCGGGCTGAGCGTGGACCATTGCTGGGCCAGCAGCGTCTGATTGACGTTGAAGAAGTTCAGCGCGGACGTTACGTTGGGGTCACTGGAGTTGAGCAACCGCGGCAGCATATCCGCGGGGTCGGCGCGCATGCTGTTGACCAGCTCGAGCATGAATTCTTCGCGCACGCCCGCAGTCAATAGGGTGCGATTTTCCAGGAATTCCAGCCCCAGGCCGTACCGCCGCGACGATCGCGGGCCAAGGCGGCGGTCGTTGCATCGCCTCATGATCGTACCCTCCTGATTCTACCGGCGTGCTGCGACACGACGTTGGCGACCGCGGCCGTGTCATGACGTTTCATGCGCTGTACGTGCATTTAGCCGCGCAGCGGCGGCAAAGTGTAGCCTGGGGCGTAAGCCCCCGTTGTTCTACACATCTTGTAAAGAGGCCAGGGGCTTGCCCCCTGGCCTCTAATGAGGAAACGCGTGATTGCCCAACATTCCCATTTCACCACCCGCAATCAAAAGATGTGTAGAACAAGGAGGGCGTAAGCCTTCAGGCTACACTCTGCCGGCCCTTCGGGACTGTTCTAGCGGCCTGCGCAACGATCTCTAACCAAAATCGCGTGGCGCTGGCCCGCGCGCCTGGAGCCCCATCGTGGCGGAACGAAACCAGTATAAAGCCACAAACGCCCAAACACAACCGTTTGCGCAAGCAACCCCCCGAACCGTGTCGCAACGCCGACAATGTTCTTCATCCTTCCCGCCTTCGGCGGATTTCGCCCAAGGCTCAACATCCTTATACTTCACGCGGCCAACGATGAGACATTCACGGTGGCTGATCTAGCCGGGGCATCGCTTAGGCTCCGCCACCAGCCACCGCTTTCTCGTGGCAAAATATCCCAATGTCGGCCGCGTGGAATATAAATGCTCACTATCGACGGTTCACAAGGCGAAGGCGGCGGGCAGATCCTGCGGACGTCGCTGGCGCTGGCCCTGATCACCGGCACGCCCGTTCGCATCAACCGGATCCGCGCCGGCCGGCAAAAACCAGGACTGCTGCGGCAGCACCTGGCGGCCGTGCGCGCCGCGGCCGAAGTTTGCGGAGCCGTGATCGCCGGCGATCGGCTCGGCGCGCGCGAGCTGGAATTCACGCCCGGTCAGGTCCGCCCGGGTGACTACGCATTGGATATCGGCTCGGCGGGCAGCACAACGCTCGTGCTGCAAACGGTCCTGCCGCCGTTGATGCTGGCTGCCAACCGCTCGACCATCGCGATCACGGGCGGCACGCACAATCCGCACGCTCCGCCCGTCGATTTTCTTGAACGGGCGTTCCTGCCATTGGTCAACCGAATGGGCCCGCACGTTTCCCTTGCGCTGAGGCGGCCCGGGTTTTACCCGGCCGGTGGTGGGCGGATCGAGGTCATCATCGAGCCGGCCAGAGAGCTTACGCCGATCGAGCTCGTTTCGCGGGGCGCGATCCGGCGTCGGCTCTGCCGCGCATTCGTGGCGTGCTTGCCCGCCCATATCGCCCAGCGCGAGCTTGCCACCGTCGGGAGGCTGCTTGATTGGCCGGAAGAATGTCTCGCGGTTCGCGCCTGGGACGGCAACGCGGGCCAGGGAAACACCGTGACGATCGAGATCGAAAGCGATTCATTGACCGAGGTCTTTACGGGCTTTGGCCAGCGGGGCGTGCCGGCCGAGGCCGTGGCCACGGCCGCCGCCACGGAAGCAAAGCGTTACCTCGACACCGATGTGCCTGTCGGCGAGCACCTGGCCGATCAACTGCTGCTGCCGCTGGCGCTCGCCCGCGGCGGCGCCTTCGTCACGCTGCCGCTGACCAGCCACGCGATGACGAATATCGGCGTGATTGGAAAGTTCTTGGATGTGAAGATCGCGGTCGAGGAAGAAGCCGACGAGCGGTGGCGAGTGGAGATAGGCTGAAGGAGATGATCGGTGACGCGATTGTCGATTGCCCCCACGCCCCCCTCCCATTACACTGACTCCATACCGCCGCGCCGCCGCATCTCGCCGGAGCCAACGGCGAAAACGGACGGTGGCAAGACCTACGAGAAGGTATCATGCGCGACGACGAATTAGTTTCCGTTTACGAGACGCACGACGCCGGCGACGCTGAGATCGCGAAGTTGGCCCTGGAAAGCGAAGGGATCGCGGCCTTTGTCGAAGGCGAGCGACAGGCCGGCCTGACCGGGATTCTCGATGTCCATGTGGTGGTCAAAACGGCCGACGCCGAGCGGGCCCGCGAGTTGATCGCGACCCACACCGCCCAGGCGATGAGCGACGACGAACTGACACAGGCCGAGCTGGAATACGAAGAACAAACGGGCGATCACGGCGAGGAGTAGATCATGTACTTTGCTTCCCGATACCCATTGCCGTTGGCCGCGTTCTTGCTGCTCGCCACTTCCCTGCGCGCGGTCGAAGCGCACAACGCGCTCACGCCCGAGGAACTGGCCGAGGGTTGGATCCTGCTCTTCGACGGCGAGACGGAATTCGGTTGGAAGGGCGCCAAGGGGGCCAACTGGAAAGCGGCCGGCGGCGTGATCTCGGTTTCCGAGGGCGAACCCGGATTGCTTTCGACCAGCAGCGAGTTCGGCGATTACCAGTTGAAGGTCGACTTCCGCGCCGCGCCGCAAACCAATAGCGGAATCTTCCTTCGCACACCACCCATGCCCGTCGATCCGGCGGCCGATTGCTACGAGCTGAACATTGCCGCCGATGAGAATCCCTTTCCCACAGGCAGCTTCGTCAAGCGGCGGAAGACCGACGGCGGCCATACGACGGGCCGGTGGCAGCGCTACGACGTCACCGCGCGCGCCAACCGCTTCACCGTGCGGCTCGATGGCCGCCTGGTGCTCGACTACACCGACCCCAAGCCTTTGGGCCGCGGCGCCATTGGTTTGCAGCTCAACTCCGGCGCCGTCGAGTTCCGCGACATCAAGCTCCGTCCGCTCGGGCTGGAACCGATCTTCAACGGCCGCGACCTGGCGGGCTGGCACGAGTTCGCCGGCAAGCCGAGCGTCTTCTCGGTGGCCGAACGCGGCGAGTTGAACGTCAAGAACGGCCCCGGACAACTTGAAAGCGAGGCGAGGTTCGCCGACTTCCTATTGCAGTTGGAAGTGTTCTCCAACGGCAAGCACCTCAACTCGGGCATTTTCTTCCGCGCCATTCCGGGCGAGTTCTGGAACGGCTATGAAAGCCAAATACAAAACGGCTTTGTCGGCGGCGACCGGACCAGGCCGCTCGACTTCGGCACCGGCGCAATCTACCGCCGGCAAAAAGCGCGCAAGGTGGTGCCCAACGATTTCGAATGGTTTCACAAGACGCTGGCCGTTTCGGGCGACCACATGGCGGTCTGGGTCAACGGCTACCAGGTGAGCGACTGGACCGATACCCGCGCGCCGAACGCCAACCCGCGAAACGGCCTGCGGCGCGAGGCCGGCACGCTGATCATCCAAGGTCACGACCCGACCACCGACCTCTCGTTCCGCAACCTCCGCGCCGCCGAAACGCCCGCTCGATAGACCGACATCGGCCACATTTTTCCCCCACGGCACTTGCCGGCCGCCGGCCGGCGCGGCAAACTGCCGGCATGGCCAAGCCGATCGCACCGTTTGTGAACGTCGCCCTGCTGTATGACGATTCCGGCTACGTGGAATGCCAAGAGCGTCCAGGGCGCGCGGTGGGCGAGGCCCCGGTCGGGTTGATGGGAAGGCAGGTGGCGGGCCGTGAATTCCTCAACGCGTACTTGACCTATGGATGCTGGAGCGAATTGACGGCCGTCGTTTACAACCAGGCCAACGCGAATTCGCTCCTGCAATACTTTCAGCGGCATCCGGCGGCGAGGATCCACGAGCGCCGCCTGCGCCTGGTGCCCATGGCGGCGTTCCAGGAAGGTTTCTTACCGACGCCGCCCGCTCCTTTGCTGTACACGCCGTGTCCGCCGGACCCGGCTTTCGCTTGGGCCCGCCATCATTCGGCGCCGGGTGCTTTCGCGCTTTCGGGCGTGACTCACACGCTGTCGACCGCGGCCGCGGTTCGCGTGCTGTGCGAGTTGCTCACGGCCCCCTATGAACCCTACGACGCCTTGATTTGCACCTCCACCGCGGTCGTCCGCATGGTACGCTCGGTGACGGATGCCTACGCGGATTACCTTCGCGACCGGCATGGGATGGCGCCGGCGTTGCGGATCGGATTGGAAACGATTCCCCTGGGGGTCGACCCGCACCGGTTCCGTCCGCCGACAGCCGAGGAACGGTCGGCTCGCCGCGCGGCCCTCAAGATCGCGGACGATGAGGTGGCCGTCTTGTTCGTGGGCCGGTTCGCGCCGCACGCCAAGGCGCACCCTTATCCGATGTTTCACGGGATTGCCCAGGCGGCGCGGGAGACCGGCCGGCGCGCCCATTTGATCCTGTCGGGCTGGGCCGCCCACCCCGCGGTTCCGCAGGCTTTTCTGGATGCGGCCGGGACGTTCGCCGCGGGGATTCCGGTCAGCGTGGTCGACGGCATGGACCCCGACTGGCGCTTTGGCGTCTGGCACGCGGCCGATGTGTTCACCTCGCTTTCAGACAGTATTCAAGAGACGTTCGGATTGGTGGTCGTCGAGGCCATGGCCAGCGGTCTGCCGGTGGTGGTCTCCGACTGGGACGGCTACCGCGACCTGGTGGTCGACGGCGGGACGGGCTGGCTGGTGCCCACCTGCATGGTTCGCGGCGCGACGAGCGAGGCCACCGTCCGGCTGATATTGGGAGCCAACGATTACGACGCGTTCCTGGGCGAGTGCAACCAGGCGGTCGCGGTCGACCCGGCGGCGGCCGCCAACGCGTACGCTCGTCTGTTCGAAGACGCGGCCCTGCGCCGCCGCATGGGCGACGCCGGCCGCCGCACGGTGCTCGAACGGTTCACCTGGGCCGGAGTCATCAAAGCCTATGAAGACCTGTGGCGCTGGCAAGAGTCGGAGCGCCGCGCCTGGCTGGCGCGCCGGCCACCCTCACCGCCGCGGCCCGGCGGCCCGCCTTGCTTCCCCGCGCCCGAGGTTGCTTTCGGCCGTTATCCGTCGCGGATGCTCGCCGACGACGACCGGCTCAAGACCGTTGCCGGCGCCGAGTCGCACTTGGGCCGAATCGTGTCGCTTCCGCTCACCAACTATGCCGCTGACCGCCGCGTGGCGGACGAGGCGGTGCTGCGGACCCTGCTGGCGACCACCGCGGACGCTCGCAGCATCGCGGAACTGATTGACCAACTGTCCCGACAGGGGATACCGCAAAGCCGCGGGCGGGCCACGTTGGCCTGGTTGCTGAAATACGGCCTCATGCGGTGGGAATGAGGAGAAAGGAGAAAGGAGAAAGGAGAAAGGAGAAAGGAGAAAGGAGAAAGGAGAAAGTGGCCGGGGGACAAGTCGCCTGCCTTCTGCCTTCCGCCTACTCCCGCCGCGCCGCGCAAGCGTCTTCGTACAGGTGCAACATCCGTGGCAAACAGACATCCAGGCTGTAACGCTCTCGAATCAACTCCATGCCGGCCTTGCCCAGGTGCTTGAAATCGCGCGGCGCGTCCAGAACACGGCAAGCGGCGTCGGCCAGAGCCTCGGCGTCGAAGAAGTCGGTCAACAGGCCATTGCGGCCGTGGTCGATCATCTCTCGCACCGGCGCCGTATTCGACGCCAGCACCGTGGCCCCACAGGCCAAAGCGTCCATCAGCGACCAGGAGAGCACGAAAGGCACGGTCAGGTAAATGTGCAGATCGGTGATCGAAAAGAGCCGCGCCAGATCCGGGGTCGGCATCAGGCCGGTGAACACGAACCGCGACAAGTCGTAATCGTCGCGTGCCAGAACCCACTGTTTGAACGTCTGACCTCCGGTAAAATCGAGGTCGCCGCCGTAGCACACGCGGTCTTCGCCGACGACGACGAACAGCACGTCGCCGCGGCGCTGGCCGATGCGTTTGGCGGCCTGCATGAAAATGTCGAAGCCGCGGATGCTTTCCATGCCGCGCGAGACATAGCTCACGATCCGCACGTCGTCAGGCAGCGTGCGATCGCCGATCCGCCGCGGCAACCCCGGTTGCGGGCGCCAGACGGTGGTGTCGATGCCGTCGAAAATCGTCCGTACCTTGTCCTGAAACAGGCGAGGAAAAAGGCTCCGCTGCCAGCGCGTGGGGCTATAGCCCGCGTCGCAATCTTCCAGATCCATCAGCAGAATGGCGTTGCGCGCCCGTGCGCGCAGCTTGTTGATCGCCGGGTAGGGGAAATCGGCGCGGAAATCGAGGTCCGCGCCCTGGGTGCGGTAGAAATACTCGAAATAGTTGACGATCGGGCAGTCGTAGAGCTCGCGGAGGAAGACGGTCGAAAGGAAGCCGGAGTGGGCCACGACCAGATCGGGCCGGATGTCCGTCCGCGCCGCCAGCGCCTCATGGATGGCGTGCGAGTGCCAGATGGCGTTTTCGTAAGAGCGGCTACAATAATGAGTCTGCGCCGTGGCCCCGCCCGCGATCTTGTACTGGATGCGTTCGATGCCGCCGTCGTTGCCAGGCGCCTGTTCCGAAATGAACGTCGAGCGGAACCCTTTGCGCTGCGCCAGGTAAGCCGCGATATGGCCGAACTGGGCTGGGAAATTCTGGTGGATGAAAAGGACGTGCATGGGGGAAGGAGGAGAAAGTTAAAAGGAGAAAGGAGAAAGTGGTGGCTGGGGCAGAGCCTTGGCGATGCCCCGGAGCCCGAGTAACGCCTCCCGCGTACCGGGGCATCGCCTGGCCAAATGGCTTGTTGAAATAACCAATAACCAATCATTCGTCTAGAATAGATCGCCGCCGATTCAAACGCCACCCCGGCGTGTAGTATGGTGGATGGCAACCAATGACCAATGACACCAATGACCAATGACCAATTTCGACGAGGGCTGGCAATATCAACAGGCCGGTGACCTGCGCCGCGCGGAGCAGGTTTACCGCCGCCTTCTGCAAACCGACCATCGCAACGCGCGGGTCTGGTTCGAGCTCGGCCGGCTGATGATGGAGGAGCATCGCGTGGCGGAGGCGGTCCCTCATTTCCGCCAGGCCCTGGAGCTTGCCCCACGGGATACGGAGGGATATTTCCATTTGGGCAACGCCTTGCTCCAGCTCCAGCAGTGGTCAGAAGCCCAGGCGCCCTACCGCAAGTGCCTTGAGCTGAAGCCCGATCACGCCGAGGCCCTGGTGAACCTGGGTTTCGCGGTTGGCGAACTGCAGCGGTACACGGAGGCCGAAGAGTACTACCGCAAGGCCCTGCGGCTGAAGCCGGACCTGGCCGAGATCCATCACAACCTGGGTAACACGCTGCGCGAGCAGCGCAAAATGGACGAAGCCCTGGTTTGTTACCACGAGGCCCTGCGGCTGCGTCCCGACTATGCCAAGGCCGAGATCAACCTGGGGGTGGCGCTGGTGTCGCTGGGTCTGGTCGACGAGGCGGTCGAGCGGCTGCGGCGCGGAGTGCGTCTGCGGCCCGATTTCGCCGAGGCCCACAGCAGCTTGGGGGCGGCCTTGTGCGCCCAGGGGCGGCTCGACGAGGCGCTGGCCGAGTACGAGACGGCCATCCGCCTCAAGCCCGACTATCCCGACGTCCATTGGAACCGCTCGCTGGCCCGGCTCTTGCTGGGTGATTTCGAGCGCGGCTGGCCGGAGTACGAGTGGCGCTGGCGCTGCAAGGGGCAGGTGCCGGCGCCGAACTTCAGTCAACCCCGCTGGGACGGTTCGCCCTTGTTGGGCCGCACCCTCTTGCTGTTCGCCGAACAGGGCCTGGGCGACACGCTGCAGTTCATCCGATACGCGCCGCTGATCCAAGCTCAGGGTGGGCGCGTCGTGCTGCAGTGCCAACGCTCGCTCGTGCCCATCTTATCGAGCTTGGCCGGCGTCAACCAATTGATCGCGCAGGTTGACCCGCCGCCGGCCTTCGACGCGCAGGCGCCCTTGATGAGCCTGCCGGCGATCTTGGGCACGACCTTGGCAACCGTGCCGGCCGGCGTGCCCTACCTCTCGGCCGACCCCGACCTGATGACCCACTGGCGGCGGCAGTTGGCGCCTCTTCGCGGCTTTCGAGTGGCGATTAGTTGGCAAGGCAGCCCGCGGCACCCCTGGGACCGGCACCGCTCCTGCAAATTGGCGAATTTCGAACCGCTGGGCCGCATCGACGGTGTGCGGCTGATCAGCCTGCAAAAAGGCCCCGGCAGCGAGCAACTGGAAGAATTGGCCGGCCGTTTTCCCGTCACCAGCTTGGGGACACAACTCGACGAGACATCCGGCGCCTTCATGGACACCGCGGCGGTGCTGGCCAATGTGGACCTGCTGGTCACGGTCGACACGGCCATCGCCCATCTGGCCGGCGCGATGGGCGTTCGCACCTGGCTGGCACTCCATCTCACGCCCGACTACCGTTGGATGCTCGACCGTGACGACAGCCCCTGGTATCCCAGCATGAGGCTATTCCGGCAGCAGGCCATCGGCGACTGGGACGGTGTGTTCGGGCGGATCGCGGTCGAACTGGCGGCGGTTTCCCCTGCCACCAAGTCAATGGCCAACCAACGAAACGAATTGTGACTTGACCGCTCCTGTGTGTTCCGGCCCGAAGAGGGGTCTTTGATCGCCAGAGAAAAAGCGGTTGGCTTCCAATGCTCGCGGCAGATCGTAATCGTTCTCCTCGACGGGCGACGCGTTCGCCGCCGCGATCCACTCATCAAGCGTTCTCGCCGCACGAATCCGCGCGACGTGTTCGTCTTCTTTCTGCGCGGGCGGAGAACCCGCGGCTCGGACCAAGGTAATCTCGACGGTTTCTCCTTCCACCAAGGAAAGGGGTTGCGTGGGCCGCAACACGCCATCTTGGTAAACGGCAAAGACGGTCGTGGACATTTCGGTTTCCTCCAATCGGGATCTCATTATTCTAACATCCAGTGCAATCACCCCACAACTCGACTGCGGGCGGGGGGGCTACTTCCCGATGCAAAATCGGCTGAAAATGCGGTCGAGAACGTCGTCGGTGTAGACGGCGCCGACGACCTGCCCCAGTTCATCCAGCGCCAGACGCAGTTCGGCCGCCACCAGTTCCTCGCCGGTTCCGCGGCGGGCGATGACCAGCGCATCGAATAGGCCGACGGCGGCGCGGGCAAGGCTTTCGCGGCAACGCGCCGCCGTGCCGGCCACAAAGTGCGGGGAGCTTGCCCGCGCGCCCAGCGCCGCGGCGCGGATGCGGCGACATAGCTCGTCCAAGCCCGCGCCGGTGACGCTGCTGGTGGCGATCGCGTCGCGCCGGGCGTCCGTCACGCATGCTTGATCGGTCTTGGTCCATACGACCAGGCGGTTCGATTCGCCGCCGCGCGACAACTGCTCTCCTTCCCAGGCGTTGAGCGGCCGGGTCGCGTCGAGACAGAAGATTTCGACGTCAGCGTGGGACCGCCGCTCCGCGGTCAGCGACTGAGCCGAGGCCGCGATGCCCTGGCTGCCGCATGGGTTGGGCTCGACGCCCGCCGTATCGACCAGTTCGCATTCCAATCCATCAAGGTCGAGCCGGCTACGGAGCCAATCGCGCGTGGTCCCGGCCTGGTCGGAGACAATGGCCGGCACGGCACTCGCCGGGCCGCGGGCCGCCAGGGCGTTGAAGAGGCTGCTCTTGCCCGTATTCGGCCAGCCGATCAGTACCGCGCAAGGGGTGCGGGTGGCTTCTCCGCGCGATGCCATTTGGTCCGCCAGACGCTCGACGTCGGCGGCCGCCGCGGCAAGCTGCCGTTCCAAATCGGCCGCGCTGATGAACTCGATCGCTTCATCAGCGAAATCAAGTCCCGCTTCGAGGTGGGCCAACAAATCGAGCAAACATTCGCGCAATTGGCGCAAGGGTTTGCCCAGCCCGCCGGCCAGTTGCGCCAACGCGGTGTCGAGCTCGCGGCGGTCGGCGGCGTCGATCACACCCAACACCGCCTCCGCCTGCGTCAGGTCGAGCCGGCCGGCCAGAAAGGCCCGCAACGTGAACTCGCCCGGCCTGGCCAGCCGCGCCCCCGCCGCGCAGACTTGGCGCAGCACGGCCTCCAAGAGCGGCGGCGAGCCGAGCGTGTGCAACTCGGCCGTCGGCTGGCGAGCATAGCTGCGTGCCGTGGGCCAGAGCAAAAGTTGGGCGGGCAACGGCGAATGGAAATCGTCGAGCCGCAATTGTCCGGCGAGCGCCGTGGGCAATCGGACACGGGAGATGGCGTCTCGATCGTAGCGGAACTCGTGAGAGTTCCGACCGGACGGCTCGAAACACGTTGCCACGCAGTCGATGGCGGTGGGGCCGCAAACGCGAACGATACCCCGTGCCGCGCCGCCCGGCGGCGAGGCGATGGCTGCGATCGTATCGTCGAGGTCGAGCAAGGGGCAGGTTACAGCAGGGGACAGGTTGCAGAGGACAGGTTGCAGGTTACAGAGTGTAGCCGAATTCGCAAGAATTCGGGTGTGTTGGTTGTGTTGGCCTACGCGCTACATCTGGTACCGCAACGACAGATACCAACCGATGATCGTGGCAAGATTCAGGCACCAAGCGCCCACGCAACGCAATCGGCCGGCGCGGCTGGGGCGCGCGCCGGCGAACGTGAGCGTCAAGAGCACCCAGATCGAGTACACGGTGGCCGGGCAGATGAGCACGCCGACAACCGCGGTCCACCAGGCCCAATGGGCCATCGACTCGATTTCTTTCCGCCTCGCATCCACCGGCGAGCGAGTTCGCGTCGCCGGCCCGCCGGGGATCACCCACCGGCCCGTCAGTGGCGCCGCGGCAACAGTCGCCTCGGCGACGGCCGGCGCCGGCGCGGCCGGCACAACAGGCGCAATCATCCCCGCCGCCGCGCTGCGTTCGACGGATACACTGCGTTCGACGGATACACTGCGTTCGACGGATGCACCGGCCTCGGCGTGGGTTTGCGGTTCGGACACTTCGACGGGCGAATCGGCGACCGGCTTGAGTCGTGCAAACCGCGGCACGGCCGATGGGCCTTCTTGTGGCACGCCGACTTGGGCCGGCGGCGGGTCCGTGCCTGCCGCCATACCGGGTGCTGGCGGCGCCGGAAGCTGCGCGAAGCGCGGCATGCGCCGCGCCGGAACGGTTGGGCGGGGTGGCGGCGTAAGCGGCGAAAGCGGCGACGAGGGCGGCGCGGCGGCCGACTCTTGTGTTGTTGGCAAGACGGGCGCCGTCGGCGCGCCCTGGCGCGACGTTCCGCACATCCAGCAGACGTCCGAAAAATCGAATACGCTCTGGCCGCACTTAGGGCAGGTCCAACTTCCGATTTCCGAAGTAGGGGCGCGGGTTGGTTCAGGCACGGGGAACAACACCCGCATGGCGCGCTCGAAATCGCCCTGGGCCACCTGCACATGGATCTGGCCGGCCGGCCCGGCCTTCCCGCTCGTCGTGAGTTGCGACTCGATGCCGGCGGCGACCAGTTGCGTTCGCACCAACTCCGCATCGGCGGAGATGGCGAAGACGGCGACAGTGACCAGCTCGCTCGACACGTTGCAACTCAATTCGCACCGGCCATGAAGTCCCGTCGGTGGGCGGTGCCCACCCTACTGCAACGGTGGGCGGTGCCCACCCTACGATGTGATTCCCTTGGTCAGTTCCATGAACGCGGTTTCCAGGTTGACCTCTTCTTCCCGGAACAAGGTTAGCTTATGACCGGCGCCGATGAGCAAGCCCGGCAAATCGCTATAATCGATCCGATCCGCTCGGAGCGTCGTCGTCAAGACGCCGTTGGTCAGCGACACCTTTTCGACGCACTCCTGTCCTTTGAGTAGCCCGACCGCCGCTTGCGAATCGCCCACGACGGCGATCTTGAGCACGATCTGGCGCCGTACCCGGCGCATCACCTCATCGACGTCGGAATTCACCAGCAACTCGCCCCGCTCGATGATGCCGATCTTGTTGCAAATGTCGGCCAGTTCCGGCAGGATGTGGCTGGAGACCATGATCGTCTTGCCCATTTGGCGGAGTTGCTTCAAGAGGCCCCGGATCTCGATGCGGGCTCGCGGGTCGAGTCCGCTGGCCGGCTCGTCCAGGAGCAGGACGGCGGGATCATGCAAAAGCACGCGGGCCAACCCCAGCCGTTGCGTCATGCCGCGCGAGAGGCTGGTGACCAGCGCCTCGCGCTTGTAGCCCAGGTCGACCAACTCAAGCACCTCTTCACACTTCTTGCGCCGCGCGGCGCCCTTGATGCGGTACGCGGCGGCGAAGAATTCGAGGTACTCGATGACCTTCATGTCGTCGTAGACCCCGAAGAAATCGGGCATGAAGCCGATCAGCCGCCGGATTTCCTTGGGTTGGGTGTAGATCGAATAACCGCAGACGTAGGCTTCGCCCCAGGTGGGGTTCAAGAGCGTCGCCAACATCCTCATCGTCGTCGTTTTGCCCGAACCGTTGGGACCGATGAAGCCGAAGACATCGCCAGGCTCCAGTTTGAGGTCAAGATGGCTGACCGCGTGGAGTTGGCCGTAGACCTTGGTGAGGTCGCGAGTTTCGATCACAGCGAGATTGGGGGTTGGAGTTTGGAAGCTGCCACCACACTAACCCGCGGCGCAAGCAAGGTAGGTTGAACGCTGAGCCTTGCTTGCGCCGCGGGTTGGTGTGGGACGATAAATAATCAGGGCCGAAGATCAGGCGTGGGGTGGGCGCGGCCCACCAGCCCAACTATTCTGGATTCTGATGGCTTGCGCGCGGGATGGCAAGGGGCATTGAAGCGAACCGACCACCAAGGAAAACTCACGTCGATGTTGCTCTACATCATTCGCCATGCCTGGGCCGAGGAGCGGGACGAGGGGCAGTATCCCGACGACGATTTGCGCCCGCTGACCGGCGAAGGCCGCAAGCGGTTTCGCAAGCTGGTGCGAACATTGGCCGATCGTGGTTTCGTTCCCGCCCAGATCGCCACCAGCCCACTGCCGCGTTGCCGACAGACCGCCGAAATAATCGCTGAGCTCGTGCCGTCGCGACCGCCGGTAACCGTCGTCGAGGATCTATCGCCCGGCGGCAACTTGGACGCCCTGTTGGAGTGGACCCGCCGGCGTACGCCCGCCGACGTGGCCTGGGTCGGACACGCCCCCGACGTCAGCCACCTGACGGCCGCCCTGATCGGCGATGCGTTGGCCGCCGTCCGTTTCGGCAAGGGGGCCGTCGCGGCCATCGAGTTCGACCGCCCTCCGGCGATCGGCCAGGGCGAACTCCAGTGGATGGTGACGGCGAAGATGCTGGGGATCTAGTCATTAGACGGCGTCAAGGCCGTGGCCCAATTGGCACAACGCAATGGACGTTCCCCGGATGCGATCTCCGTCGAGGAGGTCCGTAACTTTCTCCATTCGTCCTCGGGCAATTCTGCCCGCGCCCCATAACCCGGGCGCCTCGCGCACCCTGTTCCCACAGTGGCCACGCACCATGGCTCAACCGCCCAGCACTCCCAACGCAGCCAACAGCCGCCGGAGTTCCATGCGTTCCGGCAGGTTCATTCGGAGTACGTCGGCCGTCGTCCGCCCCACTGCCGTCCTGCCCACGATCCAGCCCGCTCGCAATTCAAAGTGTTCCGACCACACGTCCCGCCGCGGGTTGAACAGCTCCGAGAGCTGACTTGTATCGGGGTCGTAACCAGCGACGTTAACCGCCTTGAAACTGTTGCACTGGAAACAGCTCGCGGCGAGGTTCTCGGCGACAGTGGTGCCATGGTGGTACTGCGGGCGGATGTGGTCGATGCCGAACGGAAGTGGGTCGAAAGCCTGCGGCACGCGGCAGTATTCGCACGTCCCGCACGCACGGATCCACACGAACTGGCGCAACTCGTCCTTCATGTTGCGCTGGGCTGGTTGCCATTAGCCTTCTTGAGCTGTAGCCGCGCTTTCGCCTGGACGATCGCCAGAAACGAGCCGATCTGACGGAAGGCTTCCATTTCGGCTTGCTCGTCCGCGCTGATCGTCCCCTGATTGTTCTTCTCCATCAGCTCGCGCATCCGCTCTTCGTCCTTGGGAGGGAAGCGAATCGCCAGCACGGCTTCCGCCGACTCGGGGGCCACTAACAGCCGTTCGAAGATCGAGGCCTCGTGTTGAACGGTCATTGCATTCATGTCCCTATTCTACCACGTTCCGGTAGTTTGCCAAAGTCGCGACACCAAAACTTCCGCAACTGTGTTCCGTCGAGCTGCATATCTCCGGTTCGGCACGCCAACCAGCAACTTAGTAACCCGCCAGCACCGCTATCCGCCGGCCGGGCTTGCGAAGCGGGGCGGCATGTCCATAATACCGTCATCCGATTCATCCCCGCGTTCGAGAGGAACCCGACCCGTTATGGAAAAGGCTATTCGCAGTTACATCGCCGAGTTTCTGGGCACGTTCACGCTGGTCTTCGTTGGCACGGCGGTCGCCACGTTGGCGCGCTTTCCTGAAAGTCGGCAGATCGGTTTTGTCGAGATCTCGCTGGCCTTCGGCTTCACGCTGATGGTCATGGTCTGGACGTTTGGCCCGGTGTCGGGCTGCCACATCAACCCGGCCGTGACACTGCCCATGGCGCTTTCCGGGCGGCTGCCATGGGCGAACGTGCCTGGTTACGTCATCGCCCAGTGCGCCGGCGGCGTGGCCGCCAGCGGGGCGCTGTATGTCCTGCTGGATGGGATTCCGGGCTATGAACTGGCCAAATACCACCTGGGGGCCAACGGCAATCCGCTCGGCATGAGCACCCAGTCATTGTTCGGCTTTGAGTTCCTGATGACGGCGCTGTTTCTGATGACGATTTTCTCGGTGACGCGAAGCGACGCCGCGCCCGGCTTCGCCGGTTTGGCGATCGGCGGATTCCTGCTCGTCTCGCACCTGCTCGGGGCGCAGTTGGGCGATTCATCGCTGAATCCCGCCCGGAGCCTGGGACCGGCGCTCGTCGAGTGGTTCTTCGCGGGGGGCGAATCGTTGGAATTTCTCTGGATCTTCGTGTTGGCGCCCTTGGCGGGCGGCGTCGTGGGTTGGGGCCTGTATTCCGTAATCCACAAGGACTAGAAAGGAGCATCGACGTGGTCGTTCGTCTTGGTTCTTCATATCGTTACGTTTTGACTTTGCTGGCCGCGTGCGCGCAATCCGGGTGCGGCCCGGCCCAGGCCCCCGCGGTGAAACCGGTGGCGAGCAGGCCAGCCAACCCCGTCGGCGACGGCACGGCCGCCGCTGCCGCCAGGCCGCCCGCCGGCGAACCAAGTGCCGAGGACATCGAAGCGGCCACCCCATCGGCCAAACCCAAGTTGCTGCTCGGATCGCCCGACTTGACGGTCGGCATTCCCGGCGAGGGCGAACTCACGGTGGCCGAAATCCAGGCCTGGTTGGACGACCCCGCCAACCACGAAAAATTGGACTTTATCCTGCCGCTGGGCCTGGCCGCCGGCCGTAAGCTGGTGAAAGGTATCGAGGCCAATCCGCTCACGCGCGCGAAGATCGAACTGGGGCGGCAACTTTTCTTCGACCCTCGGCTTTCGGTCGATGGCACCGTGAGCTGCGCCAGTTGCCACAGCCCCGATCATGGCTACGCGGCCGAAACGCGGTTCGGCGTGGGCATCGGCGGAAAACAAGGAGGCCGTAATTCGCCGGCCGCCTTCAACCGCATCCTCAGTGAAAAACAGTTCTGGGATGGGCGCGCCGACTCGCTGGAAGAACAGGCCTTGGGTCCGATCGCCAACCCGATCGAAATGGGGCACACCCACGAGGCTTGCTTGGAATGCTTGAAGGGCATCGAGGGCTACCGCCTGCAATTCGACATGATCTTCGGCGACTTCGATATCGAGCACGTCGGCCAGGCGATCGCCAGCTTCGAGCGCGTGTTGGTGACGGGCCCGGCGCCGTTCGATTACCACGAACAGTTTCGTCCCTTCGCCGAACAGGAGGAGGACGATTTCGAGGGCGACGACCTGATCGCCTACCAACAGGCCAAGAAAGCGATGGAAGCCCATCCCATGTCGGAGGCCGCGGTTCGTGGCCGCGACAGCTTCTTCAGCGAAAAGAAGGGGGGCTGCACCGCTTGTCACGTCGGTCCGAACCTGACCGACGAACTTTACCACAATCTCGGCGTGGGCATGGACGCCGCCGAACCGGACCTCGGCCGCTTTGTCGTGACCCACGAAGAGAAAGACCGCGGGGCCTTCAAGACCCCCACCATCCGTAATGTGACTCGGGTCGCTCCCTACATGCACGACGGCAGCCAAAAGACGCTCGAGGAAGTCGTCGACTGGTATGCCAAGGGTGGGCATCCCAACCCGCAACTCGATCCCAAGATCAAGAAGCTCAACCTCACCGCGGGCGACAAGAAAGACCTGGTCGAGTTCATGAAGGCATGCGAAAGCGAGTTGCCGAAAGTCGAGCGGGGACGGATACCGAAGTAGAAACGGCACCGACTCCGCCCGGCAGTCCAACGAAACGTGTGGAACCGTGAATTCCTCTCCCGCACCGAATGCCACCGGCACCCCGATCTCGCTGGCGGATTTCCTCGCGCTGAACGATGAAATCGCCGCCCTGGTGCGCGCCGGAGTGCCGCTGGAAAGCGGTCTGGTGGGACTCGGCCGCGATCTGCCGGGCGGGATGGGGCGCATCGCGACGGCCCTGGGCGAACGGCTGAACCGAGGCGAAACATTGCCCCTGGCCATCGCCGCCGAACGGACACGTTTTCCCACGCTCTACCTGGCGATTGTCGAAGCGGGCGTGAAATCGGGCCGCCTGGCGGCGGCCCTGGAAGGGCTGGGCACCACCGCCCGGCGGTTGGCCGAACTACGGCAGGCCGCCGGAACGGCGCTGCTCTATCCGGCGATCGTGCTCCTGTTGGCGTACGCGATGTTCGTCGGATTCGTGCTCAAGTTCGCCCCCGCCGTGGGGCCCGCCTACGAATCGTTCGGCGCGCCGGCCACCAGTTGGCTCCGCTGGTTCGCCGGTCTGGGGACGACGGCCATCTATTGGGGACCGGCCGTGCCGCTGGTGGCGGTGACGGCGGGATGCCTCTGGTGGTGGCGATCGGGCAGCGTGCTCCTGCTGCAACCCGGATGGACCGGCCGCTTCATGGGCTGGATTCCCGGCATCAAACAACTGCTCGCCTGGTCGCAGGCCGCGACCTTCGCCGACGTGTTGGCGCTGTTGGTCGAGCAGCAGGTGCCGTTGGCCGATGGTATCGTGCTGGCGGCCGAATCGACCGGCAGCCGGGCGCTGGCGCGGCACGGAGAACAAATGGCCGCGGCGTTACGGCGCGGCGATTCGGCCGACCGTTGCCTTACCTCGGCGCCGGGCTTTCCGCCCCTGTTGGGCTGGTTGATGGTCTCCGGCCATGACCGTGGGCTATTGGTCAACGCGCTCAAGCACGCGGCGGCCGGTTACCATCAACGCGCGCGGCAGCGGGCCGACCTCGCGCGGATTTTCCTCCCGATCTTGTTGACGGTCGGCGTGGGCGGGTCAGCCGTACTGGCCTACGCCTTGGTCGTTTTCCTGCCCTGGATCTCGTTGTTGAACAGGTTGGGGGAGCCGTAGGGTGGGCATCGCCCACCAAGAACTCGTGCTAAGGCAACTCCCTTGAAATAACGTACCTGCTTATCCGTTTCGCCGTTGAATTGGGGCACAGCATTTAACCGAATGATGCAGGCGACGCGCGATGCCCACGCCAACCGTTAATGTTCTGCCCGAAGCCGCCCGAGAGGTCGACGAGGCCGTCGATTCCTGTTGGTCTATCGTTTGATCGGTCCCGTTGTTCAAATCGTCGCGGTAGCGCATACGAGCCGTAGGCCGGGATACTGGCGCAAGCGACGATCCACGCCGGAGTCACCGTGAATGAGAGTCCTTTTCGTCGTCCCCATGCCTAACGGGGCTGGGTCGTGGCAGGGCCGTGGAGCGGCCGAAAATGTGTTCCCAACAAGGAAAACCACTGTAGAGATAGAGATGTGGAGGATTTGTCGAACGATGGTAACTCGCATTGGCTTCGTCGTCGTCTTCTGTTTGCACTGGGCGGTGGCGGTTGCGTGTGCAGATCCTGACTACCAGGTTGTCGAAACCGACCGGGAAATCACCATTTCCAGCCCCGACCTCGACGCGGTGATCCGCAAGCAGGGCTACGTGTCGGGCGTGGCGGCGGGGTCGCTGGTGGACAAGAAAACCGGTTTTCACGACGCGGGCTTTGGCCTCGACATCGTCGATTGGATCATGGAGCCGGGCAGCGACGAAGCGTACCGCGACAAGCTCCCCAAGGAAATGGTCTACCAGTTCGGCAACTCCTACCACGGCGACATCCCCAAGCGGTCGATCGAGGGACCGCAGATCTGCACCCAGGCCAAGGAGTTGAAGCCCGAACTGATCCGCGGCAAGGATTTCGTGGCCGTCAAGCAGAGCTTTCACTACCTGACCGCCGCGCCGGGCAAGAAGGCCGGTAGCCTATGGACACAGACGCTGGTGTTTCCCAAGGGAAAACGCTACTTCATTTCGTCCGACCGGATCGATTCGCTGAACGACAGCCCGGCCATGTTCCTGCGCGTCGATATGCCGGGCCACGTCAAGCACCAGAAGGGGGACACGTTCAGCGAGGTCTACCTGAGCTACGTCGGCGCAATTCCGGCCGGCGAGTTCGACGGGGATTTCCCGCCCGACGCGAAATTCCATTACCGCCGCGACGATGCCCAGATCCCGACGCGGATGATCCGCGGCTACCATTTGCGCGACGCCATGAGCGGCCAGGCCGGCCCGTGGCTGGCCGGCATGACGCTGGACGCCGCGGACGTCTGCGAGGCATGGTGCCACGAGCGGGGTTACATTTGCATGATCGAGGAGTTCGGCGGCCGCCCGATCAAGGCCGGCCAGTCGTTCAGCGCCGCCTTCGTCGTCGGCTACTTCGATTCGATCGAAGAGATGGAGCAGGTCTACGATCGGTACGCCGGCCACTCCGGGCTGGAGGTGACGGCCAAGGGGTGGAAGTTGACGAAGGATTGATGGTGGGTCGGCGTTCTCCCATCTTCGCCAATCTACCTATGCGCCGACGGATCAACCCGTTTCACATGAATTCGGCTTGAATTGAGGGGCCGCTTCCGGTATCTGTACCCGGCCCGAATGGGGTGGGATTGCGCTGGCGCCGCCGATCACGAGATTGTCTGAAGTTGCACGTCCGCTTGAAGTCGTCGCCGGTACGGCCCCGTCGCGCTGCTCTTCTACCAGTACGTCCAACACGGAACCGCCCTGATGGTCGATCTGCGCCTCGACCGGTACAGATTCGCTTGCGCCGTCGTCGCCGCGTGTTGGGTGGCGCTGGGCTGCGGCGCGCCGGCGGCGGCGCAGGCGCCGGGCTCGCTGCCCTCCTTGCAAAGCATGCCGATGATGCCCCAACAAGGCATGCCGGGAATGGCGTCCCAAGGACCAGGCGGAATGCCGTTGCAAGGCGGAATGCCGTATCAAGGACCGCTGCTCGGACCCCAAGGACCGTCGACGACGGCGGCTCCCGGTACGTTGCTCGATCGCAATCGCGGGCCGTTGGCGAAAGAAAAGCCCGACGACGGACCGCTGCCCGAAGAAATGCCGGGCTCGATCAACCAGGCTGGACCGGCGCCGGGGCTCGTCGACGCGACCGCGCCGGCCACGGCCGTTTCGCCGGAAGGATTGACCGGCAAGGAGATGGTGGTCGACGTTCGCGTGGAAGGGCACAAGAGCGAAGAATCGTTGCGACGCCTCAGGCGCTGCATTCGCACGCGCGTCGGCCGGACCATCGACCGCGACCTGGTCGAGAAAGACGTGCGAAGCCTGATCCATTCAAAGCTGGTTTACGCGCCCTCGGCGGAGTACCAACGGGTGGGCAACAACGGCATTCGGGTGATCTACCATGTGCTCGAACTGCCCACGATCAAGTACGTCAAATACTTCGGCAACACCATCAAGAAGAGGAAACTGGACAAGAAAGTCAACCTCAACGTCGGCGACCCCTTCAACGCCGGGGCGGTCGATGAGGCGAAAACACGGCTGGTCGAGTTCTACCAGGAAAAGGGATATATCCGCGTCAAGGTCCAGGTCGTCGAGGGAAACAAGCCCAACGACCGCGGCGTGGTGTTCCTGATCAACGAAGGACAAAAGCAGAAGATCCGGACGGTCACGTTTCAAGGAAACACGATCGCCTCCGACAGCCGGCTCAAGACGCAGATCGACTCGAAACCGCCGCTGCTCTTCGTGTTCAAGGGCGAGGTCGATCTGAACAAGATCGAAGGAGATGTCGAGAAGCTGCTCAACTATTACCGCGGCCTGGGGTTCTTTCGCGCCAAGATCGGCCGCGAACTCATCTTCGACGAACCGCAGAAATGGCTGACCTTGAACTTCGTCATCGACGAAGGGCCGCGCTACGTGGTCCGCAAAGTGACCTTCGCGGGGATCGAAAAGCTGACCGAGGCGGAACTGCGGAAGGATCTCAAGCTCAGCGAGAACCAATTCTTCGACGCGGCGAAGCTGGGCCGCGACGTCACCGAATTGCGCTACAAGTACGGCGCCAAGGGGTACGTCTTCGCTGACATCGTCGACGGCAAGGTCTTCCAGGAGGAGCCGGGCGAATTGGATATCGTCTACAAGATCGTGGAAGGCAAGCGCTTCGCGGTGGGACCGATCAACATCAAGATTCTGGGTGACAATCCCCACACCCGCCGCAACACGATCTTGAACCGCCTTTCGATCCGTCCCGGCGACGTCATGGACATCCGCGAAATCGAAGCCAGCGAACGCCGTTTGAAGTTCTCGGGTCTGTTCATGAACAACCCCGCCGAGGGAATCTCTCCGACGATCAAGTTCCAGCAGCCCGAGGTGCCGCTTGAGGAAATGAGCGGCGAGCCGCCGCGGCAGCAACGAGGATTCCGTGGACAAAGCCCTGACGGACCCGAGTACGCGGCGGCGAGGGGATCCTCGGCCGTCGATCGGCCGCCGAGCGCCGAGCGGTACGCTCGTCCACGGCCGCCTCGCCCGAACGGCCGCGGCTACCTCTCGAAACGCGGCGACGCCGGCCGGGGGAAGTCTTGAGCATGCAGCCAGCGCCGGCCCGAACGAAAAACCCGCAAGGCCCCATTCGCCGGGCCGAACGCGATTCTGTAGGGAACGCCCTCCGTGGCGTTCCGCGCCCCCCGAGCGGACGTCCCAACCCGCATCACGGAACGCCACGGAGGGCGTTCCCTACAGTTCACGGAACGCCACGGAGGGCGTTCCCCACAGAAGCTGTCGCATTCATCCTAGTCTTGTTCTCGAGCGGGCAGGCCGCGGCGCAGTCGGGCGCGTGGTCGGAGGCGCCGCGGCGAATGACGCCCGCCTCCACCGCCCCGTCCCAGCTTGACGCTCGGGACACGTCGAGCGCACCCTTGCCATCGGCGCCGGCGCGGCGCATCGCCGGACGGCGCAAGTCGTCGGGTAAGTCCGCGCGGGTACAAAGCCCCGCCGCGGACTTGCCCGGCGTCGTGGGACAAGTGTCGATGGGCCGCACCGATCCGGCCGCCGCCGGCCGCAAGAACTGGACGCGTTTTCAGTCAGCGGACCAGGCCGACAACACGCGGGTCGTGCCGGCGCAATATACCGAGCCGGCCGGCCAGCCGATGAACGGACCAGGCGGCTACAGCCAGCCGCCCGGAGGTTACGGCTACGGACAGCCGCCTGGCAACGGGTATGTCCAACCGGGTAACAACGATGGCCGGGTGTTCAATCCGCCCGCGGCCCAGCCGCCCATTGACCAGTTTCCTCCTCCCACCGGTTCCGGCCCGGGCGGCGCCGCGCCCCCGCCCGGTGGATACGACAACGAAGGGGATTTGTTCCCGCCCAATCCGCTGTTGGGCGAAGGCGAAGAACCGCTGCCGACGGTGCCGCTCGACGTGATCGTCAAAGAGGCCCAAACCGGCCGCCTGATGTTCGGCGTCGGCGTGAACTCCAACGCGGGCCTGATCGGCAACATCGTGATCGACGAGCAGAATTTCGACTGGCGCAAGTTTCCTCGCAGTACGGAGGACATCCGCAACAACACGGCCTTCCGCGGAGCGGGGCAGCAGTTCCGCATCGAAGCGATGCCCGGCACGATCTTCTCGCGCTACGGCTTCACGTTTCGCCAGCCCTACCTTTGGGACACCAAGATCAACTTCAGTCTCAACGCGTCGTACTACAATCGTTACTTCCAAGACTGGACCGAACAACGCTCGGGCGGCCGTGTCGGCTGGGGCTACCAGTTGACGCCCGATTTGTCGGCGAACCTGTCGTTGGGCGGCGAGGACGTCAAAATTTACAATCCCACCGTGCCGACGCCCCCCGAACTGGCCAGCGTGCTGGGGCACAACGCCCTCTACTCGGCCGTCTTCTCGCTGGTCCACGACACGCGCGACAGCACGTTCATCGCCACGCAGGGGCACCGCGTCAGTCTCAACCTGGAACAGGATTGGGGGTCGTTCAGCTTCCCGCGCGCCATCATCAACCTGCGCCAGTACTTCCTGGTTCGCGAGCGGCCCGACGGTTCGGGCCGGCATGTGCTGACCTTTACCAACGACACGGGCTTCACCGGCAACAACACGCCGATCTTTGAAAACTTCTTCGCCGGCGGCTACAACACGATCCGCGGCTTCTACTTTCGCGGAGCCGAGCCGTTGGACAACGGCGTCCAGGTCGGCGGTAAGTTCGAGTTCTTGAACTCGATCGAGTACATGTTCCCCGTCACGGCCGACGATTCGCTGCGGATGGTGACCTTCTGCGACTTCGGCACGGTCGAAACGTCGACGGAAATCAAGCCGGGCGATTTTCGCGTGGCGCCGGGTATGGGCGTACGGATCACGATCCCGGCCATGGGCCCCGCGCCGATCGCCCTCGACTTCGCCGTACCCGTACATAAAGCTCCCGGCGACCATATTCAGAACTTCAGCTTCTTCATGGGCCTGTCGCGCTAGTTCAAAAAAAGGGGCGGATAGCCGTTGCAAAAGCGTGGAACCATGCTACATTCAATCCCTTAAGTTGTTGTCAACCATAAAAAGTAGCTCGAGTTCCAGCAAACTTGGCATGAGGTCGGTCGAGAGCCCCGCGAGGATCTCGGCCCACATGAGGGAATTGCGGTCGCAGATGGCTATCACCAAAACGCGGAAACAGGAACTGATCGGCGATTTTCGGCGCGGTGACAATGACACCGGTTCGCCCGAGATTCAAGTCGCGATCCTGACCACCAGGATCGGTGAATTGACCGACCACCTGCGCACGCACAAGAAAGACTTCGCCAGCCGGCGAGGCCTGTTGATGATGGTCAGTCGGCGTCGCCGCTTGTTGGACTATCTGAAGAAGGTCAGCCCACAGCGGTATTTGGATATCATCCGGCGTCTGGACATCCGCAAATGATCTCGTCGCAAGAAAGGCTGGGACGTGCAAAGAAGGTAGGAACCCGCCTTGAAACATCGCGTTGAAAAGCAAATTGGAGCCAGTCTTTTTTCCATCGAAACGGGGTTCTTGGCCAAGCAGGCCCACGGGAGTTGCCTGGTGCAATACGGCGACACGGTGGTGTTCGCCGCCGCGGTCACCGGCCCGCCCCGGCCCGGCATCGACTTCTTCCCGCTGACGTGCGACTATCGCGAGCGAACCGCCGCGGCCGGCAAATTTCCCGGCGGCTTCCTCAAGCGCGAGGGTCGCCCGACCATGAAGGAAACGCTCACCAGCCGGCTGATGGACCGGCCCATCCGGCCGCTGTTTCCCGAGTGGTTCCATGACGAAGTGCAGATCCAGGCGAATGTGCTGGCCAGCGACCGGCAGAACGATTCGGACGTGCTGGCGATGAACGGCGCCTCGGCCGCCTTGGGCCTCTCGCCGCTGCCGTTTCAAGGCCCGATCGCCTCGGTGCGGCTCGGCCAGATCAACGGCGAGTTCGTCCCTTTCCCCACGCAAGACGACCTCGAGGAGAGCGATCTCGACCTGATCGTGTCGGGCGGCAATGACGCCGTGCTGATGATCGAGGGTTTCGCGCGCGAGATGCCCGAGGAGCGGATGCTGGCGGCGATCGAGGAATGCCATCGCATCATCCGGCAGATTTGCGAGTTGCAAAACGAGTTGTTCGCCAAGGTCGGCGTCGAAAAGAAGCAATATGAAGTGCCCGCCCCGGACGACACGGTCGAACGCCTGAAGGACCGGTATTACGACCCATTCAAGAGCGCCAAACAGACTGTCGGCAAGCAAAACCGTGCCGAGGCCGTGGCCGCGCTCAAGGCCCGGGCCCTGGCGGAGTTCATTCCCGACCCGGCGGCCGAAGGGGCGCTGGATGCCAACCTGTTCGGCCGCGCCTGGCACGACCTGGAACTGCGCGTGGTGCGCGACCTGATTCTGGCGGGCATCCGGCCGGACGGCCGCGACGGCAAGACGTTGCGGGCGATCGAGTGCCACGTCGACGTGCTGCCGCGGGTGCATGGTTCGGCCGTGTTTCAGCGCGGCGAGACCCAGGCCCTGGTCACCGTCACGCTGGGCACCAACCGCGACGAGCAGCGCGTCGACGGCCTGATCGAGGAATACTCGAAGAAGTTCATGCTCGATTACTACTTCCCGTCGTACTCGGTGGGCGAGGTCCGTCCGATTCGCGGGCCGGGTCGTCGCGAGATCGGCCACGGCGCGCTGGCCGAACGGAGCGTCAAGCCCGTCCTGCCCGATCCGGAGGAATTCCCCTATACGATCCGCGTGATCTCCGACATCCTCGAGTCGAACGGTTCCAGTTCGATGGCCAGCGTCTGCGGGGCCACGTTGGGCCTGATGGCGGCCGGGGTGCCGATCAGCAACCCAGTGGCCGGCATCTCGGTGGGCCTGGTGAAGGAATCGGATAGCAAGTGGATTCTGCTGACCGACATCATCGGCGACGAAGACCATTACGGCGACATGGATTTCAAGATCGCCGGCACGCAGAACGGCGTGACCGGCATCCAACTCGATCTGAAGATCGACGGCATCAGCCGCGAAATCATCAAGGCCACGCTGGCGCAGTCACGCGAAGCCCGCATCCAGATTCTGCGGTCGATGCTGAGCTGCATTCCGCGTCCCAACGACGAAATCTCGCCCTGGGCGCCTCGCCTGTTGCGGACCAAGATTCACCCGGAGAAGATCGGCTTGCTGATCGGGCCGGGCGGCAAGACGATCCGCGGCATCCAGGAAGCGACGGGGGCCGTCATCGAGGTGGAAGACGACGGCACGGTGACCGTGGCCAGCCACGACGCGGAATCGGCCCAGGCCGCGATGCGCCGCATCGAGGCGCTCACGGAGAGCGTCAAGGTTGGCAAGATCTACGACGGGCGCGTGACCAGCGTCAAGGACTTCGGCGCCTTCATCGAAATCCTGCCGGGCAAGGACGGTCTGTGCCACATCAGCGAATTGGCCGACGGCTACGTGAACAGCGTGGCCGACGTCTGCAAGGTGGGCGACGAGATGCAGGTCAAGGTGATTGCCATCGACGACCAGGACCGCGTCAAGCTCAGCCGCAAAGCCGCGATACGTGAGTTGGCGGAGCAGACGACCGGTGGAAGCGGCGCGGGGTAGTAAGAGGAGAAATCGCCTCGTCGCGCGGGGTGTTGGTTCAACCGCCCGCTAGAATGCACGCGGCCGACAATGAGATATTTTGCCACGAGAAAGTGGTGGCTGGTGGCAGAGCGTCAGCGATGCCCCGGCTCGATAGCGACCGGGGCATCGCTTAGGCTCTGCCCCAGCCACCGTGAATGTCTCATTCTCGACCGCGTGAAGTATAGAATGCGAAGAAGGGCCCGATGTCCAAATCATGAGCCCCGCGCCCGAACCGACCACCGCCGAGGTCCACCAGAAACTGGTCGACCAGTACACCGAGATCGCGCGGCTGGCAGGCGGTCTGGCCCACGAGATTAAGAACCCGCTCTCGACGATCAAGCTCAACATGGAGTTGCTGGCCGAGGATCTGCAAGCCGAGGAGACGCCCCGGCACCGCCGGGCGCTGGCGAAAATCGAAGTGGTCGAGCGCGAGTGCCAGCGCTTGCAAAACGTGCTGGACGACTTCCTCAACTTCGCCAAGGTGCGGCAACCGCGGCTCGAACCGACGGACTTGAACGAACAGATCCGGCAGATCCTCGATTTCTTCCGGCCCAAGGCGGCGGAGTCGGGAATTGAGATCAAGCCCTACCTGCGTTCCGACTTGCCCGGCGTGGTGCTCGACCGCGAGCAGTTTCGCGGCGCGCTCTTGAACTTGCTGCTCAACGCGCAGCAAGCGATGGCCGCGGGCGGGGAACTCGTCGTCAGCACCGAAGCCGGGGCACTCGGCGTGAGGTTGCGCCTGATCGACAACGGCTGCGGCATGGATGAGAAGACCCAGTCGCAGATATTCGGCGCCTTTTATTCGACCAAGCCGGGCGGGTCGGGGCTTGGGTTGCCGACGACCCGTAAGATCGTCGAGGCCCACGGCGGCCGGATCTCCGTGAAAAGTGAAGTCGGCCGCGGCACGCAATTCACGATCGACCTTCCGGTGCCCAAGCGATTACCTGGTTAGCCCTTCCCCCCTGTCCGACGGTGCGTCTGATGCGACATCCCCTGCTGGCGCCGGACCTGCGTGAATTGATCGCCGAGCGAAGTGAAGAGCCGTTGCGCGACTTTTTCGCCGCCCACCATCCGGCTGATTCGGCCGAACTGCTCGACGACCTCAAGCCCGACGAGGTGCTGTTCGTCCTGAACTTGCTCAACGGCCGCGACCAGGCCGCCGTTTTCTCCTACCTGGAGCCGGAACTGCAAGACGGAGTGGCCGGGCTGATGGAGCGCACGGCGCTGGCGGACTTGTTGACCTACATGTCGCACGACGAGCGCGCCGACCTGGTAAGCCGTCTGCCACGCCAACGAACCGAGCAGATCATGCCGCTTCTGGCCCACGCCGAACGCGAGGACATTCGCACCCTGGCCTCGTACCGGGAGGGGACGGCCGGGGCCGTCATGACCAGCGACTACGCCACGCTGCCCGCCGAAATCAGCGCCGCCGCGGCCATCGATCGCCTGCGCCACGAAGCGCCCGACCGCGAGACGATCTACTACTGCTATATACTCGACGAAGGGCGCAGGCTGGTGGGCTTCGTGTCGCTCAAGGATCTGATCCTGGCCCCTCCGGCGCGGCTTGTTTCACAGATCATGCAGATGGGTGTCGTCTCGGCCACCGTCGACGAAGACCGCGAGTTGGCCGCCCAGAAGCTGATGGAATACGACCTGATCGCGCTGCCGATCGTCGACGCCGACGCGCGGCTGGTGGGCATCGTCACCCACGACGACGTCATCGACGTGATCGTCGACGCGGCCACCGAGGACGTCTACCGCATGGGCGGCGTCGAACCGCTCGGCGAGAGCTATCTCCGCACGCCCTTCGCCACGCTGTGGGGCAAGCGGGGCTTCTGGCTGGCGATCCTGTTCGTGGGTGGGTTCCTGACCACCACGGCGCTGGCCAGCTATGAAGGCTTGTACATCAAGATTCCCGCCCTGGTGCTGTTCGTACCGCTGATCATCTCAGCCGGCGGAAACTGCGGTTCGCAATCGGCCACGTTGATCACCCGCGCCTTGGCGCTGGGCGAAATCCACCCCCGCGACTGGTTTCGCGTGCTTTGCCACGAGATTCTGATGGGCGCCTCGCTCGGGCTGACATTGGGGCTGGTCGGTTTCGCGCGGGCCTGGTTCACGCCGGCCGACGTGCTGGATGCCCTCGACCCGGTGCGGCTGGCCACCGTGGTGGCCGTTGGCGTGGCGGTCGTCGTGCTGTGGGGCAACCTGGTCGGCGCGCTATTGCCCCTGGCGCTGAGGCGCGTCGGTCTCGACCCCGCGCTCATGTCGAACCCTGTCGTGGCCAGCATGGTCGACGTGACGGGAATCGTGGCCTACTTCGCGATCGCGCAGACGCTGTTGACGTAAATCGGGTTTCGCCGAGGCGCGGGTCGGCCCACGATCTCCAGGCCAAGTTATCGTATACTGACCGCCGGCGCGAAAGGCGCCAAGGAGGTTGTCCGTCGGAATGCCCCGCGTCTTCGTCTACGAGTTCACGACCGGCGGCGGCCTCTTGGCCCTGAACCATGAAGCGCCAATGACCGAGCTCCTGGCGGAAGGCCGGGCCATGGTCGCGGCGCTCACTGCCGACTTCGCCGCGATCGGCCAACTCGAAGTCACGTTTCTGGCCGATCGTCGGCTGATCGCATGGCAAGGAGCCACGGGCCGCACGCTCGTCGTCGGCCACCGCGACGAGGCCAAAGCCGCCTTCGATCGCCTGACCGCCGAAGCCGATTGGACCGTGGTGATTGCTCCCGAGACCGATGGCCACCTCGTGGGCTATTGCCGGCGGGTCGTGGAACTCGGCGGCCGACTGCTTGGTCCGTCGCCCGAACTGGTTGCGCTCGCCTCCGACAAGCAGGCCACCGCCGAACACCTGGCGGCGGCCGGCGTACGCGTGCCGCGGGGAATGGCATGGCCCTTGGGGCCACTTTGGCCCCGCGATTTTCCGTATCCGGCCATCTGGAAGCCACGCGACGGGGCCGGCTCGCGAGGGTTGCGTTATATCGCCTGCCCGGAACCGTCACATACCCAACGCGAGCTTCATCGTTCCGTCACGACCGACACGCGCCTTCGGCGGATGGCGCCGGAGGGGCGATTGGAACGGTACTGTCCGGGCTTGCCGGCGAGCGTGGCGGTGCTGTGCGGACCAAAGCGATGGACGACCCTCCCCCCTTGCCGCCAGGCGATCAGCGACGATGGCCATTTTCGATACCAGGGCGGATCATTCCCCTTGGAGCCTGCCTTGGCCGAACGGGCGACACGATTGGCCAACGAGGCCGTGGCGTCGTTGCCCCAGCCGCTAGGATACTTGGGAGTCGACCTGATATTGGGGCCGGACGGCGACGCCGACTTCGTCATCGAGATCAATCCGCGGCTGACCACGTCGTACATTGGCCTGCGCGCGGCGTGCGAAGGAAATCTGGCGGAGGCGATGCTGGCGATCGCCCAAGGGCAAGCGCCGGCGGTCCATTTCCGAAATGAGCCGGTACGCTTTTCGGCCGAGGGGATGGTTGTATGCAACGGCCCCCTTCAAGGCTAGGATTGCCGCATTGGGTTCTGTAGGGAACGGGTGCCAATCCTAGCCTTGAAGCGGGCCGTCGATTGTATTCGCCCGCTGGACAAGTTACCCTAAGAACTCATACTTCACGCGGTCGAGAATGAGATATTCACGGTAGCTGGGGCAGAGCCTAAGCGATGCCCCGGTCGCTATCGAGCCCCGATTATTCATGGAACTACACCAACCCACGGCGCAAGCAAGGCCCAGCGTTGAACCTACCGTGCTTGCGCCGCGGGTTCGTGTGTTAGCCTCGTTCGCGTTGTTGAGCCTCATTACGGGGGGCTGTTGGTCCGACTCGCCGGGGCGCGAGCAAGTGGTCGTCTATGTCGCGCTCGATCAGCCCTTTTCCCAGCCGATCCTCGACGACTACGCGCGCGCGTCGGGCATGCGGGTCCGGTCGAAGTTCGACGCCGAATCGACCAAGACGCTCGGTCTGACGACCGAGATCATGCAAGAGGCACGTCGGCCCCGTTGCGATTTGTTCTGGAACAATGAAATCCTCAATACGTTGCGGCTCGAAGAGAAAGGGTTGCTCGATACGTACCGTTCGCCGGCCGCGGCCGAGTATCCCGAAATCTTCCGCTCGCCCCGCGGCGCCTGGTACGGTTTCGCGGCCCGCGCGCGAATCCTGCTGGTGAACACCCGGCTCGTCGCCGAAGGCCGGCGGCCGGCGTCGATCCGGGATCTGGCCGATGCCGAATGGCGCGGCAAGTGCGGCATCGCCAAGCCGTTGTTCGGCACCACGGCCACCCACGCCGCTTGCTTGTTCGCCGAATGGGGCGAGGAACAAGCCAAGGAGTTCTTCGAGGCGATCAAGGCGAACGAAATCCGAATCATGTCGGGCAACAAGCAAGTCGCCGTCGCCGTGGGCGGCGGCCAGTTGACGTTTGGTCTGACCGACACGGACGACGCGATCGTCGAAATCGAAAACGGCAGTCCCGTCGAGATCGTTTATCCCGACCAAGGCGACGACGGCCTGGGAACGCTGTTCATTCCCAACACCCTGGCGATCATCAAGGGCTGTCAGCATCCCGAGGCGGCGCGCAAGCTGGTCGACCACCTGCTTTCGCCTGAAGTCGAAGAGCGGCTGGCGCGCGGCCCCAGCGCCCAGATTCCCCTCAACCCGGCGGTCAAGGAAGTACCGCGGGTTCAGACTCCGGCGACCATCAAAGCGATGCCGGTCGATTTCGCCGCCGCCGCGCGCCAATGGGAGACGGCCGCGGCCTTCCTCCGCGAGAAGTTCGCGACGGCCGAATGACGCTCATCCTCGTTCCCACGTTCCGCGTGGGAATGGTGTTTCGGCCGCACCGTGGCCCACTGGCTGCAACGGGGACGCGGAGCGAGGGTGTTGAAAATTCGGCCTTGACAGGGAAAGTTTCTCACGAGGGTTGTGTGTCGGTTGCCTGTAATGTCGCCTTTCGCTCCGCGAAAGAACGCCCTTTCGCGGAGCGAAAGGCGACAGACAGGGCGGAGCGTCCGCGGAGGCGTTCCCACGCGGAGCGTGGGAACGAGGAGAATAGAGTGTGCGGGGTGGCCATCCAGGGGCAACGCCCCTCGTCCCCCGGGCGGCGGCTCGCCATCGGCGCGCAAAGGCGGCGATGGCGAGCCGGCCAGCCAAGCCGCGCTCCGCTTTCAATAGGTTAACCGAATTGCCAAAGAACCGAAACGGGGGCTTCAGCCCGCCTCTCTTACGCGGCACTGCCTAAAAACTGAGCACCATAACCGCCCGCGCCAGCGGCTGAAACGGCTCTGATAGAAGGAGGGTAATTCAGCGTCCGGAGCGTCCGCACACCAGTGGGGGGTGGCTAGTAGTCTTTCGCAAACTGTTTCAGCTATTCGACTTGCGCAATGGATGCACGCATGCGCCAATGACCTTGGCCCAAGGGCAGCGTCCGCACACCAATGGGGGGTAATAAGTTGCACGGTCGCAAGTAGTGTGTGTCATTGGCCTTATGGCACGAACTTCGGATCGCGGCGGCATCACTTCGCGCGGCGGCAACAGGCCCGCCCAGAGTTTTCTGGGTGTCTTTCTCCTCGTTACTCCTTGGGAATGAAAAGACACGGCGTTTTCATCATATCGCACGCCGCTTGACGCATGGGTATTCTCAATTGGGGCCAAGGGTTGTAGATTGAACGTGAGTATCCCCCGTATCCCCCTGGCACAAGCCAAGTCAAGGGCTGAACACACCGAGGAATGCCCCGCACCATGACTCGTTTCGCCTGGTTGACCGTCGGCGCCGTCACTCAAGCGCTGCTGATGGCAAGCGCCGCTCCGGCAGTCGCCGGCGAACACCCGGCGCCGGACCAAATCGGCCAGCGCAAGAACGCGGCCTTTCGCGTGGTTGGATACCTGCCCGACTATCGCATGCAGGCGCTCGATCGCAACGCGGGGCGATACCTCACCGACCTGATTTACTTCTCGGTCGAGCCGGACGCGACGGGCGAACTGAAGCGCGATCGATTAAGGGCCGCGGACGTCGCGGCACTCCAAGCGATCAAACAGCGGCACGGTGTGGCGCTCTACTTGTGTATCGGCGGATGGGAGCGTTCGGCAGGCTTCGCGCCGCTGGCGGCGTCGCCGGCCGCGCGAAAGCGGTTCGCCGCCGCCGCGACGCAGTTCTGCCTGGAGAACCGCTTTGACGGCATCGACCTCGACTGGGAGCACCCGGCTGGCGACGAGGAATACCGGAACTTCGCGGTCCTTTTGGCTGAGATCAAGCGGCGCTTCGCGCCGCGCGGCCTGGACTTGACGATCGCCGTGGCGGGCTGGCAAACGCCGCCGGCCGCCGTGATCGCCGCGGTCGACCGCATCCACCTGATGGCCTACGATGCCGAAGGTCGGCATTCCACGCTGGAATTCGCCGGCGCCGAATTGGACAAGTTTTCGAAAAGCGGCGTTCCACCGGCCAAGACCTGTCTGGGATTGCCCTTCTACGGCCGGGGCGTACACGACCGAGGCAAGACGCTGACTTATGCCGAAATCGCGCGTCGATACCATCCCGCCGCGGAGGTCGACGAAGTCGACGGTGTGTACTTCAACGGTGCCGGGACGATCGAACGGAAGACGAAAATGGCGCTCCAACGGAAGCTCGCGGGTGTCATGATGTGGGAGCTGGGGCAGGACGCGGCCGACGAACGATCCCTGCTTCATGTGATCGATCGGACGATCCGACATGGTCCTCCGCGCGGCCAGGAATGATCACCGTCGCCAATGGCGGCCGACGTAGCGGGACTCGTAAGAGTTCCGATTTGTTCGCCTGACCTGATCACCGATACCACCATCGACCCATTGGCGCGGGAGTGTTGGTCGACACGAGCGTGAAACCGGGGCACCCACGTAGTGGGCCGGGAGATTGCAACCTGGTTTGGATCGCTTGACAGAAGCCGGCGAACGGCTTCCAATGGTTGTTCCGCCTTCATTCAACCGATCGAGAGCGAGCCACCTTGAAAGACTTTGAATACGCGGCCGCGACCCGCGTCGATGAGGCCGTCCGCTTGTTGGCCGCCCGCGGGCCGGGGGCGAAAATCCTGGCCGGCGGGACCGATATCCTCGTCCAATTGCGCGAGGGACTTCGCGCGGCCGACCTGGTGCTCGACGTCAAGAAGATTCCCGAACTGGCGCAGCTCGACTACGAACCCCATCGCGGCCTGCGGCTGGGCGCCGCCGTGCCCTGCTACCGCATCTACGACGACAAAATCATCGCCGCGGCGTACCCGGCCCTGGCCGACTCAGCCCGGATCATCGGCGGCTGGCAGATTCAAAGCCGCGCGAGCATCGGCGGCAACCTCTGCAACTCGTCGCCCGCGGCCGACTCGATCCCATCGTTGATCGCGCTGGACGCTACTTGCCATATCGCCGGTCCCACGGGCCGGCGGATCGTGCCCGTCGCCCAGTTTTGCACGGCTCCGGGCAAGAACGTCCTGGGGCGCGGCGAGTTTCTGGTGTCGTTGGAGTTCCCCGCCCCGGCGCCACACTCCGGCTCGAGCTATCTGCGGTTCATTCCCCGCAATGAAATGGACATCGCGGTAGTAGGCGTTGGGGCCTGGGTCAAGCTGAACGCCAAGGGAGACGTGATCGAACAATCGCGTCTCGCGCTGGCCGCCGTCGCCCCGACGCCGCTGGCGGCGACGGACGCCGCCGCTTGGCTCTCCGGCATGCCCGCCACCGATGAGACATTCGCCGAAGCCGGCCGCCGCGCCCGGACCATCGCCAAGCCAATCAGCGACATGCGCGGCCCCGCCGAGTACCGCGTACACTTGGTCGGCGTGCTCACCCAGCGCGCGCTAGCCGCCGCCGTCGAGCGCGCAAGGGCGTAGGGTGGGCACCGCCCACCAGAACCCATGGTGGGCACCGCCCACCAGAACCCATGGTGGGCGGTGCCCACCCTACTAGTGGACGCGGAGCGTCCGAAGAGCCGTTCCCAAGCGGAGCGTGGGAACGAGGAACCATGACACCACTCACCGCGCGACACTCACCACCCATGAAATCCCACGTCACCTCGACCATCAATGGCGAGCAGGTTGAATTCCTCTGCGAGAACCGCCAGAGCCTGCTGGAAGTGCTCCGCGACGTGCTGCAACTGACCGGCTCGAAGGAAGGCTGCAACAACGGCAACTGCGGCGCCTGCACCGTGCTCATGGACGGCGTGCCGGTCAACAGTTGTCTGGTGCTGGGCGTCGAAGCCCAGGACGCTCGGATTGTGACGATCGAGGGGATCGCCCGCGATGGTCGCCTGCACCCCGTGCAGCGGTGTTTTCTGGAAGACGCCGCCTTGCAGTGCGGCATCTGCACGCCGGGCTTCATCGTCGCGGCCAAGGCTCTCTTGGACCGCAAGCCGGACCCCAGCGAACACGAGATCCGCTTCGAGTTGGCCGGCAACCTTTGCCGCTGCACGGGGTACGACAAGATCGTCCGCGCCGTGCAGGACGCGGCGAAGGCCATGGCGAAATGAACATGCGGCGGAACTCGTGAGAGTTCCGAGGTGATAGCCCATCGGGATTCTCACGAATTCCGCTACGAAACGAGGTAACGCAAATGTCGCCCGACACCCACCACGAAACGAAGCGCGAACCGGCCGGCAACGGCAAGCCGTACAAGGTCATCGGTACCCGCCCGATTCGCCACGACGGCGCCGATAAGGTGACGGGCCGGGCGATCTACACCAGCGACCTGCAACTGGCCGGCCTGGTCCACGGCAAAATACTCCGTAGCCCGCACGCCCACGCCAAAATCAAGCACATCGACACCTCCTCCGCCGAAAAACTGCCGGGCGTCTTCGCCGTCGTCACCGCCAAGGATCTGCCCGACCTGCGCGATAAGGTGGCCGACCTGGGCGAAGGCCGCGTGAATCTGGCCCACCTGGGCGCCAATGTCCTGGCCCACGGCAAGGCGCTCTACAAGGGGCACGCCGTGGCCGCGGTGGCGGCCATCAATCCGCACGTCGCCGAAGAGGCGCTCAAGCTGATCCAAGTCGACTACGAACCGCTTCCGGCCGTGACCTGGGTGCTCGATGCGATGAAGGCCGACGCGCCTTTGTTGCACGACGACCTCCACACCGAGGACATGACGGGCCAGCGAGTGAGCCAGAATCCGAACAACGCAAGCAAGTACCTGCTGTTCGAGGCGGGCGACATCGAACAGGGCTTCCAATCGGCCGATCTGGTGATCGAACGGGAGTTTAAGACCGCGAGCGTACACCAGGGCTACATCGAGCCGCACGTCTCGACGGCCTATTGGAACGTCGACGGGCACCTCACCGTATGGACCGCCACGCAGGGCGCGTTCACCGCGCGGCACCAGACGGCCGAGTTGTTGCAGATTCCCATTTCGCAGGTGACCGTGGTGCCCTGCGAGATCGGCGGCGGGTTTGGCGGCAAGATTCCGGTCTACCTGGAGCCGGTGGCGGCGCTCTTGAGCCGCAAGAGCGGCCGGCCGGTGCGGATGGTCATGAGCCGAGCCGACGTGTTCGAAGGAACGGGGCCGACGCCCGGCTCGTTCGTCCGCGTCAAGCTGGGCGCCAAGAAGGACGGCCGGATCGTCGCCGCAAAGGCCTGGCTGGCCTACGACGCCGGAGCGTACCCCGGCGGCATGATCGGGCCGGGCTGCATGTGCGTCTTCAGTTGCTACGACATCCCCAACTACAAGGTGGAAGGTTACGACGTGGTGCTCAACAAGCCCAAGACGGCCGCCTACCGCGCCCCCGGCGCCACACAGGCCGCCTTCGCCACCGAGCAGGTCGTCGACGAGTTGGCCGAACGATTGAAGATCGACCCGATCGACCTGCGGCTGAAAAACGCCGCCAAGCAAGGAACCCAGCGCGTGGGCTGGCCCGACTATCCCAGGATCGGCTTCATCGAAACGCTGGAAATCGCCAAGAACCATCCGCATTACAAGTCGCCGTTAACGGGCAAGAACCGCGGCCGCGGCGTCGCGGCGGGCTTCTGGTTCAACATCGGGCTGAAAAGCTGCGCGTCGGCCGCCGTCAATCCCGATGGCACCGTCACGCTCGTCGAGGGCTCGACCGACATCGGCGGCACGCGCACGTCGATCGCCATGCAGCTTGCCGAAACGCTGGGCATCGCCGCCGAGGACGTCCATCCGCGCGTGGCCGACACCGACGGCATCGGCTACACCGACGTGACGGGCGGCAGCCGCGTCACGTTCGCCACCGGCATGGCGGCCTACGAGTGCGGGCTCGACATTCGCCGCCAAATGGCCGAGCGGGCCGCCACGCTTTGGGACTGCGAGCCGGCCAACGTGACCTTCGACGACGGCACGTTCCGCTGTTGCGACCACTCGATCACGTTCAAGGAACTGGCCGCCAAGCTCAACGAGTTGGGAGGCCCGGTGCTGGGCCGCGCCGCCGTCGATCCCGCGGGACCGACCAACGGTTTCGGCGTGAGCATCGTCGACGTCGAGGTCGATCCCGACACCGGCAAGACGACCGTATTGCGTTACACTGTGTTTCAGGACGCTGGCAAGGCGATCCATCCCAGCTATGTCGAAGGGCAGATGCAGGGCGGCACGGCGCAGGGCATCGGCTGGGCGCTAAACGAGGAGTATTTCTACGACGAGCAGGGGCGGATGCGCAACGCCAGCTATCTCGATTATCGGATGCCCACCGCGCTCGACCTGCCGATGATCGAGGCGGTGATCGTCGAAGTGCCCAACCCCGCGCACCCGTACGGCGTGCGCGGCGTGGGCGAGACGCCGATCGTCGCGCCGCCGGCGGCGATGGCCAACGCCATCTACCGCGCCAGCGGCGTGCGGATGCGCGAACTGCCCATGTCGCCGCCGAAGGTTTGGGCCGCCATGAAAGAAGAAGAAAGGAGAAAGTGAGGATGAAAGAAGGAGAAAGTGAGGATGACAGAAGGAGAAAGGAGAAAGTGAAAAGGAGAAAGTGAAAAGGAGTGAAGGCAATTTGATGGCCACGGTTTTCATCCCCGCCCAACTTCGTTCTTTCACTGGGGGCGCGGATCGCGTCGAGGTGGCGGGCATGAACCTGCGGCAGGTGATCGCCGCGCTCGACGCCACGCATCCGGGCTTGGCCGAACGGCTCACGCGCGACGACGCATTGGCCCCTGGACTGGCCGTTTCAATCGACGGCGCCTTCAGCAACCGCGGCTTGCTGGCTAAAGTCGGCCCGGAGAGCGAAATTCACTTCATGCCGGCGATCGGCGGCGGATAGCTCGATCGCTCTCGTTCCCACGCTCCGCGTGGGAACGCATCTTCGGCCGCTCCGCGGCCTCGACCACCGCGACGACAAGGCACTGGCGAGAACATCGAGAAACTCGGCACCGAGTCCGGGCTTACGTTCGTCGTACCAGGAGGCGGCTTCGCTGGCATCGGCCTTGGCTGCGGCCAATAGACGGAGTTTCACGAATTCGGCTCTTTGGGCAGTCTCGAGCGGATTTCGGCGAGTGCTTCACGCCAATCTTGAGCGGCGTACCCGCCACGCTCGACCGCGGCCAAACGAGCTTCGATTTCAATGGCCCAAGCCGCTTCGCTGTCGGAATCGAAGTCATCGGTTTCAAGACTGAGCAGCAATTGTCTTGCCAGTGAGGCGCGCGCGTCTTCCGGAAGCCCCAGCGCCTGCGCGAAAACCTCGTTGGCCGTACTCATGTTGATCCTTCCACGGCAATTCTACCTCGCGCACTAACGCAAAGGAATAGGCTGCGATGGTTTCCCGGAAACGTTGCCCCGCGATTCGATGTATAATGCAGCGGTGGAATCGTGCCCTTGAGGAGGTGAGCGGATTCGGGAGGTGGACAAGGACCGGTTCAGTTTCGACCTGCGGGGCATAGGCGGCAAAGCCGTCAGTCGCACGTTCGTGTTCGACAAGTCGTTGCTGGCCGACGTGCTCGACACTCTTCACGCCGACGACTTGGTGACGGTGGTCGGCATACCGGATCTAACTCGCCGACTTGTGCGAGCCGTCGCAATTCGGCGGATATCGACTGCGAGTTAATTGCGCGCTGGCTATTCAAGCCCAACTCGACCTCCCCGCGCCCCCTCGATCAACTCGCCCGCCCCCTGCGAGAATAACTCGGCGGCGACGGCTTCGCCCAGTGCCAGGGGCTCGTCCGGGCTACCGGCCCGTTCGGCGAACACGCGCCGCGCGCCGTCGGCACTGAGCACGACGCCCGACAAGTGCAACTGGCCCTCGGCCATGCGAGCCCAGCCGCCGACCGGCGCCAGGCACCCGCCGCGTAGCGCGGCGAGCATGGCCCGCTCGGCGGCGACGGCACGGTGAGTGTCGGCGTCGTCAAGCGTCGCCAGCAGCGCCAGCGTATGCTGATCGTTCGCCCGCGCTTCGAGGCCCAGCGCGCCCTGCCCGACCGCCGGTAACATCAACGAGGGGGCCAGCCGCTGAGTGATCTCGCCCATCAAACCCAATCGCTCCAGGCCCGCCTCCGCCAGGACCAGCGCATCGAAGAGGCCGTCTTGGAGCTTGCGAATACGGGTCTCGACGTTGCCGCGGACGTCTTCCATCCGCAAGTCGGGCCGCGCGTGCCACATTTGCGTCCGCCGGCGCAGGCTGCCGGTGCCCACCGCCGCCCCGCGCGGCAGTTCGTCGAACGGCTCATGGTTACGGCTGATCAGCACATCGGCCAACGGCCCTCGGGCGGGCACGGCGGCCAGAACCAGCCCCGCGACGGCGTCGGTCGGCAGATCCTTGAGGCTGTGGACGGCCAGGTCGATTTCGCCCTCGACCAGCGAGCGCTCGAGCTCCTTGGTGAACACTCCCTGGCCGCCGATGGCGCCGATCGGTCCCGTCCGTCGCTCGTCGCCGCTCGTGGTGATGGGAATCAGCGTCGTCTCGACGCCCCGCTCGGCCAACCGTTCGGCGACCCACTGGGCCTGCCAGCGCGCCAGCGGGCTGGCCCGCGTGCCCAATCGTAATCGCAAGTTCGACGTCATCAGTCCTGGTTCGCCGGAGAGGCCGCTGCCAGTCGGTCATGGGGGATTTGGTGCGCCGGCAAAACCACGCCGCAACTGATTACAAACTGCAAGGCCTGGTCGACCGTCAGGTCCAGATCGACCGTGAGGCTCTTGAGCGCGGTGATCGTGTACCCGGTCACCGACATCGGCGAGCTGGGGATCATCACCGACAGCACCGGCTCGCCGGCCGCGTTGCGAATGTCTCGCAGGCTCTCGCCGGTGACGAAGCCCAGCGACCAGCAGCCCTTGCGCGGGTACTCGACGGCCACGACCCGCGTGTATTCGATCTCCGGCTCCTTGATCATGAAATCGGTCACCTGCTTGACCGAGTCGTAGACGTTGCGGACCAGCGGCACGCGGTGAACGCCCCACTCGAACAGGTTCCAGAACACGCGCCCCACGCCCGCGCCCAGGAACTTCCCCAACAGGTACAAGAACAGGATGAATACGCTCAAGAACAGCGGCACGACCATCTGCGGTCGGAGGGTTTCGACCTCGGCGTAACGCTGGTAGATCCGTTTGCGGTTCGTGGGTTTGAGTAGCCGCGCCGGATCGTCGCGCGCCACGGCCTCTCTTACGTAGTCCGGGATGTAGATTCCTCCCTCGAGTCGCTGATAGACGTCGCCCGAAGGCAGTACGATCGCGGCCGGATTGCCTTGAAGCTCAGTGGCGATCGGTTGTACTGAAAGAAGTTTTTCGTCACGGCCCGTCCAGTACCAAGCCAGCGCGTTTCTGGCGCCGATGGTGACCGGCTCCAAGGCGTACTGCTGGATCGTGCCTGCGATCCACAGAAAGATGACCACCGTCAAGAGCGGCGGCAGCACGACCCCCAGGCCGCCCAGCACGGCCCGGCGAAACGGATAGAGCCGTGAATGGCGGCGAACGCGGCGGGTAGGAATCATTGGCGACATGGGACGTTCCGAGTAAAGACCGAAGCGGGTTCATTATAGTGGGTTTCCGTCACACTCGTAAGAGTTATCGGCGTTCAATCGGGCCGCGGCGCGCAGGCGACAACCAGCACGGCCACTTGTTTGGCGCCGGCCCGTTTGAAAAGCCGGGCGATCTCGCCGCAGGTGGCGCCGGTGGTCAAGACGTCGTCGAGCAGCAACACGCGGGCATCGCCAAACGAGACCCCGGAACGCACGCGGAAGGCGCCGCGGACATTATTGAACCGTTCGCTGGGGGCCAAGCCCGCCTGGGGCTGAGTGCGGCGACGCCGCGAAACCACCCTGCCGGCCAGCGGCAACCGCAGCCGGCCGGCAATGATTTCGGCCAGGATCTCCGCGCTGTTCGTGCCGCGGGCCCAGCGCCGCGACCAATGCATCGGCACGCAGGTCACCACATCCGCCTGCCAGGCCGCTAACGGCTCGCACAGCCGATCGGCGAGCAAGTGGCCGATGGCCGCCGAGAGGGGTTCCTCGCGCGCGTGCTTCATCCGCAGCACTGCGGCGCGGATCTCGCCCACGTAATCGCCCCAAACCCAGACCCGGTCGAACCCCAGACTCCGCGGGCGGCAATCGTCGCAGCCCGTCGCGTCGCCGGCGGCGTGCGCGGCGATCGCGCCGCACCGCCCGCAACGTAGCGCGTCGGAAGGCGCCAGCCGCGCGCGGCAGGTATCGCACAAGGCCCAGGCCGGCGCCGCGTCGGGCAGTTCGCCGTCACATCCCGCGCAGCAAGCCGGGAAAACGAGTTGGGTTAGCCCTAACGTCGCCCGCCGCAGGCGCCGGACCGGGTGGACGGAGCCGAACCAAGGACGTCTGGGAAAAAGCCGGCTCAAACGCATGGCGGCAGGCTCCGGTTCACTACTGAAAAAACCACGAAACCAGCGAAACCAGGGAAACCAGGGAATCACTTGGTTGTTGCCGGGACAGCATGGTAGAATAGCAAAGGGACGCTGGAATTCACGTTTCCTCGAGTTGAACTCTCGTCGGACGGCCAGCCGAAGTCCCGGAGCGGGACGACCACCGCCTATGCGCGGTTCTCCACGGCATTCGACCCGCGGCACGAGGAAAAAAACACGGTGCCGCTCAGCAACGTCTGCTGCGTGCTGCTGGATGTGATCGGATGAACCCGGTCGAACGGCGAGTTGATGATGAGTTGGTCGATGGAATAGGTGGAGGTCATAGCTGGCCCGCGCCGGGGAGGTTGATGACTTTGAGGCCATGAGGCAATGCGCCGTTTTCGAGGCTTGCAATCGACACCTTGGTCGTCAGCCATTCCAACCGTCGTTTCAGCAACCGGGACTGGATTTGAGTCTTCTTCGCTCGTTGGGACTTGCCTGAAAGTGGCGGATCGTCCTCGAGCCAGAGCAAGATCTTCATCAACGGTTCGCGTCGCCGGAGCCGGTTGACGAACGGCTGCCATGTCTCCGGCGTCGAAGACATTTGGAATGCGCCGACGACGCCTGCGATCGAGTCGCGTACCTTTTGGGCGACTTCAGCGACGAGCTCGCCATTGCGCTGTCGTTGCTTGTTTTGGATACGATACCCTCGGAAATCCTTGACTTCGATCCAGAACAAGTCCGGCTCGCCGGCGGGGCAGATGCATAAGGCGACGAAGTCGACAGCCTTGGTCCCCTCGAGATCCTTGACCATCTCGTGATAGTACCTGCGCGGTTCGTCGTATTTGACGACCGTCCAGGAATCGTCGAATTCAAAGCGCAATCTCCCTTCGTCGAACGACAGGCTCATGTGGTCCCTTTCTCGGCGGTGTCACCATAGAACAATACGCGCTCGCGATCCTGTTGCGCCGCGTACTCGTCGAGGATCGAGTTCTTGCCGATGGCCGCGAGTCCATTGCCCGATTCGACCTCGACTGCCGCTGTTGATTTCGGACGGCTGAGCCCGAAAAAACGTGGCCTCGCGGCCTTTCCCTCCTCGGTCTGGTACTCGGCGGCCAGCGACAATTGGTCGGTGAGCAGGAAGTCATGGGTGGCGATGAATATCTGCACGCCGGCCGCGGCAAGTTGCAAGATGACCTCTCCGATGATCGTGATCAGACGAGGGTTGAGGTTGGCCTCAGGTTCATCCCAGAACAATACGGAGTTCTTCGCAATCAATCCGTTCCCGATCAGGTGCAAGACCGTCGCGACCTTTCGCAGCCCTTCGGCCACGAGGTGTGCTTCCATGCTCCCTTCGCCCGAGGCCACTAGATAGAAGCGTCCGTCCTTGAGAACGACCTTTCGGCGAACGGCGCTTTCCAGCGGCGCAAGGAGTTTCGCCGCCATCTCTGCGCGTGGCCCCCGTAACGACGAGGCACTCAGGGCCATGCAAAGGTCGTACTCGGTATCGCTGAATTCCAGCTCGCGCCCTTCATACGCCGCGATAAACCCCGGAAACACCGACAACATCTCGCGGCTGGGGATGAACAGGCAAGAGGGGGGCTTCGGCGGCGTCACAGTCGTAAGCTCAATCCTGCCGAGCGTCGTCAGCTTGAATGCGATCTCCGCCGTATCGTAGGCAATCGTCACTTCAGCGTGATTCCGTCCCCTTCCGCGGCGCACCAGGCGACCGACTCGCTGTTTCTCGGGGCGAAAGACTCGCGCCAGTTTATCGCTCAAGTGAACCTGCAGACGTTCGAGCCCGTCCGGGTCGGGAAAATCGTCGTCCGCGCGATCGCGTAGCACCTTCAATGTGGAATACATGAGCTTCAATAGGTGCGTCTTTCCCGTCGCATTCTCGCCAATGAAAATGTTCAATCCTGGCGAGAACTCGAACTTCGCCTCCTCGAAGACCGTGAAGTTCTTGACCGAGAGTTCCTTGATCTTCATGACTTCCACTCCGTCGCTATCGGGCCGCCCTGGTTCCACTTTACGTCGTTCCGTACAGACCCGCCACCGGTGCCGTCCCTTCGCGGCTGAACAACGGGAATCAGGGGGGGGCGTCCTGGGGCTTACGCCGTCGGTGTTCTACACGTCTTTTTGAGGCCAGGGGCTTGTCCCCTGGAAATTCACGCTCGTTTCTACATACACAGCCTCCCTGGTTTACGTGCTTTCGTCCGTGTCGCCTCGCAGGCCGCCTTCGGCGGCCTGCGAGGCGACGCGGTTCGGGATTGGTTGTTTCAACCTCGCGTCTTCCGGCCACAACGATAACACACTCGACGGCGGGGGGAAAGCGTTTTCAGCGTCGGCGTTATCCCAGTTCGATCGGCCGTAAGGCGAAAACGGGGAACAGATTGGCGGCCGTCCCCAGGGGATCAGGGGTTGGGCAACCGACTTTTGCCATGCCAGAAATGGTTGCCCCCCTTGCGTTCCCAGACCCATAAGGGTAGATTGATGCTTCCGTCGCGCCCTGCCGCGCGATCGGGCGATAGACTAGAACAACCTGTACTCTCTTGGGAGACCGCGATGACCAAGTATCTTTTGGCGACGGTGGCATGGGCGATGTTGGCACTGACCGCGACACTACAGGCCGACGAGGCGGCGGCTGCCGGCAAGTCGCCGGCCAATGCGGCCGACGAAAAGCTGGCCGTCGGCGACCAGGCGCCCGAGTTCAAGATCAAGGACGCCAACGGGGAAGAAATTGACCTGGCCGAGTTGACCGCCGATGGTCCGGTGCTCGTGCGGCTGACGTGCGGATGCTCGGGCTGCGACAAGGAGTTGGCCTACTTCCAGGAATTGCACGACGCTTACGAGGGGAAGGGTCTGACGAGCCTGGCGATCTTCAGGGAACCCGACGCCAAGGTGCAAGCCTACGTCAAGGAAAAGAAGTTGAAAATGCTCTACGCGGTCGACACCAAGGGCCAGAGTTGGAACGTATTCAAGACCAAGACGATGCCAACCAACTTCTTGATCGACAAGGGCGGCAAGATCATCTCGATCGCGGCCGGCTGCGACCCGAGCGGCCTGTTGGCCAAGAACGTCTCGGACAAGGTGGCCGAGTTGGTCGGCTCCGACAAGGTCGACGTGCGGCAGAAGGTCGCCGCCAAGCAAAAGGCGGCACCGAAGTCGAGCAAGCCGGCCGCAGAGAAGAACAAGCCGGCCCCAGAGAAGAAGTAGTCGCGCATGATCGCGATCGTCGATTACGGCATGGGCAACCTGCGCAGCGTGCAAAAGGGGTTTGAACGGGTAGGGCACGCCGCGACGGTTACCAATGATCCGGTCGTGATTGCCCAGGCGGCCAAAGTGGTGCTGCCTGGCGTGGGGGCCTTTCCCGACGCCATCGGCGAACTTCGCCGGCGTGAACTGGTGCGGCCCATCCTCGATGCCATCGACTCCGGCAAGCCGTTTTTGGGCATCTGTCTGGGTTTGCAATTGCTGTTCGAGGTCGGTTGGGAGGGGGGGCGGCACGAGGGGCTGGGCGTGCTGGCGGGCGAGGTGGTCCGCTTCGACGTGCCGAGCGACTACAAGGTGCCGCACATGGGCTGGAACCAGCTCGCCCTGCGCCGGCCCGCGCCGCTCTTGCAAGGATTGGCCGACGGTGCCTACGTCTATTTCGTCCATTCGTACTACGTCGTGCCCGCCGATCGTGCCGTGATTGCCGCCGAAACGATGTATCCCGAGCCGTTCACCTCAATGATCTGGCGCAATAATCTCTACGCCACGCAGTTCCACCCCGAGAAGAGCCAGGCCGATGGGCTCCGGATGCTAAGGAATTTCGCGGAACTAGACTAGACGATCGTTCTACTGCACGCGGCACACACTGAGACGTTCTTTGTTTGCGTCCTCCCGCCATGCCCAGCTTCTTCGCCGTCAGCTTTGCCGTGGCTGGATTGGCGGTCGCCGCTGGCCCGTTGGCGATCCACCTGCTCAACCGGCGCCGCGCTCGCGTCGTCGAGTGGGCCGCGATGGAACTGCTGCGCGAGGCGATTGGCCAACAGCGACGCCCCTTGCGGCTGCGCGATGTGACACTGTTGTCGCTGCGCACCACCTGCGTCCTGTCGTTCGCCTTGGCGATGGCACGGCCCTACTGGTCGCGCGCGGCCGGCCCGGTCGACCTCGACCAGCCGGTGCATGCCGTGCTGATGATCGATAACAGCCTGAGCATGGGCTACCAGCGACTCGGCGGCACACTTTTGGACGCGGCCAAGTCGCGTGCCCGCGTGTTTCTCGACAGCCTGCCGCCGGGTAGCCGGGCCCATGTGTTGCCGCTCTGCGGAAACAACGACGAAATCGTCTGGGAACCGTACCGGGATCTCGCCGACGCGACCCGCTTTCTGGAAAGGATCGAAGTGGTTGATCAAGCGGCCAGCGCGGCCGCGGCCGTTCTCCTGGCGGCCAAGGCCTGCGGCGCGGCAGGCGAACTGCCGCGAAAGCGGGTCGTACTGATCGGCGACCAGCAGGCGATCAACTGGCCGGTCGACACGGCCGGGTCGTTGGGTGCGGAGCTTCCCGATATCCAGATCGTTCAGGTGGCGGTCGAATCGCCGGAGAACGCTTGGATCGCCGCGTTCGAGTGGCAGGGCGGCCTGGCCGACGCCGAGACGACTGGAATCTTCCTCGTGACGGTGGGCTACGAAGGAGAGCAGCCGAGGTCCAACGTGCCGGTGACGCTCAGCGTCGAGGGTAACCTGATCGCCGAGCAGGTGATCGACCTCGAAGCGGGGCAAACCCGCGAACTGGTTTTCCCGCACCAATGGACCCCTTCCGCGGAGCCGGGAGAGCCGAGTTTCGTAACGGCCACAGTCAAGTTGTCCCCAGATCGGCTGCCGGACGACGATGTTCGGGTACTGGTCGTGCCCGTCGTGTCGGCGGCGCCCGTTCTGTTCGTCGACAACCTCGGCGCCGACGAAGATCCGGCGGCCAACCGTTACGGCGAAACCTTTCGATTGCGGCGTCTACTGGAGCCGACCTCGGAACACACGGATCGCCGCCAGGGATTGGCTCGAATCCAGAGGGCCAAAATCGACGAGCTGACGAGCGAGACGCTCGCGGCAAGCGAATTGGTGGTCGTGGCCGGCGTCGAACAGCCCGGCGAGATGGTGCCGCTGTTGCGGCGCTACGTCGAAGGTGGAGGCCAGTTGCTGATGGCCGCCGGTGGGCGGTTCGACCCCGCGGCGTGGAACACCGCGGCCTGGCTGGATGGCGACGGAATTCTACCGGCGCCTCTGCGTGCCGAGTTGCTCGGCATTAAACGACCGGGCCTCAAACGATCGGGCCTCAAACGACCGGGCCAAGAGTTACCGCTCTGGCTCGATACCGCCACGATGAACCATGATGATTTCAGGATGGGGCCCATGAGCCCGCGGGAATTCGCCGAACTCTACCATGCCGCGCTGTTCTTTCGAATCGTCATGGTCGACGACGGCGATCCCGGCTTTGGACGCTGGGCCGCAAGTCTACCCCCGCGCTTCCGCCCGCGGACGCCGGCGCGCTTCAGCAACGGCCGGCCGTTTCTGATCGAGCGCGACATCGGCCGGGGAACGGTGCTGTTTGCGGCCAGCGGCATCAGTCCGGAGTGGAATACGCTGTCGGATACTCATGCCGTGGCGCTCTACGACCGCATCGCGCGGTCGATGCTCGCGCGCCGCTTGCCCCGACGTAACCTCGATCCGCGCGAGCGGCATGTGTTGGCCGTCGACGGCGTGGCAAGACTCGATCGCCATCTTCTCCTGCGGCCCGACGGCCGGCGTGAAGAGTTGGCGGTCGAAGCGCTGGGCGACGGCACGTTCGGCGTGACGGTGCGCGATTTATGGCGGCGCGGTCTCTACCGGATCTCAACGGCGACCGATGAAAACGCGCCGGCGCGGTCGCAGCGAGACGTTTCGCTGGCGGTGAACGGACCCGCGCGCGAGTCGCGGCTACGTTGCCTCGCGCCGGCCGAGATGCGCGCGAAGCTCGCCGCGGCGGGCACTCGCGTGCTCGCCCGGCACGAGCCGATCAGCCTGGCCGGTTCGCGCGTATCGGCCGAGGACGCTTGGAAGTGGTTCATGTGCGGCGCCTTGGGGCTGCACTTGGCCGAGCTCGTTTGCGCGGGGACGTTGCGGGGGCCCACGGCATGAACCTGGCGGAACTGGTGGCACGCTGGCGAGCACTCGAGTCGACCGAGCGGATCGCCGGCGCCGAATGGTCGTTCGCGGCCGAGTGGGCGCGCGACGAGCCGGGTCGGCTCGTCGCCGGATGCCTGCTGCTATCGGCCGCGGGATGGCTGTTCTACCTTCGCTTTCAGCCACGCGGCCGGCCGGCCGCCAGGATGGCGCTGGCGGCGTGCCGGAGCGTGCTCATGGCGTCGCTCCTGCTGATTCTCGCTGAACCCGTGTTGCGGTTGTCGATCGTCGGCGACGGCCGGCCGCTCGTATGCCTGTTGTTCGACGGCAGTCAGAGCATGGCGATCGAAGATCCGCTTTCCGAGGTCGAAACCGCGCGGCTCGCGGCGGCGTTGGGAACCGAGCCGACGGCAGGGCCGCGCGGCGAGGCCAAGGGGGCGACAAGCCAGGTGTACCGCGTCGCGCGGGTCGATTGGTTGCGGGCCTTGCTCAACCAGCGAACGAACAATTTTCAGCGGCGATTGCAGGACCGCTTCCGAACGCAAGCCTATATCATTTCACGCGCCGACGGCGTCGACCCTCTGCCGCCGGCGTCGGACGGGGCGGCCGGCGACTTCGACGAGTGGTCCCGCGGCTTGACGGCCGAGTGCCCGCTGACGGCGTTGGGTTCGGCGCTGTCCGACCTGGGCCGCCGCCCCGGCACGAGCGGGCTGGCCGCCGTGGTCGTGTTCAGCGATTTCGACCAGAACTCCGGTCCTTCGGCGGTGGAAGCCGCGCGTCGGCTTGGCACGCCCGTTCATACGGTTGGCGTCGGGCCGACGACCATCGTCGACTTGAGCGTCGCTTTGGAGACGCGCGCCCTTCTGAAGAAGGCCGAACGCGAAACGCCTCGGATCGCGCTCCATCAAACCGGACTCGACGGCCAGACCGTGGCAGTGCGGCTCTCGGCCCGTCGCCTGGGCCGTAGCGCGGTGGACCAGGACGAAGTTACGATCGGCCGGCGCATGGTGGCGCTCGACGGCCCGACCACGCTCGTCGAGTTTCCCTATGTTCCCCAAGAGGCCGGCCGCTGGCGTCTTTCGGCCCAAGCCGATCTTGTGGTGCGGGCGTCCCGCCCGCCGGCGACATCCGCCCCGAGGGAATCCCATCTTGAAAACAACCGCGCCGACCGCGAGATCAACGTCCGCGACGACTTCCTGCGGCTGCTGTTCGTCGAGTACGAACCGACCTGGGAGTGGCGTTTCATCAAAGAGGTGTTTCATCGCGACTCGCTGGTCGGGCCGGCCGGGTTTCGCACGTTTCTGCGTTCGGCCGACCCGCAGGTGCGCCGGGCGGGCGGGCTTTTTCTCCCCTCGCTCACGCCCTCTCGCGGAGACTTTTTCGCCAACGACGTGATTCTTCTGGGCGACATGCCAGGCTCGACCCTGAGCACGCAGTTCTGCGAACTGGTCAAGGAATTCGTGGGCAAGTTCGGCGGCGGCCTGGTCGTCGTGGCGGGGCCGAGGTTCGGTCCGGGCCAGTTGGCCGGCACGCCGCTGGCCGAATTGCTACCCGTCACGGCGGATCCGGGCGCGAGAGTTCACGACGATCGGCCCTTCGAGTTGCGGCTTACGCCCAAGGCGGCGCAGACCGACTTCATGCGGCTTGGCGACGACGACGCCGAAAACGCCAAGGCCTGGCGGAACCTGGGCCCGTTGAACTGGTATCAGGGCGTCACTCGCGTACTGCCCGGCACGGTGCTCGCGGAACACCCCAACGATGTTTGCGCCGACGGTCGCACGCCTCAGCCCCTGATCGCCGTCCGCCACTATGGCAACGGCGAAGTCGTTTATCTGGGATTCAACGAAACCTGGCGACTGCGGCGCAAGTTCGGCGAGCGATACTATCGCCAGTTCTGGGGCCAGATGATCCACCGGCTGGGAGTAAGCCATGATCCGGTCGCGGGGAAATATGTCGAGATCGACATCCAGGCCGCGCCGACCTCGCCCGAGCGACGCAGCGTTGTGCGCAACGTCGAATTGCAGCGGGAGTTGGCCGCGGCCACCGGGGGCAAGAGTTACGACCTGTTGAACGCCGCCGACCTGGTGGATGACCTTCGCCCACCGGCCAGGCCCGACACGCGGCTCGAGCTGGTTCCGCTTTGGAACACATGGCCCGTGTTCTGCCTTGTAGTGGGGCTGATGTTCTTCGAGTGGTGGGCGCGCCGGAGGGTCAACCTTCCATGACGAGCTTGGCGCCTTTGCATGCGCGATTGACGGCGCTGGCGCGTCGCCGCCGTGGGGCGCGGCTCGCGACGGCCTGCGGCGCCGTGGCCTTGGCGGCGATCGTTTCGCTCTGGGCGTGGTTCGTCATCGACTGGTGGCTTGAATGGGGCCGCGGGCCGCGGTTGCTGGGCCTTCTGCTCGTCGCCTTGGCGGTGTTGCTTGCGATCCGGCGCTTCGTGGCGCGGGCCATGGCGACGCGCGAAACCGAGACCGACGTCGCGCTCTGGGTGCAACGGCGCCAGCGACTCGACGGCGACCTGGTGGCGGCGCTGCAATTCGAGCCGGCGTCGGCGGCCGCTTGGGGTTCGCGGCAGTTGGAACTGGCGATCGTCGAATACGTCGCCCACTTCGGCGAAACCTTGCGAGTCGCCCCGGAAAGGCCATCGCGCCGGGTGGTGGCCGGCGGTCTCCTGCTGATCCTCGCGGCTTGCGCCGGCGCCGCCGGCATTGCCACGCATCCCCTTCACGCCGCCGCGTTTCGCGACCGCCTGCTACTCGGCACGACGCGCTATCCCACAAGAACGCGGATCGTATCCGTCGCGATCAATCGGCACGTCATTTCCGGCAATCCGAATGCGACCCAGTGCGCCGCCGGCGACGATGCGCGGTTCATGGTCCGTTGCGATGGTGAATTGCCTTCGTCGGGAAGGGTCGTGTTCACCGCGTTGCCGGGCGGCGATACGGCTACGATCGAACTGGTGCGCGGCGAGGGGCGGCCCGCCTGTGGCACGGAATTCATTCCGTCGTCGAGCACCGGCGACGGCGCACGGAGTGTGCCTGCGACGATGGGCCTTTACGTCGCGCGACTTCCGAAGCCGGCCGATTCGCTTGAGTACCAGATTCATATCGGCGACGCCTCGACCGAACCGGCCAGCCTGGTCGTGGTCCCGGCGCCGGTGCTTTTCTTGTCGTTGCGTTCCTCGCCGCCGGACTATGCGGCGAACGATGAATCGCGTACCGAGGTGGAGCCGGGCTCAACGCGAATCTCGGTGCTCGAAGGCTCCCGCGTCGAGTTGGATGTCGTTTGCAAGAACAAAGAGTTGAAGCAAGTGACGCTACAACTCGGCCCACGGACGTTCGAACTCCGGCCGGCCGACGATGCGAGGCGCCATTGGCGGCTGAATGTGGCCGGCACACCGCTGGAGCGCGTCACCGACATGTTGCCGTTTTCGATCCGCGCGACCGACGCGGACGGCCTGGAGTTGTCCGAGCCCTTGTCGGGAATGATCGGGCTTTCGGTCGATCAGCCTCCGCGCGTGATCGCCGGCGCGGTTACTCAGGTTCTGTTGCCGACGGCCAGGCCCACGATCCACTACACCGCGCGCGACGATTATGGGGTGGCCGCCCTCTGGATGCGGCGAGAGATCCTGCGTCCGGGCGAAACGGCGCGGGAAGATCAGATCGAAATCGCCGTCGGCCAGTCGCCCGCCAAAGCGATCCAGGGTACGCTGATACTTGAGTTAGGCGAGTTGCGGCTCGTCAAGGGAGATCAATTGCGAATCACGTTCGAAGCCACCGACTTGCGCGGTCCCGGCGAGGGAAAACGCGCCACCAGCGACCCGCTCGTGTTCCGGGTGACCGACGCGCGCGGAGTGCTGACCGCCATGACCGAAACCGACGAACGCTCGACCGGTGACTTGGACTCGACCGGTGAATTGGACTGGATCATCGAGCGGCAACTCGGCACGGAGGATGAGCCATGAGTTGGATGCGGCCGGCCGCGCAGTGGCGGCAGAGAGTAGAAGGAGGCCCCTTCGGGGCTGGGCGACTCATCGGCATTCTCCTCATCGCTTGCACGGCGCGTGTTGACGCCGGCGCGCCAGGGCACGGGCAAGCCGCCCAGCCCGGATTATTCATGGTCCGGGGAGGAACTCGCGCACTGTGCTGTGGCAGAATTCGCAAGAATTCCGGCGTAACTCGCGTCCACGGCCTGACTTCTTGCGAAGCCAGCTACGGGACCATGAATAATACGGGCCAGGAGCAGGCACGCTTGACGGCACGCGAGCTAGCGACCTCGGTTCTCGACGTCCAATTGCGCCGGCTCCGCGAGAACGGCCTCGAATCGCTGCCACTTTATCGCGACATGTTCCAGATGCGGGCCAACGTCGACGGCCTGGTCGAGGCCGAACTGCGCGACGTCGTCGACGTGCTGCTCGCGGCGCGACAAGCCGCCGGCGACGAGCGCGAGCATGCGTTTGCCGAGGCGCGGCGCCGGGTCCGGCGGACCGTGCTCAAGCCGGCCCTCGAGCGGCATGGGCTCGAGCGCCGCTTGAAGACCGCAGCCCTGGCCGCGCGCATCCGCCGCCTGATCAAAGCGCTGGAGTTTTCTCTGAACCATGCGGAAACAGCCCCATCGGACGAGGCGGCCGAAAGACAACAGGCCGTTCTGGGCCGGCTGAACTCGCTCCTGGAGAAGGTCGAAGCGGCGCGGAGCCGGGTTGAAGCGGAGCGTGAAACGACGTGGGAACGGGTCCGCGCGATCGCCACGCGGCAAGCGAAACTCCGCGCCGAAACGGCCGCGGGCGAATTGGCCGACGCCTCGGTCGACGCGCTGGTTAGGCGGCAGGCCGGCATCCAGCAGGCGTTGGCCGAATTAGCGCGCCCGTTGCATCGCACGCCGTCGGCCGAAGCGTTCTTGAAGCAGGCCCGGGACGCCGCCTTCGCGGCCAGCGGCCACCTCTTCGAACTGGCCGCGGTCGAGGCCCTGGCGGAACAAGACAAGGTATCGGCCAGCCTGGCCCGAATCGACGAACAGCTTGTCGAAGCGGCCCAGCTCGACGGCGCCGACAAAAGCCCGGCGGAAACCAACCGGTTGGCCGATGAACTATCGCAGCTTCTCGCGGTAGCCGGTCCCGATCCAGCAGCCGGTCCCGATCCAGCAGCCGCCCGCCGCCGCGACTGGTCGCGGGAGCGTTGGTTCGCCCAATTGCCGCCGGAAGTGCGCAGAGCGGTTCGCTTGCAAGCCGGGCGGCCGGCCCCGCGCGGTTACGAAGATCTCCTGCGGCGATACTTTGAGAGTCTTGACTGATGGCGCCCGATACGGCCGAGTTCGCCACCGCCGACGATGTAGGCGCCGTACAGCGCGCGGAGAAAGTCTACAACCGCCTCCGCGACGAGTTGGCGAAGGTGATCGTCGGCCAGGACGAGGTGATCGAGCAGACGCTCGTGGCGATGTTCGCCCGCGGGCACGCTTTGCTCGAAGGCGTGCCGGGCCTAGCCAAGACGCTGTTGGTCAGCTCACTGGCGCGGGCTTTGGACCTGAGTTTCAAGCGAATTCAATTCACGCCCGACCTGATGCCCAGCGACGTGACCGGCACCGACGTGATTCAGGAGAACCTCCGCACCGGTGAGCGGGAGTACAAGTTCTTGGCGGGGCCGCTCTTCGCCAACCTGATCCTGGCCGACGAAATCAATCGCACGCCGCCCAAGACCCAGGCCGCCATGCTCGAGGCGATGCAAGAGCGGCAAATCACGGCGGGCGGCAAGGCCCACCCGTTGGCCGACCCGTTTTTCGTGCTCGCCACGCAAAATCCCTTGGAGCAAGAGGGGACATACCCCTTGCCCGAGGCCCAGCTCGACCGCTTCCTGCTTTTCATCCGCCTCGGCTACCCATCGGCGGCCGACGAATGGGAACTTGGCCGCCGAATGACCTCGGCCGCGCCGGGCCGGATCGAGCCGGTGATCTCGGCACGCGAGATCATCGAGTTCCAGCAACTCGTCGGCCGCGTGCCGGTGAGCGACCAGGTATTGGGCTACGCCTGGGCCTTGGTGCGCGCCTCGCGTCCCGGCTCGCCGGAGGCGCCGGAGTTCATCAACCGCTGGGTGAGTTGGGGGTCGGGGCCGCGGGGCCTGTTGGCGCTGGTTTCGTGCGCCAAGGCGCGGGCGATTCTCTATGGCCGGTATCACGCTTCGATTGCCGACGTGCGGGCGGTCGTCAAGCCCGCCTTGCGTCACCGCGTGGCGGGCAACTATCCCGCCCAGGCCGCCGGCGTCGGCGGCGACCGCCTGATCGAATTGCTCGTCGAATCCGTACCCGACGACAAGAAGTACGAGCGCCCGGCCGGGTGAACGGCGGCGGATTTCGCTTGGGCTCAGCAGCCCGCGTCCCCTGCGCGGCGCTGCCTAAAAACTGAGCACAACCAACCGCCCGCGGCAGCGGCCGAAACGGCTGGCAAATCGCCGGAAATCCTTGACCCGAAAAACTGTTTTCTATGGATTTTCATAGGGCTTTTTCGGTGGGAGGTTCCCGCGTCGCGGTTCATCGCGCTCATCGTTTTGGCAGCGGGCTGCCTACGGTTTGAGCGGCTCTGCCCATAAACTAGGCACGACCTCCGCGTGGCAAACCGGCATCATTTGGACAGGTGGGCGGGCCCACCCGCGACGCCGGGCGCGCGGACTGGCGACCGCCGCCCGCGAGAACGGCCCATTCGGTTAGCATTTTTCGGCGAAATCGCTGCATTGGCCGCCGATGGGCCCGGCTGCGGGCCGATCGCGGTTGCGGGCGCCGGAGGGTCGTGATGGCTTGGTCGCCGCCGCGGCTGGCTATGCCGCACGCCTGCGCAGCCGCGACGTGAAGCGTTAAAAAGTGTCATCGTCATATAACTTTGTCGGTTGACTTGGGCGAGCGGGGGGCGTCAGCCCCCTGTTGGCCTTGTCGGTTGGGCGAGCGGGGGGCGTCAGCCCCCTGTTGGCCTCCTTGTCGGTTGGGCGAGCGGGGGGCGTCAGCCCCCTGTTGGCCGTGTCGGTTGGGCGAGCGGGGGGCGTCAGCCCCCTGTTGGCCTTGTCGGTTGACTTGGGCGAGCGGGGGGCGTCAGCCCCCTGTTGACTTTGTCGGTTGACTTGGGCGTCAGCCCCCTGTTGGCCTTGTCGGTTTAGCGGCCAAAGCAGTCGAAGCGGGGCTGGTGCGATCCACAAGGCGGTCAATCAACGGCGAAGATGGGCGGGCAATTGGCCATCTTCGGCATCGACCATTGCGCATGGGCCGCCATCAACGACAAGCCCCCGCAGCCGAGTGCGCACAGGCCCATGACCAATAATACGCATGTCCAGTCAGGTGGGCAATAGGGTGTTGAAAATCCATTCCAGCCCCCGCTTACCTGGGAACCGTGCTAATAGAAGGAGGGTAATTCAGCGTCCGGAGCGTCCGCACACCAGTGGGGGGTGGCTAGTAGTCTTTCGCAAACTGTTTCAGCTATTCGACTTGCGCAATGCATGCACGCATGCGCCAAGAACCTGGGCCTAAGGGCAGCGTCCGCACACCAATGGGGGGTACTTTGTTGCACGTCGCAAGTAGTGGCTGCCGTTGGCCTTATGGCACGAGCTCAGGATCGCGGCGACGTCACTTCGCGCGGCGGCAGCGTCCGCACACTTGTGGGGGGTAACGCTGCACGCTCAAGGTGCTTTTGACTGCGGACTCCGACGCGCGGCGGACGGTGGAAAATTCTTCGACCGGGGGGTTTTCTTGCACGCGCGAGCGCGAAGCTGATGGTGATCGGCGACGTGATCCTCGACCGCTACGTGTGGGGCGACGCGGCGCGGGTCAGCCCGGAGGCGCCGGTCGTCGTGCTCCGCGCCGACCATGATGAAGTCCGGCTGGGAGGCGCGGCCAGCGTGGCGTACCTGCTGCGAGCCTACGGCGGACTCGTGCGTGTCGTCGGCGCGGTATCCGGCGTTTCAACGACCGACTTGTTTCGGCAAGCCGCGGAAATCCACCTTACCGACCTTGCGTAATTGACGACGCTCATCCACGAGAATCGCGACAATTCCGAGCTTTGCTTGACAGGGCGATAAAGCGCGGTAGACTGCGCCCTAGCCTTGTAAACCGTTTGCTGATCGGTCAGTTTCAAGTCGCCCCTCTTTGTGTTCTCGCCGCGCGGCGGCCCCAAAAGCCGCCGGCGCGGAAGGGTGGTCATCGTGGCGCGTCGCATCAGGCTCCGCTCTTATCAGTCGCCCGGCGACCTTGTCGCGGCAAGCGCCAGCCTGCGCGATCTTCACTTGGCTCACCCAGGCCAATTTCACACCGACCTCCGAACGTCGGCCGACGACCTGTTTCGCCACAATCCCTGGGTTACCAAACTCATCGAGGCCGATGGGCACATCGAAACCATCGACCTACACTATCCATTGGTAAACCAATCGAACCAACGCCCTCTGCACTTTCTGCACGGTTTCGCTCTGCATCTGGAAGAGCGTTTGGGCGTCCGCATCCCGCTGACCCAATTCAGAGGTGACATCCACCTCGCCGAGTCGGAGAAGGAGTTGCCGGCCCCATTGGCGGCGCTGGGCGTCGAAGGTCCGTTTTGGATCCTGATCGCCGGCGGCAAGCGCGATTTCACGGCCAAATGGGCCGATCCGGCCATGTGGGAGGCTGTGGTGCGGCATTTCGATGGGCGCATCCTTTTCGCGCAGTGCGGCGAGGCCGCGCATTGGCAGCCGCGTATCCCCGGCGCCATCGACCTGGTGGGCAAGACGACGATCCGCGAGTTCGTGCGCCTAATCTATCACGCCGACGGCGTATGCTGCCCGGTCACCTTCGCCATGCACCTGGCCGCCGCGGTGCCGACCAAGCCCGGTAAGCCGACGTTACGCCCCTGCGTGGTCGTCGCCGGCGGGCGCGAGCCAGCCCATTGGGAACAGTACCCAGGCCATGCGTTCTTGGATACGGTGGGCAGGCTTCCGTGCTGCGCGGCCGGCGGGTGCTGGAAGTCGCGTTGCCAATTGGTCGGCGACGGCGACCCCAAGGATTCCCACGACGTTTGCGAAAGGCCGGTGCAAATCACACCCGACCTGCGAATCGCCGAGTGCGTTCACTCGATCACCGCCGCCGACGTCATCCGCGCCGTCGAGGGCTACTACCAGGCCGGCGTGCTTCAATACTTGGCGAGCGGGGGGCGTCAGCCCCCTGTTGAACTGAGCGGGGGGCGTCAGCCCCCTGTTGAACTGGCGAGCGGGGGGCGTCAGCCCCCTGTTGAAGCCGTCAACGGCCAGGAGGAAGTCGGCAGCGCGGACCTAACGCCTAACGCCCAACGCCCAACGCCTATTGCCGACCAGGAACCAATGACTGTTCCCGTCCTGCTCGACTTCCGTCACGGCCTGGGCGACGCGGTGCAACTCACCAGCGTGCTGCGGCACTTGCGCCACTATCACCCCGAATGGGCGATCGACGTCGTCGCCGCAATCGGCAAGCATTCCGCCTACCGCGGCCTTTGCCGGCGCGTTTTCATCCGCGACCGCTCGCCGGTTGACCGCTCGGCCTACGCCCATGTATTCGAGTTGGGATGGCACGAATGCCCCAAGTCGTATGCGAGTCATCCCTCGACGAAGGCGGAACAGTGCCTGCTCGACGTATTCGGCCTGGCGCCGGTTCCCGAACTGTGCCGCTATCAAATCGACGTCAGCGCCGCCGTGCGCGCGGCGGCGGAACGCTCCCTGGAATCGCTCTGCCCGATGGGTCCGGCCGACGACGGCCGCTGGCCCGTCGTCCTGATTCACTACCAGGGCAATACCTCGACCGACAAGAAAGACCTCCCGCACGATTTGATTCGGGCGGTCTGCGACGAGGTCATTGCCGCGGGGTCCGTGCCGGTCATTCTCGACTGGGACCGCCGTTCACCCTTGCCCGACGGCGTGCGCATCCATAATCCCGGCGCCGATGACCCCATTTGGGGGGCGACGGGCACCGGTGACGCGGAAATGCTGACCGCGTTGATCGCCGCTTCGACCCTGATGGTCGCCGTCGATAGCGGCCCGCTGCACGTCGCCGGAGCGACGGCGACGCCGACCCTTGCCGTCTGGACGCGGCACCATCCGCTGCATTACCTCGCGCCCGCGGATAACGTGTTTCACATGCTTCCCGACGGGCACGAGGCGCACCTCCGGGGCGATCGCGCGGCGGGCGCCGCGTATTTCGCCGAGCACTACCACCATGTCGTGTACCACGACCTGGCCGCGGAGCTTCTTCATCAGGTGCGTCAGCGCCTTCCTTCGCAGCCCGACGGGCTGATTTACACGCGCGGCTTTTGGGTCCGCCGCGACAATACGGCCCAGGATCTGGTGGTGGTCGACGACGTGGCCCGGCGCGACTGCTACCGCATCGCCGAAATGCCCCTTCCCGGCCCCACGTTCGTCGACGTGGGCGCCCACATCGGAACTGCCGCCGCCACGTTTCACCGGCGATATCCGACGGCGCGGATCATCGCCGTCGAGTGTTGTCCCGAGAACATGCGCGCCTTGCGGCGCAATGTCGGCCGTTTCGCCACGGTCGTGCAGGCGGCGCTCAGTTACGATGCCGAAGTCGCGCTCTTGAATTCCGTCTACTCAGACTGCGCCTCGACCGGCGGCAGCACCGTCATCTCGCGGCGCAAGCTTGCCGAGCGTCTCGCCCAGTCGGATTCTGCCGCGACCTCTGTAGGGAACGCCCTCCCTGGCGTTCCGAGCGACGTCGCTGACCAACGCCTAACTCCTAACGCCCAACGCCTTTTTCCGCCTACCGCCCAACGCCTAACGCCTCATTCCGACTTCCCCATTCCGACTTCCGACTTTGCCACCGCCCCTCGCCTCGGCGAATACTGGGCCGACACGCGCCCGCTGCGCACGATCACGCTCGAAGCCTTGATGGCCGAGCACGGGCTCGACTGGATCGACGTCCTCAAGCTCGATTGCGAAGGCTGCGAGATGTCGCTGTTCGAGAATTGCCAGGCGCTCGACCGCGTGGGCCTGATCGTGGGCGAATTCCACGGCCGCGAGCGATTCTTGGACGTGGTGGCGCGGCGTTTCGCCGATTGGAAGCTTGAAATCCTGCGTGCAGGCGATCCCGGCACGTTCTGGCTTTCCAACCCACGTACGGCCGACCCCGCGCGCTGGGCGCCGCCCACCACCCCAACTTCCGCCCCGGTTCCCTATCCCCTATCACCCGTCACCTCCCTGCAGGTGCGGGGCCGGTCGGTCGAGTTGACTTCCGACCACGCGTTGCGCTTCACGGCCGGCCCCGACGGTTCGCTCATTCCCACGCTCTATTTCCGCGGCCGCGAATTATCGCAGCCCTGGACGCTCGAACTGGCCGCCACGTCGGTAGGGAACGCCGTCCCTGGCGTTCCGCGTGCCGCCGACGCCGGCCCGATTCACCAACGCGCCAACGACGCTCCGGCGCGGTCGGCAATCCAAAATCCGCGATCCGCAATCCGCAATCCGCAATCGCTTTGCCGTCATCTGGGCGCCCAGACTCACTTGCGCGAGTGCAAGACCTGCTAAGGGAACGTCCGCGTCAAGGTTTTCGCCTGCGCTCATCCCGCCCACGTCGAGACGACGCTGGCCGAGTGCGCCACATGCCCGGACCATGAGGAAAGGATGAAGGATGAAGCGGGAGAAAGGAGAAAGTGAAAAGGAGAAAGGAGAAACTTCGGAACAGAACGTCCCCACACGAACCCGCAGCGCAAGCAAGGCAGTCGCCGAAACAGCAACCACACCAACCCGCGGCGCAAGCAAGGCAGGCGCCGAAACAGCAACCACACCAACCCGCGGCGCAAGCAAGGCAGGCGCCGAAACAGCAACCACACTAACCCGCAGCGCAAGCAAGGCAGCCGCCGAGACAGCCACGACACTAACCCGCAGCGCAAGCAAGGCAGCCGCCGAGACGGCCACGACACGAACCCGCAGCGCAAGCAAGGCAGCCGCCGAGACGGCCACGACACTAACCCGCAGCGCAAGCAAGGCAGCCGCCGAGACAGCCACGACACTAACCCGCAGCGCAAGCAAGGCAGCCGCCGAGACGGCCACGACACTAACCCGCAGCGCAAGCAAGGCAGCCGCCGAGACGGCCACGACACGAACCCGCAGCGCAAGCAAGGCAGCCGCCGAAACAGCCACGACACGAACCCGCAGCGCAAGCAAGGCAGGCGCCGAAGGCGACACGGGACAGGTGGGGCACGAACCACGAAACACACGAAACACACGAAAGCGGAAAACGATTGGACGGAAAAACAAGAGCGTCATCCACAGATGTCGCAGATTTCACAGATTGTCAGAAAACAAATCTGTGAGATCTGCGACATCTGTGGATGACCTTCCTCGTTCTGCTGACTCCTGACTCCCAACGCGATCTGAGAACCTTCCCCTTTCCCCTTTCCCCTTTCTCCTTTCTCCTTTCTCCTGACTCCTTTCTCCGTCCATGCCCACTTCATCCTGCATTTGCGCCGCTTGCCCGAACGGAATTGCCCAGCAGTACAGCATCTTGGTCAGCGGGATCACGAATGGCCAGTTCTGTGACGAATGCGCGGGGCTCAATGGCACCCATGTCTTGACGGGGCCTCCGCACGAGTTTTGCTTCTACTTCTCCCCCCCAAACCGTTTTTGTGCTTTCACCACTTGGGGCCTATCGATCCAGCGCGACTCGCTCGGCAATCTTCAAGGGATCCTGTCAATCACGTCCGGCGACGGGGCCGTCTTCTGGACGTCGGGCTTCCTTGCCGATTGCCTGCACCCATTCTTGGTATCCGGCCCCAGTGGAACCGACGCCAACTGCAGCAACTGGCCCTCGACGATCGCCGTCACCCCCGGCCCCGCCTTGGTCCCCGGCTCCTACCCGCCGGGCTGGAGTTGCTTCATGGCGCCACCCGGCCTCCCCATCCAGCCCGCCGCCAAGCTCTGCTCGGCCGGCGGCGCCACCGGCGGCGGCGCCGCCGGTGGAACACGCGGCAAAAGCGGCCTCGGCGCCGCCGGCGATTCCGACTGCTCGTGCAGTTGCGCCGGCGGTGGCGGAGGCAACGCGGCGGGCGGTGGCAACGGCGGGGATGCTAAACGCGGAGGCGGCTCGCGCGGCGGGCCCGTGCCCGACGAGACCGCCACCTACCCCGTGCGCTTCTCCACCGGCGAAATCGTGTATTCGTCGGTCGACGTCGTCTCCAACGGCTTCGGCGCCCCTTGGGGCCACACGCGCAGCTTCAAAAGCCGCATGACCGTGAGTGCTGATATCGGCCAGGGCTACAACTGGGTGGTCGCCGAGTGGCCCCACCTCCGTCAGTTGCTCGACGCCGGCGGCACCCTCACCGGCGCCGTCCTGATGGGCGACCCGGCCGGCGAGCTCTATTTCGACCTGGTCGGCGGCCAGTACGTCGGCCGCTGGAACATCACGGAAACGCTCACGCTCGATTCCAACGCGGCGATCTTCACGCTCATCGACGTCAACGGCAACGTCACCCGTTTCGGCGGCTTGAACATGATCGCGTCGGGCATGATGATCGACCGCACCGACGCGGCCGGCGTCGTCACCAGCGTTGTGTCGCTGGCCCCCAACGGCGGCAACGCCGGCGAAGTCCAGCGCAGTTTTACCGACGCGGCGGGCAACACCACCGTCGAAAGCCTGCTCTACACGTACGACACGAGTTTCTCCGACGGCATCAACCGCCTTTCGTCGGTGCTTTTGCGGCGGCAGGTGAACGGCGGCCCCTGGGTCAACGCCCGCCAGGCGACTTACGCGTACTGGGACGGCAGCAACGCCTTCGGCGCGCTGGGCGACCTCAAGACCGTCTCGAAAGAGCTCTTCGAGTCAGGCGTCTGGTCGAGCACCGCGATCCAGCTCTACCGTTGGTACGTCGTTGCCGCCTCCAGCTCCTCAAGTAGTAGCGGGACTGGCAACAGTTCCGGCAGTTCGTCGAGCAGTTCAAGCTCGTCCGGCCCCGCGACGTATGACCTAAGCCACTTGCCAAAATACATCGTCGAGGCCGATTCGTATGCCCGGCTGGCAACGGCCTTCGGTCCCGGCGATCCCACGCTGGCGCCGGACTCCCTTGTGGCTCAATTCGCCGACAATTACTTTCAGTACGACAACCAGCGGTGCGTCACGTTCGAATCGGTCGAGGGAGGCACGCGAAACTACCTCTACGCCCGTTCCCAGAGCACGTTCCCTGCCGCGTACAACGCCTGGATGTACAAAACGGTCCAGACGTTGCCCGGCGGCACGCAGATCCTTACCTACGCCAACTACGCCGGCCAGGTCATGTTGTCGGTGCGTATCGCCGGTGCCGGCCAGCCCGGCAACGGACCGTGGTACGACGGCTTTATCTATAACCAGCAAGGGCTGATCTTCGCCCATCTCGATTCCGCCTCGATCACCGGCTACGACGCGACGTATTCCGACCTCTTCCATTGCCAACCCCCATCCAGTAGCAGTAGCTCCAGTAGCGGAACTCGTGAGAGTTCCGACAGCAGCTCCTCCAGCTCCAGCTCCTCCTCCGGCCTCCCCTACTGCTCCAACCCCCCGCTTTGCGCGGGCAACTACCAATACATCGCCGACAACGCCGGCCAGATCGAGCTTTACGATTACGACCTTGCCAGCCAGAAGGTAACCCGCATCCGCATCCGCGACGGCGAGCTCGGCTGCGACAACCTGATCTATGAGCAAACCATCACGGCGTTCACGGCCTCGCCCGCCAGCTCCTCGTCGTCCAGTAGCGGGACTGGCAACAGTTCCGGCAGCAGCAGTAGCGGGACTGGCAACAGTTCCGGCTCCTCCAGTTCCTCAAGCAGCGGCGCCACCCCCCTGACGATCTACCTTGCCACCTCCTTCACCGTCTTCCCCGACGACATCACCGTCGATCCCTACCAATCGCGGCGGATCACGACCTACCTCGGCTACACCCTCTTCCCCGGCACGTTGGCCGTGCAATCGATCACGACCACCTGGCCGGTCGTCAGCACGGCCCAGAACGGCTCCGGCGTGGCCGACAGCACCACGCAATACTTCGACCTGTACGGCAATCCCACCTGGCGGATGGACGAGCGCGGGTTCCTGTTCCGCGACCAGTTCGACGTCGCGACGGGCGCCCAGGTGCAGCAGATCGTCGATGTGAACACGGCGCTGACCACCGACCAGCCGACCGGCTGGACCACCCCGCCCGGTGGCGGCCTGCACCTGATCACCGATACCACCATCGACCCGCTGGGGCGCAGCTTGTTCATCATGGCCCCCTGGATCACGATCGACGTCGCCAGCGTCGCCACAATGGTCCGCCCTACCCAGATGTTCATGTATTTCGACAGCCTGCTGGAAAACTGGACCGCCCAAGGCTACGCCACCGGGACCGCCCCGAACTACGCCTACACGCTGATCAACCCCGTCTCGATCACCTTCACCGACGAAGTGGGTCATACGCTGCAAGAAGCGGAGGCGATCCGCAGTTACACGAACGGTCCCTTGCTCGTAACCGATTCATTCCTGCAATCGAGTTATTGCCGCCTGACGACGTACCAGTGGACCGACTGCTGCAAGCTGGCCAGCACGCGGAAGTATTTCTTGATTCCGGCCACCGGCACCGGCACGCTGGGCGTGAATTACTGGGAGACCGATTTCGGTTACGATATGCTCAACAGGCAAAACCGGGAGGTCCCGCCTGGCGGCACGATCAGGCGGACAGTGAGAGACGCTCGCGACCTGGTCGTATCGACCTGGGTGGGTACCAACGATGCGGGCGCCACGTGGCTCGATCCGACGGGGGGCGGCGCACCGGGCAATAACATGGTCGTGGTGACGGAAAACGAGTATGATAACGGCATGGCCGGCGGCGACGGAAACATGACGCAGCTCACCCAGCATGTCGATAGCTCGACCGCTCGCGTCACGGTCTTCAATTTCGATTGGCGGAATCGCCAGATCGTCATCGACGGCGAAGTCGATCTTTACGCAGAGAAGACGATCGACAACATGGATCGCCAGCTCCAGGTTGATCGCCGCAACACCACCGCCACCGGCAATTTGATCGCACGTAATGAAACCAACTGGGACGATCGGAGCCGCAAATTCCAATCCATCGTCGTTGGAGTTAACCCCACGACCGGCCTCACCACCAATTCGCTGGTGGGCAACTTCTGGTTCGATCCATCCGGCAACCCGATAAAATCGCTGCTCTCGGGATCCCAACTTTTTGCGAAGTCGTTCTTCGACGGCGCCGGCCGCCAAACGACGAGCTACCGCGGATACGACCTCACGCCCGAAACCTATGCCCAGGTCTCCAGCGTGGCCGACGACACGATCATGCAGCAGGTCGAGAGCACGCTGGACGCGGCCGGTAACGTGATCCAATCGACCACACGGCGGCGGTTCCACAATGCCACAGGCACCGGTGACCTGACGAGCCCCGCCGGCCCGCAGCCTTATGCCCGCGTCAGTTACGTGGCCATGTATCCCGATGCCATGGGCCGCCAGCAGGCCACGGCGAATTACGGCACCAACGGCGATGTTTCGCTTGTGCGGCCCGCCTCGATCTCCGCGCGGGCGGATACTGTCCTCGTGAATAGCGCACTTTACAACAGCCGAGGCGAAACCTATCAAACCGTCGATCCCGCCGGGACAGTCACCTGCCAAACGTTTGACGATGCGGCGCGGAGGACCGAGTTGATATCCAACTGCCAGGTCGGTAGCAGTTCCTCCTCAAGCTCGTCCTCTAACAGTTCTTCATCGAGTTCCAGCACCAATTCCTACGGCACGCCCCCCTCAGACGACAAGAACCGCACGATTCTCTGGGCGTACAACGGCGACGATCTTGTGGTCATGATCACGGCCGTCAACGCGGAGACGGGCAACCAGGTGACGACCAACGTGTACGGCACGACGCTCGCCACGTCCGACGTCGCCAGGAACGACTTGCTCGCGCAACTTATTTATCCCGATGGCGGTGTCGTTTCGCAACTCTACAATCGACTTGGCGAGGTCAAACAGGCGACCGACCAACGCGGCGTGACCCATGCATTCGATCGCGACTTGCTCGGCCGCCAGGTGGACGATCGCGTGATTGCGACGGAACCCTCGTCAAGCTCCAGCGGCTCCAGTTCGAGCGGCGGCGTGCCCAGCGGCGTCGACACGACAGTTCTGCGGATCGAGCTGAGCTATGAAGTCCGCGGCATGGTCGCTGGCGTCACTTCCTACGATAACCCCACCGTCGGCCTGGGAAACGTCGTCAATGACGTCGAGCGCGTATTCAACGATTTCTCGCAGGTCACCACCGAGTATCAGGAGCACAACGGCGCCGTCAATACATCGACGTCGCCCAACGCGCAGTATCAATACGCCGACGGCTCTGCGAACACCATTCGTGCGACCGGCATGACGTATCCTAACGGGCGAGTTTTGAACTTCGGTTACGGTACGTCCGGCGGCACCGACGACGCCCTGAGCCGCATCGCCAGCCTCATCGACGACGACGGCGTTACGCATCTGGCGGATTACACGCGCATCGGTGTCGATGGTATCGTCCAGGCGACGTATCCTCAGCCCAACATCCGCTATGATCTCATCAATGGCTCGGGCGCGGATCCCTATTCCGGCCTTGACCAGTTCGACCGCGTCGTCGATTGCCGCTGGTGGAACATTACCACCACCGATATCGAGCGCGTCAAGCACACCTACGATCGCGCCGATAACCGCGTGACCCGCGAAAACACCGTTGCCAAGGCGCAGAGTCCTGCCGTCAACCAAGACGAGTTTTACACGTACAACGAGATGTACGAATTGGCGCGCCTTGACCGGGGCCAACTCAACGCCGGCAAGACGGCCATTCAAGCTGGGACTCTCGATTTTGCCCAGGCTTGGGGTCTTGACGCGACGGGGAATTGGGCCAATTTCGATCAAGACACGTCAGGCGCGGGTACCTTTGACCTCGTCCAAACTCGCACCCATAGTGAGTTCAATGAAATCGACTCGATCAGCGGTGGCGGCTGGGTCCAGCCTGCGTACGACTTGGCCGGCAACATGGTAACCATGCCGCAGCCCGCGGCGCCGACCACCATCTATACAGGCGTGTATGACGCTTGGAATCGCCTGGTCAGCCTTTGGGCAGGCGGTTCGCCGATTGGCGATTACCGGTTCGACGGGCTGAACCGGCGCGTGAGCAAGCTGGTTGCCAGTGTGCTGCGCGACATTTTCTATACGTCTTCCTGGCAGGCGATCGAAGAGCGCGTGGGCGGTTCAACGACGCCTGATCGCCAGTTTGTCTGGGGTTTGCGGTACATCGACGACCTCGTGCTGCGGGATCGCGGCACCGAGCGGCTCTTCGGGATTCAAGATCCCAACTGGAACCTGACGGCCCTATGCGATGCGACCGGGGCGATTCAGGAACGGTATCGCTACGCCGCCTATGGCTTGCCGACCGTTCTCACGCCGACGTTTGTCATTCGCGGCGTGTCGAGCTTCGATTGGGAGACGCTGTTCGCGGGATACCACTGGGACGGGGAATCGGCGATGAGCTATGTTCGCAGAAGATGGCTGCACCCTCTGATTGGGCGCTGGATTACTTCCGATCCGATGCGGAAAAGGCAAGGCAATCGCTACCTGTACGCCGATGGGCGTCCGGTTGCATTCCTTGACCCGTACGGGGGAGTGGCACGGAAGGTAGCGGTGAAAGCGGAACCAATTCCCGGTTGCATGTTCGAGATATGTTGTGGCAAAATAATATTCCGCGGGAAGATTCAGAAATGTGAGTATGGGGACAATCCTAGTAATAAAACTCCTTGCCACTGCTTCGTTCGGGTCACAGAGGGTAAGGATAAGACCGAGTACCACGGCAATGGGGAATTCGCCCTTAGAACCGACTGCAAGTACAACATGCAATTGAAATGCGCAAACAAACCCATTGGCTTTACATTGAGAGACGTAAAATGCAAGAAAGAGGAACTCATTCCGAAGGCGGACTACAAGGATTGTGAGGGGCTAAAGAAGTGTTTGCAGGGGCGGGTCGACGCATGCAATATTGGAACTGGCACTAAGGAACAGCCAAAACCGAGGTGCTATAATCCAGAATGTGGGGCGAACAATTCGAACACCGCCGCGTACGATTTCGTCAAGAACTGTGCGGACAGCGTTCCGAACGTCGCCGACTTGCCAACAAAAGCGGCAGGTTGCGATTCAGAACCGGGCGCGCCCGGATGGGGGGGCTGGAAGTAACCCGCGGCCTGAGTACGCAGTTAATTCATTGAACGTAGATCAGCACCAACGGTTTGCTGCATAAGCCCCACCAATCCCACCATTGGCGCAGTGTGGCGAGCACGGAATGGAGGTCAGGAGGCTCAGTGATGGGGTCCGCGAAGTGTCCTAATAGTGAAGGGCAGTAACGTAAAGGTAGTTACTGGCCGGGGCGCCCCGATCGTTGCCCAGAGTGCCCGATTCGGGGCGGCCGACGGGGGGATCATGGCTGCGACACGGAGCCACAAAAAACCGGGGCGGAAATGCGCCAGTCCCCAGACTCGCGCCGCAGTGCGTAAATGACTGCGAGGATCTGGGTGACTCCGTCATCGTCGAGATCGGTGTACGTGCATGTAACGGCGGCGCGGTCCCAGCCGATCAGCGAAGCACCGGCGAACAACTCAACATGAATCACGGTAAAGACAGTCTCCGTATTAAAAAAGGGAGTGTCATCGTTAGCCGCCTCTTCGACCGCTGCCCAATTCCGCTCTTCCCAATTCCGCGCTTCCGAAGTCAAGGTCGCCCTGGCTCTATCCTCTTCACCGTCGCGGAGGGCCTCCAAGTAGACCAGCACCACTTGCGCGGCCCTCCTGGCTTCCATCCGTTTATAAATCAGCGGAACACCGCAACCTAGTCCGACCAGGGTTGTCAGCACGAACAATGAGCGAAGGGAGAATTGCGGACGCGGCATCAGGGCTCGCCTCCCTTGTTAAGTTCGGCCCAAGATAAGCAGTTCGTGTACTGCTTCAGGGACTTTTCCAGTCTGACGAACCGATCGTAACATATTGAAAGAACATCAGTTATGCTGGGTTCTTCACCCCTGGAGCCCGTCATGCTGAAACCCGCGTTGAACATCCAGTTGCCAAGATCCTGGCCGGCCGTCGGGCGATCTGCCATGCTGCAGTTTGTCTCGCTGGCCAAGTACGCTGTAGTCTACACCCGGAGTTGGGCAGCGGACAATCCCAATGCCCGCGTCCGGCTGCGGGCCGAACGGGACCGGAGCCTCGAAGAGGTTGGCATGCTGCGGGAGGGCAGACGCAATTAAACGCGCGATTAAACGGGACAAGGTCCGGGGCAAAGTCCAGTCAACCGTCCTCCCTGACGACATCACGGTCGATCCGTTCCAATCGCACCGGATCACGACGTACCTCAACTACACGCAGTTCCCCGGCACGCTGGCCGTGCAATCGATCACCACCACCTGGCCCGTCGTCAGCACGGCCCAGAACGGCTCCGGCGCGGCCGACAGCCGCATCGACTTCCTCGATATCTACGGCAACGCTTCCTGGTCGATGGACGAGCGCGGCTACATCCAGTACCAGGGCCACGACCCCGTGACCGCCGGCCTGCTGCAAGCCATCGTCGACTTCAACACCAACCAGGCCCAGGGCCTGACGCCTCCGCCGGGCTGGGCCACGCCTTCCGGCGGCGGGCGGAACCTTGTGACCGACTACACGCTCGACGATCTCGGCCGCGACACCGAGAGACTCCTCCCCGAGATCACCATCGACATCGGCGGCGTGGCCACGGTCATCCGGCCCGCGAACTGGACCATCTATCAGGACTCCCAGTTGCAGGTCTGGACCGCCCAAGGCTACGCCACCGGGACCGCCCCGAACTACGCCTACACGCTGATCAACCCCGTCTCGCTCACCTTCACCGACGAAGTGGGTCATACGCTGCAAGAAGCCCAGGCGATCCGCTCCTACACCGATGGCCCCTTGCTGCCGACCGATTCGTTCCCACAATCGAGCTATTGCCGCCTGACGACGAACCAGTATTCGGATTGCTGCAAGCTGGCCAGCACCCGCAAGTATTTCCTGATACCGCCGGCGGGCGCCGGCACGCTGGGCGTGAATTACAACGAAACCGATTTCGGTTACGATTTCCTCAACCGCCAAAACCGCGTCGTCAGCCCTGGCGGCACGATCACGCGGACGGTGATGGACGCCCGCGACCTTGTGGTCTCGACCTGGGTCGGCACCAACGACGCGGGCGCGACCTGGCTCGACCCGACCGGCGGCGGCGCGCCGGGCAATAACATGGTTGTCGTCACGGAAAACGAGTATGATGGGGGTATGGCAAGCGGCGATGGAAACATGACGCAACTCACCCAGCACGTCGATGCCGTGACTTCGCGCGTCACGGCCTTCGGTTTCGATTGGCGAAATCGCCAGACCGTCGTCGACGGCGAGGTCGATCTGTACGCCGTCAAGACGCTCGACAACCTGAGCCGCCAGTTTCAGCTCGACCGGCACGACACCACCGCGAGCGGCAACCTGATCGCCCGGAACCAGACCAACTGGGACGACCGTAGCCGCAAGTTCCAATCGATCGTCGTCGGCGTCGACCCCTCGACCGGCCTGACGACGAACTCGTTGGTCGGCAACTTCTGGTTCGACCCGTCCGGTAATCCGATCAAATCGCTTCTCTCGGGATCGCAACTCTTTGCCAAATCCGTCTTCGACGGCGCCGGCCGTCAAACGACGGCCTACCGTGGCTACGACCTGACGCCGGAAACCTACTCGCAGGTTTCGAGCGTGGCGGACGACACGATCATGCAGCAGGTCGAGAGCACGCTCGACCCGGCCAGCAACGTCATTCAATCCACCACGCGGCGCCGGTTCCACAACGCGACCGGAACCGGCGACCTCACCTCGCCGGCCGGGCCGCAGCCGTTGGCGCGCGTGAGCTACGTGGCCATGTACCCTGACGCGGTCGGCCGTAGCCAGGCTACCGCGAACTACGGCACCAACGGCGATGTTGCTCTCATGCGTTCCGATACAATTCCCGCCGCGACCGATACCGTGCTGGTATCGAGCATTCTCTATAACAGCCGAGGAGAAACCTACCAGTTGATCGACCCGGCAGGGACCGTCACCTGCCAAATGTTCGACGACGCCGCGCGCCGCACCAAATTGGTGTCGAACTGCCAGGTCAGTAGCTCCTCTTCCAGCAGTTCCTCCAGTAGCGGGACTGGCAACAGTTCCGGCAGTAGCTCGTCGGGTTCCAGTTCCAACCCCTACGCCACGCCCCCCTCGGACGACCAGAACCGCACAATCCTCTGGGCCTACAACGCCGACGATCTCGTGTCGACGATCACCGCGGTCAACGCCGAGACGGGCAACCAGGTGACGACCAACATCTATGGCACAACCCTCGCCACGTCCGACATCGCCCGAAACGACCTGCTGGCCAGCGTGATCTACCCCGATGGCGGCGTGGTCTTGCAGCTTTACAATCGGCAGGGCCAGGTCACGCAAGCGACCGACCAGCGCGGCGTGACCCACGCGTACGATTTCGACCTACTCGGCCGCCAGGTCCAGGATCGCGTGATCAGCGTTTCCCCCACATCGAGCTCCAGCAGCTCGTCGAGCTCCTCGAGTAGCAGCAACTCCTCAAGCGGCGCGCCCAGCGGCGTCGATACCACCGTCCTTCGGATCGGCCTCACCTACGAAGTGCGCGGCATGGTTTCCGGCGTGACGTCGTACGATAACGCGACCGTCGAGCAAGGAAACGTGGTGAACGACGTCGAGCGAGTCTTCAATGCTTTCGCGCAAGTTTCCAACGAATATCAAGAGCACGCCGGCGCCGTCAACACCTCGACGTCGCCGCAGGTGCAGTATCAATACGCCGATGGCTCGACGAACACAACCCGGCCGACCGCGATGATTTACCCCAATGGTCGCGCCTTGAACCTGAGCTACGGCACTGCTGGCGGAATCGACGATTCGTTGAGCCGTATCGCCAGCCTGATTGACGACGACGGCGTCACGCACCTCGTCGACTACACTCGAGTCGGCCTCGACACGTTCGTCCAGGCGACGTACCCTGAACCGAACATCCGCTACGACCTGATCAACGGTTCTGGTGCCGATCCCTACTCCGGCCTCGACCAGTTCGACCGCGTCGTCGATTGCCGTTGGTGGAACATCACGACGACGACGGACGTCGAGCGAGTCAAGCATACGTATGATCGGGCCGATAATCGACTGACCCGCGAAAACACGGTCGCCAAGGCGCAAAGCCCGCCGGTTTTCCAGGACGAATTCTACACGTACGATGGCATGTACGAGCTCGCTCGCCTCGATCGTGGTGAACTCAACGCGGGCAAGACGGCAATTCAAGCCGGAACCCTCGATTTCGCGCAAGCCTGGGGCCTGGACGCGACAGGGAACTGGAGCAATTTCGATCAAGATACGACAGGCAGCGGCTCTTTCGATCTCGCCCAAACGCGCACGCACAGCGAGTTCAACGAGATCGAGTCGATCACGGGCGGAGGTTGGGTCCAGCCGGCGTACGATGCCGCCGGAAACATGACGACGATGCCGCAGCCCGCCGCGCCGACGGCCGGCTTTAGCGGCGTGTATGACGCCTGGAACCGCCTCGTCAGCCTCTGGGCGGGTGGTTCACCCGTTGGAGCGTACCGGTTCGACGGCCTCAACCGCCGTGTCAGCAAGCTCGTTTCCGGCGTGCTGCGCGACATTTTCTACACGGCGGCTTGGCAAGCGATCGAGGAGCGCCTAAGTGGCTCGTCGACGCCCGATCGCCAATTCATCCGGGGGCTTCGTTACATCGACGACCTTGTGCTCCGTGATCGAGGAACCGAGCGGGTCTTTGGAATTCAGGATCCGAACTGGAACCTGACGGCGATCTGCGATGCCACCGGCGCGATCCAGGAGCGGTATCGCTATTCAGCGTACGGGCTCGCAACGGTTCTCACGCCGACATTTACGGTTCGCGGCGCATCAAGCTACGACTGGGAGACGCGGTTTGGCGGTTATCGCTGGGACTTCGAGTCCGAGCTTTACTTGTGCCGGCGCCGCAATCTCAACAGCTCGCTGGGGGTTTGGTTGACGCGCGACCCATTAGGCACGGCGGCCGGCCCAAACATGCTTTCCTACGTCGGCGATAATCCAGTTCTACGAATCGATCCGATGGGCGAATTTGCGATCCTCCCGGTCGTAATCCTCGGTGCGATCGGTGCGATTGCGCTGTGCGACTGCAAGCGCCGGGCCGCGCGCAGGTGCTATGGCGAGGGAGATATTAGTCCACAACAGCAAGGGTGCTTGGACCGAGCGGCGCGTTATTTTGGAGCAATTGGGTTCGGCAAGACGCAGAGTTGCGCTTACCAGGTCGAACTTGCGACGAATGACTTCCCTAAGGGATGCATCGCGCCCCCTGCAACGTACTGTGACTGGAAGTGCAACAGATTACTTGGCACAAGACCAATTATCTTTCTCAGGAAGTCGGACCTTACGTGTCTCAAGTGTGCGGACTTCTTGAATTTGATCATTACGCTTTTCCATGAGTGTATCCACTCCCATCTTTGCAACGCCGACGAAAAGGTAACTGCTTGCAATGAGGTCCGATTTATCGACAAATTCTTGCGAAACATTCGGCCGCCGGAGCCGTGCCTTAGCGACCCGAGCTATGACGCAATCCTTGCGGAGATGAGGCAGGGAGCAGCGCAGGACTGTGCGTTGAACGAAGGCGAAGACATTCCTTGGCCGACCGACACTCCGAACGATGAGTGAGAATAGAATTGCTTCGTTTCCTGAACCGAGCGCAGAGAAGCGGATCAGTTCCTCAATTTCGCCAGGCCGATCGGTTCGTCGCGCCGGTCCGTCGTTGGGGGACTTGGGCCTACGCGCATCGGCCAAGCCTTACGTGACGTAGAGCCAAAGTTCATGCGATTAAACATCTGACCTCGGTCGCGACAGCACGCTTCAGAGTCACCTTAGCGTGCGCCGAACACCCGCAAGTGCTACGTCTCACGTTAATTGTCCGCCAAAGTCTCACTTTGGCTGAGCGGCGGTTTGGCGAATCTGGATGGAATGGGTGGCCCGCGCGGCGAGGTGGTTGAGGCGCAAGAAAAACGGGCGACTTGG
>Ga0307373_10000271_pt1 | contig 97451 bp, 62 predicted proteins | sample OX2MG_FD_202534 | JGI IMG/M metagenome (GOLD analysis project Ga0307373, IMG submission 202534) | Soil microbial communities from Risofladan, Vaasa, Finland - OX-2 | ecosystem: Environmental > Terrestrial > Soil > Coastal area > Acid sulfate soil | place: Finland: Risofladan, Vaasa | collected...
ATCTCCATCGGCGTTTCTGCCTTTCCTGACCACGGCGCGACAGGGGATGAGCTGGTGCGTGCGGCCGATAAAGCTCTTTACCGCGCCAAGGAGGAAGGGCGCGATAGAGTCGTTGTGGCAAGCCCTGTGAGCCCCGGAAGCTGAACGGCGGATGGCCGAGGATCGAATCTTCGCGGATCCAAGTCAGGAGTTGGCAATAGCCGTCTCCTGCGCTAGACGTTCCTAATCACGCGGTTGATGTAGGGCTGGGGTGTCCGGGACCGCCGGATTTCAGAGTACCCCGACGCGGTATAGGACGACCCCATGCGATGGGACAGTAGCATGGATGGCGCCAGCTGATTTCTTCGTCTTGCCTGTCCAAAGGTCTTTCAGGGAATAGCCGCGTCCATTCTGTGGAAGGCCCACGGCGGATGCTTGTACGGAGACTTTCTCCGCCTTATTGCCGGTGTTGAACAAACCGACGATCGCGTCTCCATTCGGTTCGATCTTGGCGAATACCTGCTGGCTGCCGGTATTGACAATCCTTTTAGCAGCGATCGCGTCCTGATCAACGGCGAGGACCGCGGTGTTTTTAAGGTATTTCATATCCAGGTGGTCAAGGTGAGTAAGATCGACGCCGAGGATGAAGGGTGATGCTCCAAGAGCCCACAGGCTCATCTGCGTCTGACGTTCGATCGGAGTAAGCCCGTCGCCGCTGCCGTTACCTACCTCGATGGAGTCATAGTCGTTGAATCCGCCGGGGCCAGCGTAAGGCTGCCACTCGGCAACAAAGTTGAAGCGCTTCGCAACATCTGCCCAACTGGTAAGCGGATAGCTGCTGCCGCCCTTCTCGCAGCGATAGCATTCCACGTCGGGTGCGAATTCCCATTGATTCGCGTACTTCATCAATGTTGGGGCGATGACGCGTGTATAGCTCCCCTGTGTGACATCGAGAAGCATTGGCCGCCCGCTCTGCCGTATTGCCTGCGACCATGCCTTAATGTCAGCGACGTTGCTGTTTTGCATGCCGTCGATCTTGATGTAATCGACGCCCCACGCCGCGAGCATATTTACCCATGAATTGATAAACGCCTGCGCTCCGGGCTTGTTGTAGTTAATGCCGACCATGCCATGGCAGTTGTAGTTGCTTTCCTTTACAGACGTTTCCGCAATCTGGGCAGCCGTGTATGAGGTGCCTTGAATCGGCGTGTTCTTGCTTACCGCCTGCTTGGAAATACCCGGCGTAACGTAGATTCCGAACTTCATCCCGAGGCTGTGGATGTAGTCCGCGACTACCTTTATGCCATTGGTGTCTCCCTGGGGCGGGAATCGGGAGGGGTCTGTGACCCAGCGGCCATACGGCCCGACGTTGGGGCCCTGACTGCCCGGGCACTGGTACCAAAAGTCGTCAAGGTTTATGTATTCGTAACCGATATTCTGCAAGCCGGAATTCTGCAGTGCCCGCGCCTGAGCTTCGAGCTTGGCTGCCGTGGGTTTCTCGCGGAGGAAGCTCCAGCTACTCCAGCCGAGCACGGGTTTGCGCCCGACACCGTTATCCTCTGCCCTGCTGCTTTGCAGGCCAACCGCCAGAGCTCCGCCTACCAACAATAAGGCAACCAGCGCAGCCGTGAATGCATGTGTCGATTTCTTCATAGAATCATTCCTTTTATTTACCAATTCACTCTACATGCCCATACAACAGTAACAATAAAATACCATGAGACAGCCCCGCGGGGTCGTTCATTCGATTTTGCTTAACGGAGTCTTCCAGGCCGCGTGTGATGACTCTACACGGATCCTCCGACCTCGGCGAAGCTGAACGGCGCATTGAATTCCGGAGAACGGAATATAACGAGAGCCGTGCTCACCGGTCCCCCGGAAAGAGGACACCTGGGGAGTTTGAGGCGGTTCGCGGCCAGCGGCGCCGGGATGCGCATTACCCCTATCGCCGTACGGCCAGAATTTTTGTTGACATCGCTTGAACCGTAAGGTAAAAGAACCTTATATTATTGCAACCGGTAGCAATATGCTATTTATCGAAACGTTTGCGCTGTTATGTGGCGTGCACCGGGAATCTTTAACAAGGAATCCAAGTAGAATTCCGTCGGCTGGACCAAATCTGGCTCCCGTCGTCCAGAGGCAGTAGGGGTTGTTTCATCTGGCTAAGGAGGCCAACTTAATGATCAAGAAAGTACGCGTTGCTGCAAGAGCCTTCGGACTGTGTATAGTGCTGGGGCTTTTTGTCGTTGCGGGGCTGTGCCATGCGCAGGACACGAACGCATCGCTCAGCGGAACCGTGACGGACACAACCGGCGCTGTGATTCCGGGTGCAACTTTAACGTTGACGAACGAGGCGACAGGGTTCAGCCAGACGCTGAAGACCGATTCCGCCGGCGGCTACAACCTCACCGATATTACGCCGGGCAGGTACGACCTCACTGCGAACGCAGCGGGGTTCAAATCTGTAATCAATAAGGGAATCCAGCTCGCCATCAGCCAGGCAGGACGCGTCAACATCCAGCTCCCTTTGGGCAAAGCGCAGGAGACGGTGACGGTTACAGCCGGGATTTCCGCCCTTAACTTCACCAACGCAACAATGGGTGGCGGAATTGCGCCGGAGACGCTACAGGATTTTCCGTTGATCATATCGGGTGCGCCGCGTTCGTCGGCGACCGTAGCACTGATGCTGCCGGGCGTGACGACGGGCGCCAGCGGCAATGCATATAACGCCCAAACCAACGGCGGCCTGGTGAGCGGAGACGAGGCTCTTGTGGACGGGGCCACCGCGATGGAAGGCTTCATGAACCAGAGCGGCATGGTGAGCCTGGAGACCGACTTTGGTATGTCGCCTGATATTACGAGCGAGGTGACGGTTCTGACGGCCAACTATCCGGCGCAGTATGGCAACACCACCTCGGGACAGATCATTATTGAGACGCGGTCCGGCGGCAATCAATTCCATGGATCAGCGTACGACTACCTGAGCAATCGAGCGTTGAATGCGTTTCAGTTCGGCGCACCTGCCGGAGTGGCTAAGCCGGAAGACACGCAGAACGACTATGGCGCGAGAATCGGCGGTCCGATCGCTCTTCCCGGGGTACATGGCCCGGACTCGTTTCTGAAGGGCTACTTCTTTTTCAGCTGGGAGGCATTTAAGGAGGCCGGGGGCGTAAACTCGGCAACCCTGACGATTCCTTCGCTGAATGACCGCGTAGGAAACTTTAGCGGCGTGGGCAGTCAGTTGTACTATCCGAACGATCCGTCGAAGTACGGCGCAGACGCCGGCCAACCGATCAATTACAACGGCACGATGAACCTGATCAATCCGAAGTATGAGGACCCGGTTGCCGCAGCCTGGATGGCCCAGTTGCCAACGCCGACGAGCAGCGGCGAAACGAATAACTACTTCATCCCCAAGTCCGGGCAGGGATCGCTGACGAACAGCGAGAATGTATACTTCGGCCGCGTTGATTTCAGCGTAGGCAACATGGACCATCTGTATTACAGCACCTGGTGGCAGTACACCGGGGTGAATGCAGAGAGCGACCTACCGGTCTCCATCTCGACGGCCGAGCCGGCGAATCCAGAGAATGCGAACATCGAGCGACTGAACTGGGAGCACGACTTTTCAGGCACGATGAACAACCACGCGACGCTTGGATACCTCAACCGCAATGAAGGCTACTATTCGCTGAACGGTAAAGCGAACCTGCCGAAGGTGTCGGGCGTGGCGGACAGCACTTTTCTGCCAACGTTTACCTTCGACGGCGGCTATAGCCAGTTGGGCGACAACGCCGGCCCCACCGCGGCGGCGACGCTCACCACTCGCGGAACCTGGGCGTTCAATGACATTTTCACCAAGGTGGCCGGGACCCACACGATCACGGCGGGGTTCCAGTGGCACCTCGCGGGCACCACAATTCACGGGGGCGCGAACGGAGCTGATCCGGGTGGACTCTTCAACTTCAGCGCGGACACGACCGGCAACCAAAACTGTCCTTCTGGCTCGCCGTGTCCCGGCAATGCCGCAGCCAGCTTTTATCTGGGCGCGGTCAGCAGTGGGAATGTCACCTATTTCAATATTCCCACCGTATATCCGAGGCAAGACGGATGGGCTGCCTTCGCGGGTGATAGCTGGCGCTTCAGCCCCAAGCTGACGCTGAACTACAGCCTGCGTTGGGACTACATCACACCATTTCGCGAGAAGTACAATCACCTTTCCTTCTTCGATCCGAACGGGTTGAACCCGGGTGCGGTGACCAGCGGGGGACAAGAGTTGCACGGAAGTCTGGCTTTTGCCGGCACGGGTTACGGTGCGGCTAGCTACGGTGCTCCGTATCCCGAAGTTCCGTTCAAGGACGCGCTCTCGCCGCGGTTGGGCTTTGCCTACGCGATCACGCCGACGACGGTGGTTCGCGCCGGGTACGGCATCTACTTCGGCCAAGCCTTCTATCCAGGCTGGAACGGCGGCATGTCCCAGGACGGCTTCAACAAAAACTACACCTTTAGCCAGTCACCGAGTGGCGGCTTCCAGGTTCCTGCGCTGTATCTGGAAACCGGCATCAACCCGGCCAACGTGGGCCCCACAGAGGACATCTCAGCGAGCTTCGACAACGGACAGACCCCTTCGCTGTACCGGCCGCTGGATGGCAATCGTAGACCTTACTCTTCTCAGTGGAACCTCACGATCGGCCATCAGTTCCCGAAGGACTTTGCGGTTACTGTGTCGTATGTAGGCACGAAGGGTACTCATCTTCCCTCGGCACTCAGTCCGCTCAATGTGCTCAATCCGAATAATCAGGCAATTTCTTCGCTCGGCTCTGACCTGAGCGTGAGCTATACCGATCCTAACGGGCCGGCAACGTTTGCCAGAGATGGTGTGGCGGTGCCGTATGTTGGATGGGCCAATCAGATGACGGGATGCGCGCCGACGATTGGACAGGCGCTCCTGCCGTATCCACAATACTGCGGTAATCTTCAGGGTTTGAACGAGGGCCACGCCAATTCGATCTACAACTCGTTTCAGGCCAAGGTAGAGCGGCGCATGCACAATGGGCTGTATTTGCTCAGCTCCTTAACGGTGTCGAAGCTCTACACGAATGGCGCTTATTCAACACAATCGGCGGCCGGCGGTACTGGCAGCAACAACGGCAACTTCTCACCTTATGACTCATCGCGTGAGTGGGCACTGTCTCCGGGCAATGTCCCGATCGCGTTGCAGATCTCAGCGGTTTACAATCTTCCCTTCGGACTCAATCAGAGGTTCCTCAGCTCGGGAGGGTTTGAGAATAAACTGGTCAGCGGATGGCAGGTGAGTCCTCTGTTCCGTTATGAGTACGGGACACCCATGTCATTCAGTTCGTCCTCGTGTCCGACCGCCAATCTTGCTCCAGAGTTCAACGAGTCTTGCGTTCCGGGTATTCTCCCCGGGCAGAGACCCTTGATGCATGGGCGTAACGGCTTCAGCCCTGCAAAAGACAACAACCAGTACCTGAACCCGCAAGCGTTTGAGACTAACTTTTCCACCTTTGGCTACACTGGCTATGGAAAGTCGGTTTCGACGGTCTATGGACCGGCCTACCGGGACGTGGATGTTGCCTTTGCCAAGAACACGAAGATTTCCGAGCGCTTGACATTCAAGTTCACGGCAAACTTCTTTAACCTTTTCAACAACCACTACTTTGTTTCGCAGGGGCAAGGCCCGGGCAACGCGTTTAATACTGACGTGGCCGCTCCCGGCAACTCCTTCGGGCAGTGGAACGGCACCGTCAGCAACCCTCGTAACATTCAGGTGGCAGGACGCATCGAGTTCTGACCCCTGTTGTGCAGTACCCTCCCACTGGAACCGTTCGCGCCAGGGTGCAAGCCCGGGCGCGGCGGTTCCAGATTTGTTTTGGCGGCACGGAGTTGTGTGTGGACTGGCGCCGTCAGCAGGTCAAGGGTGAGCGGGTAGGGGCGCGTGGAGGGCGTGAGCTTGAGGGTGGGAGTGAAGCCGAAGATAGGTTTTCACTTCTCGCTTTGAAGCGGCCATATCGCCGAGTTTCCGGTAGATGCGGGCCAGCGCGTAATGCGGCTCAGCATAGCCTGGGTCGAGGCGGGCTGCGGTCTGAAACTGGTTGATCGCATCTTTCGTCTGCCCGCTTTCTTCAAGGATGTTGCCCAACTGGAAGTGGGCGAGCGCGAGATTTGGATTCAGGCGAATGGCTTCGCGCAGATGAGCCTCAGCCTCGCTCCGCTGATTGAGAACGCGCTCAGTGACGGCAAGGTTCAGGTAAGGCCAGGCGTCGGGGTGTCCGGATTTCAGATTCAGATCAATCGCCTTTTGATAGTTCACACTGGCGAGTTGGTTCCGGTTCTGGCGGGAATAACAAAGGCCGAGATTGTTATAGGCCGGAGCCATGTCCGGGGCAAGTTGGATAGCCTTTTGAAATTGAAGAATCGCACTATCGTAGCGATCGGCATCATAGTCCAGCCGACCGAGCCAGTAGGGGTAGAGCGCGTTCTTGCCGTGCTCGCTGGCAAGCGCTTCGAGCACCTGGCGCGCCCAAGGCGAGTGGCCGATGCGGATGTAGGCCATGGCCAGCGAGAAGGCCAGCGCAGGAGGCAGCGGCGTGATCGCCTTCGCCTTGTTCCAGGCGATGGCCGCGCCCCAGGCATCGTGATCAAGAAAATAGACTCCACCGAGGAATTGGAGCCGGAGTGCAGCCTGAGGCGAATGAGGGTCGTGGCGGATTTCTGTCAGCAGCGATCTTTCCGCCGCGACGTAGTCGTGCGCCTCAAGAGCCTGCTTCAACTGGGATGCAGTGGCGAGCGAGAGCCCCAGCGCATCAACCTGCGAAAAAGTCTGTACCGACTGGGCGGTATGGGTGGCGGCGCGCGCGCTCAGCGCGGAGGGCTCCAGTATGGGTAGGGCGGGGATGAATAGCGCGAGCACACACTGGGTAAAAATCGAGCGGCACTGTGGGGAAATGTTCATCGGTCATGCGGGTATTGAGACCAGTATAATTGAGTCGAATGCAGGGGAGGTCCGTCGACGGGTGTCGAGGCTGGAACGAGCGCGCGGGTCACGCCGATTCCTACGTCTGGGTGTTCAGATGCAACTTCTGCCTGCGGCGGTCTTCGCATGTTTGCTGCTGGCTCCACAGCTTTGCGCGCAGCCAGCTTCAGCTTCGTATCGCCAGACGGCAGTGCAGATTCAGCAGCAAATTGAACAAAATCACCTGGACAATGCACGGACGCTGATCAACGCGGCGCTCAAACGCTTCCCTGCCGACGGTGGCCTTGAAAATCTGTTGGGGATTGTCGATGCCGAACAGGGCAAGACGGACCTTGCCCGGCAGGCATTTTCCGCAGCTATTGAACACGATCCGAAGCTCGTCGGCGCCTATTTGAACCTGGGGCGCATTGAGATGCAAGAGGCAGGCAGCCATGCTGCGGCGCGGGCGAATGCGCTGCGACTCTACCAGAAGGTGCTGCGCATGGATCCGGCGAATGTAGAGGCCAGCTATCAGGCAGCAACGCTGCTGATGTGGGACGGGAAGTATGCGGCGTCGCTCGCACATCTTGCCGGATTCAATACGGCGATGAGCGGGCAGATTCGTGTGGAAGCGCTGCGGTGTGCGGATGAGGCGGGCCTTGGACATAGGGCCGCTACGAATCGCGCTGCCGCCGCGATGGTAGCGAACCCTGAGCTTAGCGAGCGCGATGCGGTGTTTGTTCTGCCCACATTGCGCACGGCCCGGCGCGCGGACCTGATCGACACCTTATTTACAGCGGCGAACTCGCGGACTCCGCTGTCGGCCTATGGGCTGCGCGTGCTTGGCCTGGCGAAGGAAGCGGAGGGGAAACCAGCTGCGGCAACCGCGGTGCTTGAACGCGCATATGCGCTGGATGATACGCAGGTCGCGCCGCTGGTGGACCTGACGCGCATTGCGCTCGCAGGCAAGCAGTACAAGCAGGCCCTGGGCTATCTGGCGCATGCTCGCGCGCTTAAGCCTGGTGACGCGGCGTTCGCCTATGAGTACGGACGGATTTGCCTGAAGTTGAACCTATTGGGTGAGGCGCGCCGGGCGATGGGCGAGGCCGTCAAGCTGGATCCTGACTCGCCCGACTACAACTTTGCGCTGGGCGTCGTGTCCTCTTACGCGCAGGACGCTTCGGCGGGTTTGCCGTATCTGAAAAAATATCATCAAATGCGTCCCGGCGATCCGGACGGCGTCCTGGCTCTGGGGACAGCGTATTTTCGCGATGATGATTACGTCAACGCGGCGCTGTGGCTGCAGCAGGCCGTGAAGACGGCGAGCACTGCCGCCTCGGCGCATTTTTATCTTGGGCGCATTTTTCGCCAGCAAGGGCAGTACGACAAGGCGCTGGCACAGTTAAAGGATGCCGAGGCGCTGCAACCCGGTCAAGCCTCTGTTTTTGCCGAACTGGGACAGACGTATGTGCAGATGCGCAAGTACCCTGAGGCGCAAAAACAACTTCAGCATGCGCTCACACTGGACACGAACAACTACGTTGCAAACTTCGCGCTCATGCAACTCTATGCGCAGACACGCGACCCGAGACTCGGCGCGCAGCAGAAGTGGTTCGGCGAGATCAAGAAAAAGAATCAGGAACAGTACCGTGAGGAGATGCGGGTGATTGAAGCCCGTCCTCAAGTGAAACTGAAAGACAACTAGAAATTGCCGGAATTCTACGGGAGGGAATGAGGTTTGAGCACCGTATCAAGAAGAAGCCTGCTCGCCATTATGGGATCCTGTGCTTCCGGTATGCTGCTGCCGCGGGTGTTTGGGGCTGCTGCGCCAAAATTGTCACAGCCATTATTTGTGCCGGTGCCTGCCTCCCGCACCGGCATTACGTGGCGGCACACCAGCGGTCGATCGCCGAATTACTATCTGCCGGAGACCACCGGCGCAGGGTGCGCATTTCTTGACTATGACAATGACGGCTGGATGGACATCTACCTTGTCAACAGCGGCGCATGCGATTTCTACACGCCGAAGACTCCGCTGCGCAACGCGCTCTACCGGAACAACCGCGACGGCACGTTCACTGACGTTACGGACAAGGCCGGAGTAGCGGGCGGCGGCTACGGGATGGGGGTTGCAGTCGGCGACTACGATGGAGACGGCTTGCCGGATATGTTTGTGACCGGCTACAACCGTTCTTTTTTGTATCGCAATAATGGGGATGGCACCTTCACGGACGTGACGAAGAAAGCGGGCCTTAATCTCGACGGTTGGTCAACCAGCGCGGTCTGGTTTGACTACGACAACGACGGCCGTCTGGATCTCTACGTCTGCCAGTTCGTCAAATACAACCGCGAGGCGAACAAATTCTGCGGCGACGCGGTGACCAGCGAGCGCCACTACTGCATCCCGAGCATCTATCCGTCTTCGCGCAGCTGGCTGTTTCACAACAACGGCGACGGAACATTTACCGATGTTTCGGAGGCGAGCGGCATTGCCGGGTCGCTCGGCAAGGGATGGGGCGTAGTCGCTACAGACATCAACAACGACGGGTGGATGGACCTGTTCGTTGCAAATGACACAGTCGAGAATTTTCTCTTCGTCAATGACCACGGCAAGTTTACCGAGCAAGGGCTGGTGGCAGGCGTGGCTTACAGCCAGGACGGGCAGACGCGCTCCGGCATGGGTGTGGATTCGGCAGACTTCGACCAGGACGGTTGGATGGATCTGTTTGTAACGAACATCGACCACCAGATGTATTCGCTTTATCACAATCACCATGACGGGACGTTTGACGATATGGCGACGCGGACGGTACTCGGAGAATCAACTCGCGAGATGAGCGGCTGGGGCTTGCGTTTCTTCGATTATGACAACGACGGCAATCTGGATATTATTATCGCCAATGGGCACCCGGACGATCAGATTGCGCTCATCTCGCCTACTGTGACTTACCGCGAGCCGCTGCTCTTATTCAGCTACGATGGTAAAACGCTCAAAGACATAAGCGCCTCGGCCGGACAAGTGTTTCAGAAAGACTTTGCCGCACGCGGTCTTGCGCTGGGCGACTTTGACAATGATGGCGCGGTAGACGTGCTGATCGCTGTCAACAACGGCGCGCCACTGCTTTTGCGCAATGAGGCTGCGCGCGGCCATTACTGGCTGGGCGTCCATCTGATCGGCAAAACGTGCAATCGAGACGCAATCGGTGCGCGTGTGAAGTGGGTGGCGGGTTCGCTGGAGCGGCACAGGATGAAGACTGGCGGCGGCAGTTTTCTATCCAGCTCCGATCCGCGCATGGTGCTGGGGCTTGGGGCAAATCCCAAGCTCGACCGTCTGGAGGTTCACTGGCCACTGCCGAGCAAGCGGGTGGATGTGTTTACAAAGTTGCCGGTCAACCGCTACATCACCATTGAGGAAGGCCGAGGCATCGTTGCTACGTAAGCGAACGACAATGGGTCTGTACTACGTCCCTATCCTTGCTGCGATGTATCTGCCGCGAGGATAGGGACGACGGTTACTGCCGCTACAGAGGATTTGGCCTCGTTCGCGGCGATCTGGATGACAGCTTCTGCCTATTTCGCGCTTACGCGCAGCAAAAGAATGCCATGAGACGGTACGTCTGCCGAATATGCCCCGTGCCGGAACTTCACATCCTTATGCGCCCACAGGTCACGGGCGTGCCGGACTTTTTTGCCCAAGTGCAGTTGGCTTGCCTGAATCGTAGCACGAGCCGTGGCTGGACCGAAATTTACGACTCCCACAGCGACACTGCCGCCAGCCAGCGGTTTGACCCAGGTTTCAAGCTGGCCATTGCGTACCGGCGTTGCCTGCTTGCCCAGCGGATCCTGATCGACCGCGATAACTTCCTTATTCAGCAGGATTGCCTTGGTTGCAGCGGACATGTCCCGAAGGTCATTGCCCGCCAGTAACGGCGCCGCAGACAGCGCCCAGAGGCTCATGTGGGTGCGATATTCCGCGTCCGTCATGTGTCCGTTGCCTATTTCCAGCATGTCCGGATCATTCCAGTGGCCGGGCCCGGCATAGGGAGCGGTCGGGACCTGTTTTTCGATGTTAGTGGTCATGCTGGCCCAACTGTCTCGAATGTCACCGGTGGTGCGCCACAGGTTGCCGCCCACATCCTTGCCCCAGGTTTGGACGTGTCCCATGCCGTATTCGCATAGGCTGAACACGATCGGGCGGCCAGTGGCTTCGAGCGCCGCGCCCATCTTCTGATACACGGGCTGCAGTTGGCTATTCTTATAGATGCTGCCCGCGCTGCACCAGTCATATTTGAGGTAATCCACTCCCCAGGATGCAAAGGTTTTTGCATCCTGCACCTCATGCCCATAGCTGGCTGGATATCCTGCGCAGGTCCGCGGCCCGGGGGAAGAATAGATTCCCAGCTTCAAACCGCGTGCGTGCAGATAGTCCGCAAGGCCTTTCATGTCTGGAAATTTATGATTGGGGCGCAGGTTCCCTTGCGCGTCGCGCGTGCCTTCCCAAGTGTCGTCGATGTTCACATAGACGTAGCCCGCATCGCGCATGCCGCTCGACACCATCGCATCGGCGATTTCCTTCACGAGCTTCTCGTTGACCCGCCCCGCGAACAGGTTCCAGCTATTCCATCCCATCGGCGGCGTTTTGGCCAGGCCGTTATAGGGAACATTATGCAGCGGTGGAGGAACGATATAAGGGATCGTGGGCAGCTTGTCCGCGGCTGTGGCAGGCCGGGCCGTGAACGCGCGATGTCCCCAAACCATGCCGTGTAGCTGGCCGTTCGTAGCTTCTCCTGTAAGGAAGGGATGGCGGGGGTTGAAGGGCGCAAACAGGGTGAAGTGGTCTCCGGATACGGTTCCCGTTACATCGAAGGCGCCCCCGGGCGATTCGATCTTGCCTGTCAACTTCGAGCCGTCCTGTTTGAGATTTAGAAGATAGAACTGTTGTTCGCCATTGTCCAGCGTCTTACCGGGCGCAAACCATCGTCCGGCAATGCTTTGCCCGAAGGCTGGACACAGGACAGCGAAGGAAACCATGAGCACGAGCAAGTAGCGCAAGGTCTTATGGGCGGTATAACTGCGGTTCTGGTTGCTTTTTATCTGCACTTTCTACACTCCTTTTGAAACGAAAAATCTGTGTCTGATCCGAATAGAGTAGTCGTGAAGTTCTCTTCTCTCTTCCGGCATTGCGCCTGCGAAGAAGCGGCGCATAGAGCCGGTCTTTACGAGTCGAACCGGCCGTTCGGGTATAGCGTCAACGTGCCGTCTTCATTCAATTTCTGGTGGCAGGCCCAACGCACGGGATAGCGCATCCTTTTTACCTCCACCTCCGCCTTGAGTTTGAGTCCCTGCCATTTGGTTCCTTTCGGGAGCACAAACTGCGCCTGACGGATCTTGCCGGGAAGCGGATATCCCGGATCCAGGCAGCCGCTATGCAATGCGGTTCCATCGGGGCTTTCCACCGTGACCCGGAGCACTCCCGGAACTCCTGCAATGCCATCGTTCGCGAAGCCGATGATCAAACCGGCGCGGCTCCCATCGTCGTAACTCCAGATCATCGATGGCCGCACGCGGTATCCGATTCTCCGGTTAATCCTGTCGAACGAGGCGGGAAATGCCTGGTAATACTGCTCCAGGTTTTCTGCGCTGATCGCGTGGAAATTCCAGAGAGACCAGTAATTCGCGCCGATGTCCATGACATGCGCGATGATGTCGTCAACCGGCGAGATCCCTTCGTGCAACGGGAGCGACTGCGGCGGCTTGCCCGGCACTCCCTGCTCCAGTGCCACGGCGATCCAGGGCGGCCGATTGCTCAACGCCTCAATCTGCACGTTTTCAATATAGATCGTATCGCTGCGAATCCAATTATTGCTGCGGACCGTCCGGTCAAGCATCTCCGAATTGCCCACGTGGCTGGTATCCGGCTGGGTATTGGTGACCAGCGGGGTCTTCGTAAAGTGCTCCAGTTGGACCTGAAGCATGTCAGCCCAGGTCCGCTCGGCAGTTTCAAAATCAGGAAAAGGGTTGTTGATGAATGGCCAGGTATGCCCTTCTCCCCAGAAGCCGTACATAAAGGTGTCGATACATTCGATCGACGGGTCACCATTGAACTCCGCCGCCAGCAGGCCGACGAGTTCCCGGAACGCCTGCTGGAAGAATGGATTGTCATAGCGCGGCTGAAAATGGGCCCGCGGATTTTTAAGATAGCTTACGTTTGGCGGATGACCCTGCTTCCAGTCGCCCACGAGTTTTACCATTGGGACCTTCTGCAGAACAAAATCCGGCAACGCGGGAGCGTGGAAATAATCGGGCGCGGACATCTGGATACGGAAAGCGACCCGCTTATTGTTCTTCTTCGCCAGTTCCAGTGTGAGCCGCAAATAATCGGGAAAGTCGAGACGCCCGGGACGGGATTGGATCTCTCGCCACGTAGGACGGACATACACCAGCTGCCCGAGGGAAAATTGGACAAGCTCTTCGATCGCCTTCGGAATATCGGCGGATTGAATCTCATCGGTGCCCATGTCCGCGGTGATATAGGTGACCAGTCCTTTGCCGTAATTCGGCACGACTTCGTCCGACGGAGTCGTCGTCATTACGACCTGATCTGTGGGAATAACTGCGACGGGAGGGTCTTGCGGAAAGGGCCCCTGATACAACCTGTCGATGACCTTGGGCCCGGAACCGAAATCGTATTTCCCCCAATTGTGAGGGGCAACGATTCCCTGAGCTTCCGCTGTCCCTACGCTTGCCGCGATTGCGGCTACGCCTCCGGCTTTTAAGAAACTTCTTCGATCCATGGAAAAGTTTTCCTGTCTGGAGAGCATGCAATCCGGCTCGCTGAATCCGGCCCCATTTCGCTTCGCAGCATCGCCGATCGCTCAAATTCCCATGACAACAATAACAATGTTCCGAAACAATTTACAATAAGTCATAACACAATCGATATACTTACTATTGTTTTACAGAGTTGCTGGTTTCGGACAGAGAATGAGCGCCTCTTGCAGCGCGGGAATGCCTGGCTGCACGGCATCTCAGTGACTTGCGCAGCCGGCCAGGCGTTAGTGGTCGAGCTGGCGCTATCCATCCGCCGTCCGGTGAAGGAAAGCCAAGAGGCATGATGCCGGGAGCCTTTGGGCGCCATAGAAATGAAAGGAAAGATGAAATTGATGGTATTTGTAAGTACGTGTTAGGATTCCGCTAATTATGCCTTTGCGAATAAGCAGGACTTCCTCGCTATGAAAGATCCAACGAGAACCTCGGCTCAAATAGCGCCGATTGTTGAAGATCAAGCAGGTGATTCAATGATGGCGGAAGAGCGCCGGCAGAAAATTTTATCGCTCTTGCAGACGGATGGCCGCGTCCTCGTCAGCAATCTGTCGAAAGTATTCAAGGTCTCCCAGATCACCATCCGGAAGGACCTGGATTCCTTACATAGCCGGGGTCTGGTGCAGCGCAGCCATGGCGGAGCGTTGCCGCCTTCGTCGAGTGCGCTCTTTGATCCTTCGCTGCAAGAGAAGCAGCAGTTGCATGCCGAGGAAAAGCAGCGGATCGCCGAAGCGGCCGTCAAGATGGTGCAGGAAGGCTCCTGCGTAATGCTCGACTCCGGGACGACCACCGCCGCCATCGCACAAGCGCTCAAGAAGTTTTCCGCGCTGACGGTGATCACCAACGCGATCAACATCGCAGCCGAACTCACATCCACCAACATAGAGGTGATCCTTACTGGAGGAACGCTTCGTAAGAATTCCTTCTCTCTTGTGGGCCCGGTGGCCGAAGACGTTCTGGCGGAGATGCATGCCGATATTCTTTTTCTGGGGGTCGATGGTTTCGATCCGGAGATTGGCTTGACGACCCCGAACCTTCTCGAATCGCGTGTGAATCGGGTCATGGTCAGCTCGGCAAGCAAGGTCGTCGCAGTCTGCGACTCGACCAAGTTCTATCGCCGCAGCTTGTCGCGAATCGCGCCTATTTCCGCGCTGCACCACGTGATTACCGATCATGGCCTGCCGCAAGCGACCGCCGACGCGCTTAGGAAGCTGAATATCGGGGTCACGCTGGTTTAAGGGCACGCCTGCTCAGTTAGGCAATGACCATATCTGATTGCGCTGATTGTGCCCGCAGGTTTCTACGCTCAATCCGTGCGGCGTCCCAGTGGGGCCGCTGGCGGTGAGACATCCGCCTTTGGCGCCAACCAGATTGCCGACCAAAGTGTACTTCCAGTGTTGCGCGCGGGTGTCGGCACATGCCTCCATTGCCGGATGGCTGCCAGCAGCGGCGAGGCAGCGCCCAGCGGATTGCAAGGCACCGTGAGATGTAATGGTCCAGGTTTCGGCTGAGGCGCCCGCACAGGCCTCGACGCGCCCTGAAGCGGCCAGGCAGATGTTGTAGCCCTCGAGGCGTTCATGGTGTTTCCCGGGAGCGATCATCGCGATGGCCCCGGTGCGCGTGGGGTTGCCGCAGGAAGGTGTCGGGCGGATACGCCAGATCGCAGTGTCATGGGAAGCAATGCTTGCCTGCAGCGTGGATACCGTGGATGGACCTGTCTTCGCCCAAAGACTCTGCGCGTTCAGACGGCAGTCCGCGCTGGCTGCGAACCCCAGGTCAGCCGGGCGCACATCGGCCTGGACACTCGCCGCGCTCCGGTTCAGCACCGCGACCGCGTAAGCGCCGCCACTGAGCGGCTTGAACAGGACGTCCATTTTGGGGCTGCGCCGTATCAGGGTGGCCATGCGGCCGAGCGCGTCCTGATCGATCGCGAGGATGGCCCGGTTGCTGAGAATTGTAATCGCCTGCGGACTGAGCTTGTCGAGATTGGAGCTCAGGTTCAGCGGCGCGGACATCATGGCCCACAGGGCCATCTGGCTGCGGGCTTCGGCCAGCGTCATGCCAGAGTCGCCGCCAATAATGAAGTCGGGATCATTCCAATTGCCGGGCTTCTGGAACCGGCCCAGGGGAAGGTTATAGGCATAGTTCCAAAGCACGCTTTGGAAGCGCGAGGCATCGGGCTTCTTCGTATCGAAGACTGCGACGTCTGTACCTTCGCGCCAGAGCTGGCCGTCGCTGCGGACCCAGCTCAGTACGTCATACCAGTCCGGAGTTCCCTGGAAATACGCCGGGGCCGACTCCGAGAAAATGATGGGCCGGCCCACCTTCTTCAAAGCCGCGCTCTCCGCCGCGTAAGCCTTGCGGTATACGGCGGCGTTGCTGCTGCCTTTCGGCACATATAGGTTGCAGCCGTCCAGCTTCAGGTAATCGACGCCCCAGGATGCGAACAGCCTGGCATCCTGAAGGAAGTGGTCCTTGCCGCCGCCATTCGGCACGCCGCTGCCGGCGAATCCGCCGCAAGTGGAATAGCCGGAGTCCTCGTAAATGCCAAACTTGAGGCCCAGGGCGTGGACCGCATCGGCGACCGGCTTGATGCCGTGAGGAAAGCGGTGCGGGTCAGCCTGCAGGTTGCCGTTGGCATCACGATCTTTCTGCATCCAGCAATCGTCGATGGTCACGGTGTTGTAACCGTGCGCGGCGAGGCCGGTCTTCACCAGGGCCCGGGCGTTCTCGAGGATGGTCTGCGCGGTAAAGCCGCACTGGTAGTGCGCCCAGTCGTTCCAGCCCATTGGCGGGGTGGCCGCCAGCGGCTTTGGCCCGTTCGCCGGTGCGGCGAAGGAGCAGACCGCCACGCCACAGGCGAAGAGGACGAAGAGGGTCTTGAGGACGAGGCGCCGAAAACGGTATGGACAGGAAGCGCGAGTAAGCATGTCGATCCACCGGGAGAAAATGTTCTTGGTAAAACCTTAACTTACGCGGCTGATCCTGACTACGGTCAACTGCGGTTCATGCGATTGCTCCGTTGCCGGAATAGATCTTCACATGGGAGACGACGCGACTGATGACGCCGCTTGGGCTCGGCGAATCCGGTGTGAGGCCATTCCTGATGGAGAAAAACAGTCCCAGGAGCTGCCCCACGATCACATCCACCGGCGGGCGGCATGCGTCCGGAAAATCCTTAGGCGCTTCAAGCGAAAGAACGTTTGGAGTAAGCGCAGTCAAACGCCTGTCGAGAGCCGGAGCCACAATCACCATGCGTGCGCCAAGCTGCTTGTTGCGCAGCTCCTCAAGCAGGTCAATTTCGTATTGCGCCAGCGGCTCGTCTCCGGAGAGATAGGCGACCACCAGAGTGGCCGCGTTTAAGGAAGACAGCGGGCCATGACGCAGCCCGAGCGCCGACTGTGCAATGGTGTGGACGCGGCCGGCAGTCAGCTCCAGCACCTTGAGCGCGGACTCGTCCGCTACGGCCTGAAGCGCGCCGGTACCCAGGAAACAGACTTGATCCGTCGGCGTACCGGAGAGCGACGCGGCAAGCTCCGCAGCGGCCGGGAGCAGGCGCTCCGCCATTGCGGCCATGGATTCGACCAGCGGCGCGTATGCCTGGGGCGTGCGTATATAAGCCAGGAACTGCCCGGCGACCACCAGATTTGAAAAAGAACTGGTCATGGCCAGACCACGATCATTCACCGCGTCGTCGAGAACGATTGAGTCCAGACCGGGACTCCCGGCGAATTGCCGGATCATGGCTCCGGCGCGGTTGCATGTGATGACCAGATGCCGGATGCGCGCCGGGTACCGCTCAAGCGCGTGCTGGATGAGCGCGACGCCTTCAGAGCTATCTCCGGAACGGGAAAACGAGATCAGAAGATACTTTCTGCCGGGAAGGAGGTAGTCCTCCAGATTGGTCAGCAGTTCAGTGCTGGCAACGGCGGCCACCTCGCATTGCCATTGGCGGCGGAGTACTGCCTCCAGCGCCCTGCCTATGTAGTCTGAGGTGCCGGCCCCGGTCAGCAGAACGCTGAGACGATCTGCCGGCCCGCATTCATCGAGAACGCTGAGGATCTGATCGCGCTGTTGCGTGAGAAGCTCAACTGTGGCGCGCCATGTGGCCGGTTGCTGCTGAATTTCGCTGGGAGTATAGACCAGCCCCCGGGATTGCTTTTCCGTTTCCGGAAGTACAAGCAATTTCGATAGTGGATCGTGCAACGATTTGCTCCTTTATGACCAGGTGCAACGGATTCTAAAACCTGATCCGAGGCCGATACAGTGTTCTTCTCCAATGGTTGCGGCCATAGGAGCCATGCAGTAACGTTGGAAGCTGGATGGCGGTTCCACGTGACATCACGTTGGTAGTTGCGGCAACGCCGCAAAAGTGGCATTTGTTTCTATTTATTACTTAATATTACGTTTAGTTCGTTATAGACGCGTTTGTCAAGACAATAATAGTCGGCTTCCACCAGGATTGGGTTCCTGCAGACCTTCGCCGGTCCGGTGACCGAGGCACAGAATACGCCAGCTCGTCTCTGCGCCCGGAACCCACTCGAAATGATTGCATTCCGGGCACAGCAACTTTGCATATGCTCTCTAATGATAGGAAGTACCCCGGTGAATGTCCGCGGGCACAAACTTCGTGGAGATGGAGCCTTTCACCGCAAGCTGAAATTGAGTTTTCCCGACGAGCCCCTCCAGCCCTGTCCCCCGAAGGGTCACACGATAGTTGCCTGGGTGAGTGTAGGCGTGGTTGACTTGCCGCCCCTGCACTTGTATCCCGTCGCCAAAGTCCCATTGGTAGGTGACGGCCGGCGTCTCAGGATCGGCCGTGTTCGCGCTGAACACCACCGTTTCCCCGGTCTCTGCCGAGGCGGGGTGCTGTGCCCGAACCAGCGGAGCCTGTGCCTGAATCGCAGTGTCAATGATCTTGAGGACGCGGACGGAGTGGGGAGGCTGCGTCACGACGATTGGATCTGAGTTCGCCAGGCTCGTCTTGTCTAAAACATCGGAAACAGAGTACGGCCCTTTTCCGTGCAGGCCCAGGCTGGCCAGTGTGACGCTATGTGTGCGCGGATTTTCTGTCCAGTTGAAGATGGTCAGAATGCTCTGCCGCCGGCTTTCCTTGAGCAGAAAAATACTCGGCTGGCGGTCTTCCGGCAAATACGACATCAGATCGAGCGGTGTAGAGGAGCGGCCCAGTCGCACCATGTCGATGAGGTCCTGATTTTCGACCAGAGCGAGGCGTTCCGGCTCAGTGCCGAGGGTCGGCAGATCGTCTCCAATCTCAAACATGCCGCCTGACACTGCGGCAAGCGCGATGGAGACTTTGGCGTCATCCAGCGTGAGCGGGTGCCTGCTGTTGTGCCAGGACTGATCACGCAACGTTTCTTTCGAAACCGTGAACGCGTCGGGATCGGCCACAAAGAAGTTGCGGTTCATGTAGTAGCGCGCCGCAATCCCTGAGGCCGCATCTCTGCTGGCGGAGAATGTATGGCCGGTGTCTTGCGAGATGCGCCCATAATCGACATAACCGACAGGGTTCAGCATCACGCTGCCGTCTTTGTCGAGCAGCACATTGTTGCCTACAGCCTGCCGGATAATGCCCAGTCCGATCCGTTGCGCCTGCATCGCCGTGGTGTGCGGAACATAGTAATAACCCTCGATCGCGCTATCGTCCATAAAGTCCATCTTGATATAGCGGAGTCCCCAGACATGGACCAGGGTGGAGTAGGTCTGCCGAAGATACTGCTGTGCGCCCGGATTGGTGCAATCCAGTACGTAGAGCTGGTCTTTCTTGCCCGTCACCCACCCGGCGTGGATAGGTTTGCCCTGAGCGTTGTGAACCAGCCAGTCGGGGTGGTGCTGATAGACCCATGAGCGGTCGGAAACTTCAAACGGCGCGGTCCAGATTCCGGGAGTGAGGCCCAGCCCGGTTATTTTTCTTTCCACGGACTCAACACCGTTCGGAAACAACGTTGCGTTCGGCGTGGTGTACTCACCGCGAGCATACTGATAGCCCTCGTCGATGTGGAAGAAGTCATAGCCCAACTTCTTCAGGTGCTGCGCTTCCCACTGCGCGTTGGTCAGTGCCGTGCCCGAGCTCAGGCCGAAATAATAGGCGGTCCAGCTCCACCATCCCATGGGCGGTGGCGCCGAAACGCGGGCATGATGCAGTTTCCGGATGATGTGCCCGTAGGTCTCCAACTGCCGGTGGTAATCCTTGGTGACGCTCAGCAGCAGCCTTTCCGAAGACAACTGCGCGCCCGCCGCCACGGGCAACTTCAAAGCCACGCGATCAACCTGCGGCGAATCCTGGAGGGAATTTTCTTCCTCCTCCTCCGTCGTTCCGGTGGAGTCAACTTCATATGCGGCAATTTGCTTATCGCCCGCATCGTTGGCAACATGGATCCGCAGGATGGTGAGAAAACGATTGGAGGTCAACACTCCCGCGAAAAAACTCTCGCCGCTCTTCCGGTTGTAGACGAGCTGACTGCCCACGGCGCGATACAGATTGAGGGAACCATCGTCGAATGCGCCGAAGTCACGGATGGTCATGTGCGGGCGGTCCTCGCTGAAGCTGTCGGAAAGAATCCGGTCGGCTGCGACCGGGCCGCCCAAATTGAGGATGGGAGTTCCCTGCGCCGCAAGAGGCCGAATCGCTTGGACATTGATCGATTTCGCGGTGGTGTTGTCAACGGACGCCTGGATGTCCGCAAACGGCTGATCGGGATAATAGCGGAGACGATAGACCAGGTTTGGCTCGCCGCTCAAGCCGGAAAACGTGACGGTCCATTCCTCCGCGGATCCCAGGTCATCCACTACGCGGGAATGCTTCTCGGTATGGTGCGGATAATCTTTGGATTGCAGCCAGTGGCCGTCAATCTCGGCGGCCACGCCCGCTCTCAGCGCAAAACCCGCAGTGCCCGGCGCGGCCAGCGTGTAGCTACCGTCGGCTCGATCTATTTTTACGTTGAGCTCCGAAGTTCTGTTTTGCGCCCTCAGGCTGGCGCATGGCCAACAGGCCAGCAGCAAAATACCCAGCCCACAGCCGACAATGCCGCGATAAGTTTTACGCATCAAAATGCTCTCCATGCCAGTTCCCTCCTCAAATCCATGCATTGTCCGCCGCATCCACAATGCGGAATACGTTCAGATTCATTCATAAAGCAAACCTAATGTTCCCAGAGAATCCACTATACAGTAATGAAACGAAATTTCTGTCATCAAAACGGAGACAGGCGCCTAGAACGCTGCGCGGCATCCGCAGTCACCGTGAAGGCACTTTCAGGGAGCCCATTCGGGGGCACCTGTTTGACCTCGTGGCTTCTGGCATTGCTTCTCTGAACGTGCAACATGTTCCTATCTCAGCTCTGGAAGTTGGCAGGGGATACAAAGACATCGCCGGAGCCCTGGACGGACCCGTCCGCCCGCTATTGCGCGTCATTGCACGCCATACGTAATGAATGATAATAATACGTAATCCTCAACAGGGGAACTCTCCTCCCGCTTCGGTTGGCAGATTCCGCGCTCGAAGGAATTCCGATGACTGCCAAGTTCGATGTGACAATTGCAGGAGAGATCAACCTCGATCTCATCCTGTACGGCCTTCCGCAGAACATGCCGCTGGACCGTGAGCTTCTGGCGACAGACTTCGAGGCTACGCTGGGCAGCTCGTCCGCGATTCTCGCGCACAATCTTTCCACCCTGGGATTACGCGTGGGATTTATTACTCGCGTTGGCGGAGATGAGTTTGGAAAGATTGCTCTGGATCGGCTCAGGGAGTCTGGCGTCGATCTGACCCGCGTCGTGCGCTCTACAGGGAGCACACGAACCGGAATCACGATCCTGCTCAATCACGGTGCGTCGCGACGAATTCTCACTTATCCTGGCGTTATGTTTGAGATGCCGGCCTCCGATCTTGATGTGGACTATCTATCCGCCTCGCGGCACTTCCATCTCTCTTCGCTGTTCCTGCACAAGTCGCTGCACGCGGAGTTGCCCGCGATCTTCAAGGAACTGAAGCGGCGCGGCCTGACCATCTCCCTGGATACGAACGACGATCCCGACGATCGCTGGGACGGAGTGCTGGAGCAGTTGTTGCCGTTTGTAGATATTCTGCTGCCCAATGAGGACGAACTGCGGCGCATCGCCCGGCGGGAAACTGTGGAGGAAGCACTCGATACGCTTTCCACCCGCGTGCCCTTGATTGCGGTGAAATGCGGAAGCAAAGGCTCTCTGGTACAAATGGGGAAAGAACGGCTGCGGGTCCCACCGGTTCCGGTAACTCCGGTGGATACAATCGGGGCGGGCGACAGCTTCAATGCCGGCTTTCTGGCGGCCTGGCTTAGCGGAGACGATATGCGGATGTGCGCCCAGGCGGGCAATGCGACAGGAGCGCTTTCGACGCAGAAGTCCGGCGGAACGGAAGCTTTCCGCGACGCCGACTACCGCCAATCCTTCTTGCGAGACAACGGATTTCCCGTGCTGAAGCCTGCAGGGCCACGATGATCCAGGAAAGACAGCTCCTGCACAACCAACTGGCTGTAAGAGAGGATGCACGCAAGCATGAGCGCAAGCGCCAACACTGAGCAATCGGCTCCGGGGCTTCGGCGCACGCTGAAGCTGCGCCACCTGATTCTCTACGGCATCATTATTATTCAGCCCACCGCGCCCATGAGCATATACGGTGTCGTCAGCAACGCCGCGCGCGGGCACGTGGTCACAACCATCCTGATAGCCATGGTCGCAATGATGTTCACGGCTTTGAGCTATGGGCGCATGGCGCGCGTTTACCCGAGCGCCGGATCGGCCTACACCTATGTCGGCAGGGAAATTCATCCTCTTGCCGGATATGTGGTGGGGTGGTCCATGCTGATGGATTACATGCTGAATCCGATCATTTGCGCGATCTGGTGCAGCGCTGCCGCGCAGAATGTACTGCCTCAGATTCCCTATGCCGCCTGGGCTGTGGCTTTTGTGCTGGTGTTTACGGGTTTGAATCTGCGCGGAGTCCAGACATCGGGACGAGTGAATGCTTTGCTCGCGCTCGGCATGAGCATTGTGGTGGTCATCTTCCTGGCGTTCGCGATCCGTTACATCGCGCTGGTCGCCCGGCCCGTCGGTGGACAATGGCTGCTGCCGTTTTATAATCCCGCTACCTTCGCTCCCGGCCGGCTGTTCCACGGCGCGTCGATTGCGGTGCTCACCTATATCGGCTTCGATGGCATCTCTACCATGTCAGAGGAGGTGGAGAACCCGCGCCGCAACATCCTGCTTGCCACGGTGCTTACCTGCTTCCTGATCGGAATCCTGTCGGCCGTCGAAGTGTATGCTGCCCAGCTTGCATGGCCGGCGCGCACGCCCTTTGCAGCCTCAATCGTCGATACCGCCTACGTTCATGTGGCGCTCCGCGTTGGCGGCAAATTTCTGTTCCAGTTGCTGAATGCGACGCTGCTGGTCGCCAACATGGGATCAGGCATGGCAGCGCAGTTCGGGGCTTCGCGTCTCCTGTACGGCATGGGCCGTGAGAATGCGTTGCCGAAGGCATTTTTTGGCAAGGTAAACGCGAAGACCGGCGTCCCCCGGAATAATGTTCTGCTGCTTGGAGCGATAACCCTGGTGGGCGCCTTTCTGCTCAGCTTTCAAAAGGGCGCGGAGTTGCTCAACTTCGGCGCGTTTATCGCCTTCATCGGCGTAAACCTCGCGGCGTTGATCCACTACAAATTCCGTTCGACAGAGAAAGTCCGCTTCCCGGTACTGGCGCCCTTGTGCGGGGTGCTGGTATGCACTTTTATCTGGCTCAATCTGGATATTGACGCCAAACTGTTGGGTACCGCGTGGATCGTAGTGGGGCTGCTTCTCTACCTCATCATGCGGCGAAAAGGCGCTGTTTCCTTGCCGGCGGCATGAGGGTTGCAGATTAAAGGCCAATCGCACCGGACCGGATTGGCCGCAGTCTTTGCGCTCATCGGGAACTCGACTTACGTTCTTGATCGCGGATGTATATTCAGGCGGCAAATCCGTGTGGATCCGCTACTGTCTTGTCCTGGTCAGGATTGAGTTTCCACGCCTTCACGTCCCACGCCAGCCCAAGCAAGCGGAGTGCGGAGATTCCGTACCAGTTGAGATCGAGTTCGTACCAGGTCAAGCCATGCCGGGCGGCTTGCGGATGGGCATGATGGTTATTGTGCCAGCCCTCGCCGAATGTCAGCACCGCCACCCAGAAACTGTTTTTTGAGGTATCGCCGGTGGAAAACCGCCGCTTTCCCCACATATGGGTAGCGGAGTTCACCAGCCAGGTGGAATGCAGGCCAATGACGGTGCGGAAAAAGATGCCCCAAAGCAAGAATTGCCATCCACCGGCGAGGAAAAGAACCGCACCCAACACCGTAATAGGCACCCAGTGCCACCGGCTGATCCATACGTGGAATTTGTCTTTGCGAAGGTCTGGAACGTAAGGCAGAAGATCTGCCGCATCGTTGTGCATAGTCTGGCCCGTAAGGAGCCAACCCATGTGGGCCCAGAGACCGCCGTCACGCGGAGAATGCGGATCGCCCTCCTTGTCCGTGTTCTGGTGATGCATGCGATGGGTGGCAACCCAGAAGATCGGACCACCTTCTAAAGCCAGCGTGCCGCAGATGGTCAGAACATATTCCACCCACTTCGGTGTCTTGTAGCCTCGATGCGTAAGCAGCCGGTGATACCCCATGCCGATGCCAACACCTCCGGCGACCCACCACAGCACCATCGCGAGAAAGAATGCCGGCCAACTGAAGAAGAACAATGCGGCCAACGCGCCGAGGTGAAATACCACCATGAAGAAGGTAGTGACCCACACGATGGGCTGCGTAAATGTCTTGTCATGTCCAAAGATCTTTGTTGCCCGCATAGTCTTACCCTTTACTGAATTGGATGGCGAGGGTATCCGGAGAGCCTGAAAAAGCTTGGTAATACTTGTGTAATCGCGAATGAGGAGGACGCCAGTCTCGCCTCTCGCAGCTCACCCCATGAGCACAATTGACCAGTGCGGAATCCGATGGGGCCGGTAGGCTTGATCTGTTACTGAATGCCTCGTTGCACAGGGAGAGCCCTACTGTGCGGACAAAAGTCCACGTGCTTTCGATTCCCGATAGTTATTCAGGAGTATGGCCGGCACTCAAATGACCACCAACGGCTCCAAGCCGGTTCCGGTGGGCGAATCGTAGCAAATCACGGTTACACAAGAGGCGGCATGACGCGGCAAAAAGTTCGAGGCCTGGGAATCGGATTGAGAATGCAGGGAACAAATGAGTGAGAGCACGCACACGCATCACGAGGAGGGGCCGCACATCAGTGTTCGCCGACCTTACTGGAAGCGCGCGCATCGTGATTGGCGTTTCTGGATAGCCGTTTTCTTTATCGGCGCGGCTTTGTTTATTTATGTGACGAGTGTTGACCTGTCGCTGGTTCCTAACAGTCACCCGCATTCCGTGCTAACGGTCAGTAGATGAGTCAACAAATGATTCTTTACCCCCTGCGATTCGAGCCGATCTATCAGTACCGGCTATGGGGCGGACGACGTTTGTCCTCACTGCTCGCCGCACCGCTTCCAAACGACGTCCCAATCGGCGAAGCATGGATCCTCAGCGACCGCGAGGACCATTCGAGCCAGGTCGCCAATGGGCCGCTCAAAGGGCAGACCATCGGGCAACTGATGATACGGTCCCGAGAACAGATAATGGGGAAACTGGCAAACTGCTTCCTCCGCTTTCCGCTATTGCTGAAGTTCCTCGACGCGCATGAGATGCTTTCCGTCCAGGTGCATCCAGGGTATAAGCGCGCAGGTGTGCCGCCTGCTGGCGAAACATCAAAGACCGAAGCGTGGGTTGTGCTCGAATCGGGGACAGAAAGCCGCATCTATGCTGGGTTGAAGCCTCGCACAACCGCGGACACGCTTCGCCAGGCCATTCTGAACGGAACGCTGGCGGACCATCTCGTATCGATCACGCCAAAGCCTGGCGATGGCGTCTTCATCCCAGCCGGGACCGTTCATTCTCTGGGTGGCGACGTTGTGGTGTTCGAGGTCCAGCAGAACAGTGACACGACGTTTCGCCTGTATGACTGGGGTCATGTGGACGCGAAGACCGGCCAGCCGCGGGGACTCGAAGTCGATCAGGCGCTTGCCTGCGTCGATTTCGTAGATGGCGCAAGCGGGCTGGTGTCTCCCGTAGTGGAGGCGGAGACGCCGGTGAAACGCGAGAGGCTCTTTGATTGCGATGCATTCCAGTTGTGGCGTCTGCAGAGTCAATCGCCGTTCCCGGCTGGCGCAACAGATGTGCCACGCGTGCTGGTATGCGCAGAGGGTGCAGGACAGATCGAATATGACAACGACCTCTACCCCGTTGGAAAAGGCGAGGTGTGGCTCCTGCCGGCAGTGGTCGGCGCATGCACGTTTCGCCCCAGCGGCGCAGTTATTTTGTTTGAGATTGCGATACCGGCAAAGTTCGCAAGCAGTAAAGACGACCCGGTTCACTGGAGCGAATCTTCCGATTGAGACAGCACGGTTTCCAGAATGGATATGAATGAAAAAACTGATTGTTTTCGATCTCGACGGAACACTCGCCAAAAGTAAATCGTCTCTTGATGCCGAAATGTCGGCACTGCTGCATGATCTTCTCGGCGTCGCGAAGGTGGCTGTTATCTCCGGCGGCGACTGGCTGCAGTTCGAAGAACAACTGCTCTCCCATCTTCCCCATGACGAGGAGTTGGACAATCTGTCCATCCTTCCAACCTGCGGGACGAAATTCTACCGGCACTCGGGTGGCTGGAAAAAGCTTTATTCGGAGGATTTCACCGCGGACGAAAAGAAGAAAATCATCGACTCTCTGGATAAAGCCTTCCAGGTAGCGGGCTTCAAGGCCGAAAAGGTCTGGGGAGAAGTGATTGAAGACCGCGGAAGCCAGATTACGCTGTCCGCATTGGGTCAGCAGGCTCCGCTGGCGGAAAAGATAAAGTGGGACCCGGATTTCGCGAAGCGGAAGAAGATAAAAGCGATCCTTGACCCATTGATTCCCGGTTTCTCCGTGCGGCTTGGCGGCGCGACGTCCATCGATGTAACCAAGCCCGGCATCGACAAGGCCTACGGGATTCGCAAGCTGCGAGACATCCTGGGCATTTCACTGAAGGAGATGATCTACATTGGCGATGCTCTGTTTCCGGGAGGCAACGACTACCCGGCGGAACAAGTCGGGGTCATCTCGATTCCGGTTCGCGACTCCGAAGATACGAAGCACGTGGTCGAAGCAATCATCGCTTGCTTAGGCGGCGATCAGCAGGGTGATTTTAAGGCTGGTTTAGATGAGCGGGTTTAAGCTAAAGCGCCTGGGCATGATTATGGAACCGGAGCCGGGAAACCCGCAGGAGGTTGACGGCGTTCTGAACCCGGCTGCCGCTCGCGGTCCAGATGGCCAGCTCTACCTTTTTCCACGGCTGGTCGCGAAAGGAAATTACTCGCGCATTGGCATAGCGCGGGTGCGGTTTGATTCAGACGGAGACCCGGCAGGCGTTGAGAGGCTGGGCATTGCGCTTGAGCCTGAAGCCGATTATGAGCGAAGGCCCGATGGCGGTGGCGGCTGCGAGGATGCTCGCGTCACCTTTGTGGAACCGCTGCAGAGCTACATCATGACCTACACAGCGCATTCGCCGGTGGGCCCGCGCATCGCAATGGCCCAGTCGAAGGATCTCTTTCACTGGCAGCGTCTGGGGCTCGCGACCTTTGCACCGTATCACGGCATTCAACTGGACGGCATCGATGATAAAGATGCCAGCCTTTTTCCCGTCGCCATCCCCAATCCATCCGGACACCCGGAACTCGCAATCGTTCATCGCCCGCTTTTTCCCGGCACGCGCCCGGAGGAAACTGCCTGTCATCCCGCGTCGCGCAAGCCGGACCTCGATCGGGAAAGTATCTGGATTTCCTACTGCACTATGGACCTGGAGGGCGCCGGACCTGATCGGCTCGGCAAGTTTACCTCGCATCATCGGCTGGCGACTCCGGTTTCGCCCTGGGAGCGGCTGAAGATCGGTGGAGGCACTCCGCCCATCCTGACCCGGCATGGCTGGTTGATTGTGTATCACGGAGTCCGCGACCTGGCGGAGCCTAACAGCGAAGCGCACCAGCTATGCTACTCGGCCGGTGTAATGGTGCTCTCAAAGCAGCATCCGCAGGTTATCCACTATCGCTCGGCGGAGCCGGTGTTGAGGCCGGAGCTGCCGCAGGAGCGCAGCGGCACCATTGCCAACGTCGTGTTCCCTACAGGTATTGATCGTCGTGACGATCTGGGCTCACGGGATATCTTCGATGTCTATTATGGAATGGCGGACAACCGGATTGGCGTGGCGCGCCTGGACGTACCGGACCTTCTGCCACCGGGTAGAATGGCCGACCCGCCGGAAGCAAAGGTGTGACCCTGAATCTACTCTGGCAATGCTCGCCGGGGCTTTTGAGGGGTGTTTAAGACGGAATTCGCCTTCCTGCCGGCGGCGGATTCTTCCACATCGAGTCCGGCAGCCGAAATCTGTCCACCCTTCACTGCGGCAAGAAGTGCGTTCTCGTCGATCAACGTCCCGCGAGCGATGTTGACCAGGATGGCGCCGCGCTCCATCGCCTGCAACACAGACGCGTTGATGCGATTGTGATTCTCCTTACTGCCCCGAACACAGATGCCGGCGCGCAACAGTGGCTTGCATTCCTGAAACAATGAATACGCGCTGCGGGCCGCAAGCCGGGAATCACTTGAGGTTGTGCGCCACCGGCATTAACCGAGTACTAACCGAGCGAGTCTCCAGCATGGGCAAGCTGCTGACCGGACCCGCATTTGTAATCTGGTAGTTCTTGTACTGGATCGTCAATTTGGCGTGCCCCCCAAACCGGATCGCGCTGATGCTCTGGTTGAATGCAGGAAGCCAGAAATCGTTTACTCTCTTGTACACCTCTTCGATTTTGCTATTCCTGATCCAGAAGGAAGGATTCTTTGCGGGTTTTACTTCCAGCCTGGTTACAGCGAAGTCTTTTCCATCCACCCAGATTCGGCCGCGGTAAAGGAACTTGTTCTTCGTCCTGGGCTTAACCATGAGCACGTACATCGAACCGGAGGGCGTGCTTTCGTATCCGACCAGAGTGAAACGATAATTGTCTCTATTCAGAGCGGAGCGACTTTGGCTCTTAGCAGCCTGCGATTCCTTTTCAGCCTGCATGAGTTTCTTGAATACCTTGTCAAGGATCAGCTTAGACCCAGTCGACGAGACAATTGTGAATTGCCTTGTTCCTGGTGATTGGTACCTCACATCCACGACCATCTCCGCGCTGAAAGCTCCTGGAAAACCGTGGTATTCCACCCGGTAAATTCGGCTTCCGTGGTAAGCATGCAGCGCCCTGGCCCGCTCGATATTCATCGCGACCAGATTATCTACGATTTGCTCTGTGCTGAGCGGAGCATTCGCAATCGAGGTCGATGTACCGGTTTGTTGCGCACGTCCACTCTGTCTTAGTCCTATCGAGAGCAGAAGCAGCAACAACAAAACGGGACGGAACGGGACCTGCGTCCTTTTTAAGGAGAAGACTCGGATATCGGTTTTGCGGAGCTTCATGGCGCCACCCTCGTAGTGCGAACCCACACAGTGAGTCGCACCACCAGCCTCCCCGGCACGGAAGGATTCAATTCATAAGATGCTCCGCTAGCTGGAGTGAACAGCCCAGGATGAAATGTCCACCTTTTTCTATATCCCCGCCGTCGCGTGATCTTGTGTCGCGTAGTCGTAATGCAACATGACAATCGACCGTGGATTGACTAGGTACTTAGAACCAGCGACAGGCACACCCGCCGCCTCTTCCAGTATGTCGTTCGGGGATGGCAGCGAAGTGTCTATCAGGCGAAGCCAGCCTGCATTCTGGTTGCCAATAACGGGAGGGAGCGCAAACTCCAACGGCTTCCAATAGGCATTGATCGCAATGTAGCGCACATGGCTGCTGACGAAACTATGCAGAGTGAAAGCGACGCTGTGGGAGTCGTTGCTCCAGTCGGGCTTGCCAAGCTCAACGCCGTGCCATTCGATGCGAGCCTTGGCGAGATATTCTTCGAGAGTTAGCCGGCCACCTTCGATTCCATGATCGAAATCGAGACGGAATTGAATCATATGCCGCACAAACCGTAATAAATCCGCATTGGCGGCGCAAAGATTCCAGTCCAGCCAACTGGTTTCATTGTCCTGGCAGTAGGCGTTGTTGTTTCCTTTCTGCGTGCGCCGAACTTCGTCTCCCATCAACAGCATCGGGGTCCCAACCGAGAGCAGAGTGAGCGCGAAGAGGTTCTTGATCTGTTGTGTTCGCAGTCGCTCGATGTCCGCGTCGGTCGTAAACCCCTCGACGCCACAGTTCCAACTGAAATTGGCATTCGTGCCATCGTTATTCAGTTCATGGTTCGCCTGGTTGTGTTTGAGGTTGTAGGAGACAAGATCGTTGAGAGTAAACCCATCGTGACAGGTGACGAAATTGATGCTCTGCCCAGCCGGCCGATGGCCGTCTTTATACAAATCGAGACTCCCGGAGATGCGCTCCCGAAGCTTCACAGCCGTGCTCCGATCACCCTTGCTGAAGCTGCGAACGTCATCACGAAATTGCCCATTCCATTCTTTCCACTTGTCCTGTCCGAAGCTGCCCACCTGATACAAGCCGCCTGCATCCCACGCTTCGGCGATAAGCTTGGTCCCGGCAAGAACAGGATCGGAATCGATCTCCCAAAGGATGGGAGGATTCGCCATCGGCTCGCCTGACTCGCTTCGCGAGAAGACGGACGCAAGATCAAAACGAAAGCCGTCGACGTGCATCTCAGAGACCCAATACTTTAGGCTGTCGAGAATGAGGCGTTTTACGATGGAGTGGTTTGCCTTGAGGGTGTTGCCGGCGCCGGTATAGTTCGCGTAGGTAGCCTTGTCCCGGTTCAGAATGTAGTAAAAGCTGTTCTCCAGGCCGCGAAAACAGAGCGTGGGCCCTCGTTCATTGGTCTCGGCAGTGTGGTTGTACACCACATCGAGAATGACCTCGATGCCGGCACGGTGCAGCTCTTTCACCATGGTTCGAAACTCATCCAGACAGACCAGCGGGTCGTTGCCGGTGCTGTACGCCTGGTGCGGGGCAAAAAACGAAACCGGGCTGTATCCCCAGTAATTGCTGAGTCCCGGGAGAGCATCCTGGGCGTCGAACTGGAAGACAGGCATCAATTCGACGGCGGTAACACCCAACTCCTGAAGATAAGGAATCTTTTCGATCACGCCAAGATAGGTGCCCCGTTTGGCAGCAGCAACGCCTGAATCTGGGTGACGCGTAAATCCCGCCACGTGCATCTCGTAGATGACTGTCCTGCGGAATGGCCGCTTGAGCGGTGCATCCTTTTCCCAATCAAACGTACTGAGATCTGCCACCACACTTTTCATCGAGGTGGCTGCGTTATCCCCGGGCTTGCAGGCGTCGGCTCGATTGTAGTGCTGACCGACAGAAACACTCTTGCCATAAGGGTCGATCAGGACTTTGTGACGGTCAAAACGATGTCCGGCCGGTGGATCATTCGGACCATCGGCCCGATACCCATAGAGTTGTCCCGTCTTTATTCCGGGGACGAAGATGTGCCAGTAATGAGACGTGCGATGGAGAGCCGGGTCGAGAGCAATGACGCGGGCTGGATTAGGATCGTCGGCATGGTCGAAGAAAACGATCTCCATTCCCGTGGCGTTGGTGGAAAAGACACTGAAGTTTGTTCCCTCGAGAGTTGTGGTCGGGCCGAGCGGATAGGGATGGCTGACATAGGTCCGCTGAGCGGCAGGGTCGTGAGACTCAGCGGGCTTCTGATGTGGGCCCATTCTTTTCCACCTAATTGCAGCCATGCATCATGGCCAGGTATAGAAACGAAATGACAATGGAACCGGCAATGCCGATGGCAAAGAGGGGGTTTCTGCCGGTCAGGCCCGATCCGGTGGCTCCCGATTCGGACTGCCTGTTTTCCTGCGGATTCAGTGGGTTGTAAAAGATGGGAAAGGTTTTACCCTGTTCCATGGCAACGGGTGAGGTGAACTCACCGCTGAAGGTTTTGGCGTGGGCGTAGTAGGTGAAGGAGATTAAAAATCGATTGGAGTCAAGAGCGATGCCGAGCGTGAGGGTGTTCATACTGGCGAACTCGTAGTGGCAGGCAGTCACTTCGGCTTGAGTTTCCAGCCAGGGGACTGTGGAGTCAAACGGCTCCTCGGCCTTCGTGGTCATAGGGTTAAAAGTCTTCGGCATCCTGTCCTCTTTCGCACTCGGGATTCGTCAAGCACCTGCACCCAACTCCAGTTCCTGATCTCCGGCATATCTTCGAGGTCGAATGGCATTGTTGTTGTTGTCGTGGTCCATATAACTCCGTGCTCTGTGGTGAAAATGCTGATTATTCGTCTCTATTTCCTCATCGCCGTGAGCAAGCGTGGCTGCGGCATTCAGATGTTACTTCGACAGATGTTCGCGGATCGTTTGCAATTCCGCGCGCCGCTTCGCGGTGGTTCTGGGATACGCCATCTTGAGGCCTTTGAGCGCGTCAAGAACGATTCGCGAAACGATCAGGCGTGCGTTCTCCTTATCGTCGGCAGGCACAATGTACCAGGGCGCATGATGGGTGCTGGTCGCGTGCAGGCAATCCTCATATGCCTTCACATAGTCCTTCCAATACTTTCTCTCGTGAATGTCGGCGAGGCTGAATTTCCAGTTCTTGTCCGGCTCATCGATGCGCGCGAGGAAACGCTTTCGCTGCTCTTCTTCGGAAAGATGGAGAAACATTTTGACGATCTTTGTTCCGTTGCGATGTAGATGCTTCTCCATGTCCACGATGGAGCGACAGCGGTCTTCCCAGATGGTTTTCTCGTCGCGCAACTCTTCGGGAAGCCCCTGGTTGCGGAGAATCTCGGGATGCACGCGAACCACCAGCACTTCTTCGTAATAAGACCGATTGAAGATGCCGATCCGCCCGCGTTCGGGAAGCCGGCAGGTCGAGCGCCAGAGAAAATCATGTTCCAGTTCCTCGGCGCTCGGCTGTTTGAAGCTGAAGACCTCGCAGCCTTCCGGATTGACCCCGGACATGACGTGCCGGATGGCTCCGTCCTTACCCGCGCCATCCATGCCCTGAAAGATCAGCAGCAGCGCATAGCGGTGGGACGCATAGTGAAGGCGTTGCAGCGAGCTCAACTCCGCAACGTGTTCTTCCAGGAGGTCTTTGTAGCCCTCTTTTGTCTCGCAAAAAGGCTTCACACTTGTCGCCCACTCCTTGAGTTTGACCTTCTTACCGGACGACACGCGGAAACTTCCTGAATTGATTCTTTTCTTCGACTTTTCGCTCATGCCTGCCTCGTGATTCGTATCTGCTTATTTAGGAGAGTCATGTTTCTGAGTCTCATGCTTTGCCTTTTCCCAGTCCTCAACTGCTTGAACGTCCTCACGCCCTAGCTCCTCGTAGAGTTCATGGACTCGCTTCACGAGTCTTGGCGTTACATCGGGCTCCGTCTGGTCTTTGGTGTCTGGCTTTGGCTCATCGGCTTTCGCTTCTTGCTTGGGTGCATCAGCCTTTGCCTCAGGTTTCACCTGGTCAGTCTTATCGTCAGACTTCGGTGCGTCAGTCTTGTCGTCAGACTTTGGTTCATTGGCTTTGTCTTCCTGCTTGGGTGCATCGGCCTTAGGCTCAGGTTTCGACTGAACGGTTGGCGCGGCCTCGTCGGCCTTGGCATGATCCAGGAACCGATAGCCAAGTAGTTTCACGCGGTCGGTCAGGAGGGCCCAAACAAGAGCGTAGACCCAAACAAGCCCGGCCAGCTTCCAGCCGAGAGGCGTCATAAACAGCCCATAGACCGCGATCAGAGTCGCTAATGTCTGGGTTCCGAGCACTGCTATCCACAGAATCTTTGCCGGGCGTATGGACCAGAACGGGCCGCGGGTGCGGGTCAGGAAGATGGTCAGATGGCCGGCAACAGAAAGCATGAGATACATCAGCGTCTGCAGTTGCGGGTGGCTTAGGTGAAAGACACGATCACCAAGGTAAAAGAGGCCGAACGCGGCGATCGGGCCGACCAGACCCAGTACCGTCGCGATCCCAAGGACCAGGCGCATGTTCCAGGCCTCGGGCTGTTCCTTGTAATGAACATTGTCATAGGCAATCGACAGGATGGCGCCGTCGTTGAGCACCGCGATCAACACAATCATGACCGCGGTGACCGGATAGAAGTTGAATACCAGGATCGCCAGCACCATGAACAAAAGCACGCGCAATGTTTCGGCGATGCGATAGATTGCATAGCTGTTCATCCGCTGGACAATCCTGCGCGCCTCCTTGATTGCATCGATGATTACCGACAGGCCAGGCGCCAGCAGAACGATGGACGCAGCCGCGCGGGCCGCGTCCGTCGCGCCGGAAACAGCGATGCCGCAGTTCGCTTGTTTCAACGCGGGAGCATCGTTCACGCCGTCGCCGGTCATACCGACGAAGTGATTGCGCTTCTGCAGAACCTGGATAATGTGAAACTTGTCTTCCGGAAATACCTGAGCGTAGCCGTCCGCTTTTTCGATGGCCTCAGAGGCTTGCGAACTGTCCTGTTGTTTCTTGTCTTGCAACGTACTCGCATCGAGGATGTTGGTGCCCATCCCGAGTTGTTTGGCCATTTCCCGGGCGATGGCCAGTTGGTCGCCAGTGACCATCTTGACCTTCACGCCCATTTTTACTGCGTTCGCAATGGTCGCCTTGGCTTGTTCGCGCGGCGGATCGGACATTGGCAACACGCCTGCAAACTGCCATTTCCCTTCCTCATCGGCGTGGGCTACGCCGAGCGACCGGAAGCCGCGTCCGGCAAAATCCTTCACTGCTTTTTCGACTGCTGGCTTTATCTCATCCTTGTTCGTCGACATCTCCAGGATGACCTGTGGCGCTCCCTTGGCCACAAAGAACTGCTTTCCGTCCCCGCCCTTGACGGTGGCTTCAGTGCGCTTGTGTACCGGGTCGAACGGCTGGAAGTGGAGCACCTGACAACTCTTGAGCGCCTTATCGTCCTTCACGCCGCCAATCACTGCGAGGTCGATGGTGTCCTTGTCTTCGGCGCGAGAAGCCAGCGCAGCCCACAGGATCACCTGATCGCCGGGGATATTGGCCACCGTGAATGGATCGCCTAGCGTCAGCTTGTTCTGGGTTAGAGTTCCGGTCTTGTCTGAACACAGGATGTCTACGCCGGCCAATTCCTCGATCGCCGCTAAGCGCGTCACTACCACCTGTTTCTTCGCCAGCAGACGCGCGCCGACGGCCATGGTCACAGACAGCACCGTGGGCATGGCCACCGGGATCGCGGCCACCAGAAGCACCAGGGCGAACTCCAACGTATCGAGGACTGGATCGTGACGGAAGAGCGCGACAGTAACAATCACCGCCACCAGCGCCGCCGCCAGAACGATCAGGTAATTGCCGATCTTCAGCACCGATTTCTGAAAATGGCTAACGGTATGGGCCTCCGCCACCAACTGCACCGTCTTGCCAAAGTAGGTGTTCGCTCCGGTGGCGTACACCATGGCGTCGATCTCGCCCTTTCGGAGAATTGAACCGGAGAACACTGCCTCGCCGGCCTTGCGCGTCGCGGGCAAGGATTCACCCGTCAGCGCGGACTCGTCCACTTGCACCGGATCGCCCGTCAACAAGCGCGCATCCGCCGGCACAATGTCGCCCAGTCGCAGACGAATCACATCGCCGGGCACCAACTCACTGGCCTTTGGATTGGCCCACTTCCCATCGCGCTTTGCCTTGGCCTTCGTTGCCAGCGTCGCCTTGAGTGCGGCGATGGCGTTGCCTGCCTGGCGTTCCTCCCAAAATGCCACCACGGCGTTGGAAAAGAGCAAAAAGAAAATGATGAAGAAATCCAGCCAGTGCTTGACCACTCCCGACAGAATGACTGCGCCTTCAATCATCCACGGGATGGGGCCCCAGAAGTAGCTGAGGAACTTCAGGAATACGTTGGTCTTCTTTTCCGGGATCTCATTCGGGCCGTATTGCGTCAATCGCTTCCCGGCTTCGTCCTGGCTGAGTCCATCTGGAGTTGACCCCAGCTTCTTCTCGAGCTCCGGCATGGGAAGAGACTTCAGATCGTCCTTCGACTCAGACTTTGCGCCGGGCTTCAAATCGGCTTTGGCCTGAGCTTTCGCGTCGGACTTGGACTTGTCCTCGGGGGCAGGCTTCTGCTGGGCGGTCTCTGCATTCTGGCTCACGGTGATTTGTCTCCTGCTCTTCGTGCCGGGGCGTGCCGGGCTGGAATGGAGAAAGTCGCTACCCCATCACCTGCTTCCAGATTTGATGCAGATCCAAAAGGGTTAGGCCAGCATGATGAAGCCTTCGCATCCTGGCGAGGCTGCCAACGGCACTCATGGAAACAGTATCTTGCAGCGGAAATGTGGAGACTGTGCAACTTTGCTCACGAAAGGTTGATCGAGCCATTGGTTTTGGGGAACCGCGATGGCTGCACGACTCGAACGTATTTCGACAACCGCGCGATTCGTTTCCATATAGATAGACACACCCTCATCGCAGTTGAGTATCCGATCCGGTCTTCAGGGATATATCGAACATGAGCAAAACGGAACAGGTTGTTGCCTGCCCCGGTGCGATGCTGTCGTTAGGCGCACGTACGGATGTGCCCCGGAGCGGCACACGGACCTGAGCGCCGTCTTTATCGACAACACGCCGATGTTCGTTCAGATTGCGGAGGGCCTGGGCATTCCGGACATTCTTTGTGTCGATTACAAATCCACCTGTCCACCTGCGCCAGGCTGACTTCTTTCGGACTGCAGACGCAGCAAAAGCTCCAGCCATAGCACCCGTGCAACCGTGCTTGCTCACGCTTATGGAGACAAAGGGAGAATCAAACGATGCCGACCAACATGCTCACCACCGAGGACCTGCTCCACGAGACGCCCGAAGAATTAGCCAGAGAAGAGTCCCTCAAGGACACGCACACGCTCGATCCGGAGTTGCTTCGCAAAATGAATGCCTACTGGCGCGCGGCCAACTATGTGTCGGTGGGCCAGATATACCTGTATGAAAATCCGCTGCTGAAGGAGCCGCTGAAGCTGGAGCACGTGAAGCCGCTGGTGGTCTCCCACTGGGGCACGACGCCCGGACAGAACTTCATCTATGTGCACCTGAACCGCGTCATCAAGAAGTACGACCTGAATATGTTCTACATCGCAGGCCCCGGACACGGTGGCCCGGCGATTGTGGGCAATGTCTACCTCGAAGGCACCTGGAGCGAAGTTTATCCGAATGTTACCCAGGACGAAGCCGGGCTGAAACAGCTCTTCAAGCAGTTCTCCTTTCCCGGAGGCATCTCCAGCCATGTTGCGCCGACGACGCCTGGATCGATTCACGAAGGCGGCGAGCTGGGCTACTCGTTGAGCCATGCATTTGGCGCGGCGTTCGACAATCCCGATCTGATCGTCGCCTGCATCATCGGCGACGGCGAGGCAGAAACGGCGTCCCTGGCAACCTCGTGGCAGTCCAACAAGTTCCTCGATCCAAAGACCGACGGAGCGGTGCTGCCGATCCTGCACCTGAACGGCTATAAGATCAGCAATCCAACCATCCTCTCCCGCATCGAGCATGAGGAGCTGGATCAATTCCTGAGGGGCTGCGGCTGGACGCCTTACTTTGTGGAGGGAGTTGAGCCGGATAAGATGCACGAGCTCATGGCCGCCACCCTCGACAAGGCCATCGAAGACATCCATCGATTCCAAAGCGATGCCCGCGGCAAGAACGATACGACGCGGCCGCGCTGGCCCGTGATCGTCCTCAAATCGCCCAAAGGCTGGACGGGGCCGAAGGTCGTTGACGGTCTGCAGGTCGAGGGGACATTTCGATCCCATCAGGTGCCGCTGCTGGTCGATCCCGAGCATCCCGATCACGTGAAGCTGCTCGAGGACTGGATGAAGAGCTATAAACCCGAGGAACTTTTCGATGACAATGGGCGGCTCATTGCGGAGCTGGCCGAGCTGGCCCCACAGGGCACCCGCCGGATGGGCGCCAATCCACACGCGAACGGCGGCATTCTTCTTCACGATCTGCGCATGCCGGACTTCCACGACCACGCGGTCAAGGTGACTTCACCAGGCGCGGTGCAGATTGAAGATACGCTCGTGCTGGGTTCATTTCTGCGCGATGTCGCCAAGCTGAATCAGGACAAGCATAACTTCCGCGTCTTCGGTCCGGATGAAACAGTCTCGAACCTTTTGCAAGCGGTCTTCGAGGTCACCAATCGGCAGTGGGATGCGCGTGAATACGGCAACGACGAGTTCCTGGCGCCGGCTGGCCGCGTGCTTGACTCCATGCTGAGCGAGAACCAGTGCGAGGGCTGGCTGGAAGGGTATCTGCTGACCGGACGGCACGGGCTGTTCAATAGCTACGAGGCCTTTATTCGCATCGTCGACTCGATGTTCAGCCAGCATGCGAAGTGGCTCAAGGTATGCCGGGAACTTCCATGGCGGCGCGATATTTCATCGCTCAACTATCTGCTCGCCTCTCACGTCTGGCAGCAGGACCACAACGGCTTCACGCATCAGGACCCCGGATTTCTCGACCATGTGATCAACAAGAAGGCCGATATTGTGCGCTGTTATCTTCCCGCCGACGCCAACTGTCTTTTATCCGTCGTCGATCACTGCCTGCGCAGCCGGAACTACGTCAACGTGGTGGTCGCAGGTAAGCACGCGCTTCCCCAATGGTTGACGATGGATGAGGCGGTCGTGCATTGCACGGAAGGAGTCGGCATCTGGCAATGGGCCAGCAATGACCAGAAGAGCGAGCCGGACGTGGTGATGGCCTGCTGCGGCGACACGCCTACCCTGGAGATTCTTGCCGCCGTCTCCATCCTTCGCAAACATCTGCCGGATCTGAAGATCCGTGTGGTCAATGTCGTCGATCTGATGAAGCTGCAGCCCAGCACCGAACACCCGCACGGGCTGACCGAGAAGGATTACGACTCTCTTTTCACGAAGGACAAACACATCATCTTCGGATTTCACGGGTATCCATGGCTGATCCATCGGCTGACATACCGTCGGGCCAACCATAAGCTGCATGTGCGGGGCTACAAGGAAGAGGGCACGATCACGACGCCTTTTGACATGAGGGTGCAGAACGACCTGGACCGCTTCCACCTGGTGCAGGACGTGGTGGACCGGGTGCCGGATCTGGGCTCCAGAGGCGCGTACCTGAAGCAGCAGATGCAGAACAAGCTCATCGAACACAAACACTACATCGACGCGCACGGGCAGGACATGCCGGAGATCCGGAACTGGAAATGGAGCGCTACCAGGTAAATACGCAAGCTCTTGAAGCTACCGCCAAAAGGATGGTCGCCGACGGCAAGGGGCTGCTGGCGATCGATGAAAGTACGGGAAGCTGTAACAAAACGATTTGCGAAGTGGGGGATTTTGCACTGCGGCTGCATTTGCTGCAAAGGAGTGGGGTGAATGACAGATAAAGCGAAATCGGATGTGAAGCCTTTTGTTTATGTCGCGGTAGGGATAGCGGCCCTTGGGGGACTGCTCTTCGGCTATGACACGGGCGTTATTTCCGGGGCCATTCTGTTCATTAAGAACCAATTTTCTCTTTCGGCCACCATGGAGGAGATCGTCGTCAGCGCTGTCCTGGTAGGCGCTGCCTTCGGCGCAGCTGCTGGAGGCGTTCTGACCAGCCGCTTCGGACGCCGCAAATTGATCATTCTGGCTGGCATGATCTTTACACTCAGCGCAATTGGTACGGCGCTGGCCCCAACCATTCCCTGGTTGATTACGGGCATGGTCGTCAGCGGACTCGCCATCGGCATCGCTTCCTTTATTTCTCCGATGTATATTGCCGAACTGGTGCCGGCCAATGTCCGTGGCGCATTGGTTGCAGTCAACATGCTTGCCATTACCTCCGGCATCGTTATTGCTTACCTGGTGGACTATGCGTTTTCTTCCATTCATGGATGGCGCTACATGTTCGGCCTGGCAGCCATACCAGCGGTTGGCCTTGCCATTGGGATGTGGCGATTACCCGATAGCCCACGCTGGTTGATCAGTAAGTCGAAGGTGGAGGATGCGAAGCGAGTACTGGAGCGGGTCCGTACCGTATCGGATGTAGGTCCGGAGATAAAGGACATCCAGGGAAGCATGAGCCAGGAAGGGACAGGCGGCCTCGCCGGACTATTCCAGCCATCGCTCAGGATGGCACTCATTGTGGGCTTGGGGCTGGCCATATTTCAGCAGATAACAGGCATTAACACAGTCATCTATTACGCTCCGACGATCTTCAAGTTCGCGGGTATCAAGGCCGCTGGGCCAGCGATCCTGGCCGGAGCGGGTTTGGCCATGCTGATGTGGTGCTTTCATATACTGTCCATCTTCCTGCTGGACCGCGTTGGCCGAAGGCCTTTGTTGCTCATTGGAGTCGCAGGTCAGATTCTTGGCCTAGCGATCCTGGGCGCTGCATTTCAATTCCACGAGTTGGCGAGTTGGAAGAGCTATATAGCCATTGGCAGCCTGGCGATCTATGTCTCATCGTTCGCCGTGGGACTCGGACCGATCTTCTGGTTGATAATCTCCGAGATCTATCCCTTGAAGGTCCGTGGCGCGGCCATGAGCACCGTAACTGTTACGAACTGGGTGCTGAATCTGGTGGTATCAGTGACATTCCTGAGCCTGGTCGCGGTCCTGGGGCGTGGGGGAACGTTCTGGTTATACGGCGCAATCGCGGTTGCAGCCCTGGTCTTCTTTTATCGGATGGTGCCGGAGACCAAGGGTAAAACCCTCGAACAGATTGAAGCGTACATGCGATCGGGGAAGCATCCGCGAGGGTTGTGAAATCCGGGTAGGGTCAATTTCTTGTGTAGCCTATGCAGGGCTGCGGAGCTGCGAAGGAAGGGGCATGGATCGTACAGGGAAAATCTCAGGCTGTGAGTTGCAGGAGGATGCTGGATGGCAGCCGCTCCGAAAGTAGCTGGGCTGGGTTGGCGGGAGATGATTCACGCTATCTGGCTGGGGGCAGTTGATGCCAATGTTGTGAACCGTGCCGCGGAGCTGGCCTTCTGGTTTTTGCTGGGATTTTTCCCCATGCTCTTGTCCGTAACCAGCATGGTTTCGATGCTTAGCCTGGCTCCCGGTTCGCAAGGCACCCTGATGAAGTACGTGGGCGAAGTTCTACCTTCCTCAGCTTCCCATCTCGTACGACAGGTGTTGGCCCAGACCACCGGCAGCGGCAGAGTCTGGTTTTCCCTGATCTTCGCACTGTGGTCGTCCTCGTCGGCGACCTCCGGGCTTATCGATACGCTCAATGCTATTTACGAGGTGAAAGAGAGCCGGCCCTGGTGGAAGTCCCGCCTGCTTGCGGTGGCCCTGGCGATCGCTATGGGCGTACTGCTGACTGCCGCATTGATCATTGTGATGTATGGTCCCTTAATCCTCCACAAGATCGCGCCCGGTTCGGCGCCTCTTTACGTCTGGAAGATTGCCCAGTGGCCGTCCGCCGTAGTGCTGCTGATTTTGGCGCTTCTTTGCCTCTACCGTTTCGCCCCGAACATTCAGGGGCAGAAATGGAAATGGCTGCTCCCCGGGAGCATCGTCGCGGCAATCATCTGGATGGCCGTTTCCCTCCTGTTCAAGCTGTACATTCGCCACTTCAGCGATTTCGGGCTGCTCTACGGATCGCTCGGCACGCTGATCATCCTGATGTTCTGGTTCTACATGAGCGGCATCGCGATTCTGGTTGGCGGAGAAATCAATGCCACCCTGGAAGACGCTGCCGCCCACCGCAAAGTCCCTGGAGCAAAAAGACGCGGCCAGCGAGCGCTGGCTCAGAGGCATGTCTAAACACGCTGCACAACACGAATCTCAGCCGCGTTCAAAACCATGTCGTGCATGCTGACTTCACGCGTCAACTTGTCGATGGCAACCTCCGCGTCCTTTATTTAAGCAGCTTCCGTAGAAATGCCTTAAGGCGAGACGACCGAGTGTTGCCTATATGCCATCGCATACAGCGCGAAGATGGCCGGCGAAGGTGAGCAAAACGAAACAGATTGCTGCTGGCACAGGTGCGATGCTGTCATCACGCGCAAGTGTGACTGCGCTTCTGCACGGAGTACGGGCGCCCGCCCGATCGAATGAGCAGGTTCCCCGCACAAAGTCTTTTCTAAGTAGAAGAATGCGTTCAAAGCGAAGGAGTTCTTATGACTGCTACGACGAAATGCGCCCGTCCCGCTTGTAACTGTGTTCCAGCCGACGGGAAGAAATACTGTAGTGAGACCTGCGCCGATGCGAAAAGCGTGACGGAACTAACCTGCCAATGCCAGCATTCCGCATGCAAGAGCCAGGCATTGAAGGTGTAGTCGATTCGTCGGCTCATCCGCGTCTGGACTATGTTCCCGCATAACAAGAAGAGGCACAGTGCAACCATGACAGCTTCCGAGGCACTTTCGATGCCCATTGCCGCACCCGCGTTCGATGAGTCGTGTCTTAACGCAACCGAGAAGACATCACGATGCGTGTAGGCATTGCGGCTGACCACGGAGCCTTTGCCCTCAAAGTACAACTGGAAGAGTCGCTGCGCTCCTCGGGGTACGAAGTTATCGATTTCGGCGCTCACCAACTGAATCCGGCGGATGATTACCCCGACTTCATCATCCCTCTTGCCCGGGCCGTCGCCGCTGGCGAGGTCGAGCGCGGGATCGCGCTCTGTGGCAGCGGCATTGGCGCTTCGATAGCTGCGAACAAGGTTTCCGGTGTACGCGCCGGACTCATTCATGATGCGTTCTCCGCCCGTCAAGGCGTCGAAGACGACGACATGAATGTCTTTTGCCTGGGTGGAAAAGTTATCGGAACCGCGCTCGCATGGGAACTGGTCGAGACCTTTCTGGCCGCTCACTTCAGCAACGCATCCCGCCACCGTCGCCGCGTGGAGAAAGTGCAAGCGCTCGAACACCAGAACTAATCGCAGGGAGCCGTATGGAACGGTCGCACGATTGGATGGAGCGGGATGCGGCTGGCAAGTCAGGCATATAGAGTGCGACGATTCGTCGGACTATATTCGACGGTTTGAGTTTCGCAGTATTACTTAACAACACCGGGGAGGTGTCTATGTACCACTACTACTTGTTTGGAATGCATGCATATTGGTGGATTTTCTGGGTCATCCTATGGGTGTTGTTCTTCTCCTTCATGATGCCGGTGAGGCGAAGCAACTGGACTAGCTACCGGGACATGCAGACGCCTTTGCAGCTCCTGCAAAAGAGGTATGCCGCCGGCGAGATCACATCCGAGGAATACGAGGAACGCAGGGCGAAACTTTTCCGCGATACCAAGATGAAATAAGTCTGATTTATGCCGATGCTTTTCGTCTCGGCGGCATTGGGGCGTGCAGCCCCGGCAAGCCAGGAGCTGTGCCCATGCCGATTTCATCTATGACGTTTTCTCCGCGACGTTTTCTCCGCGCGTGGGGCACCGAAGGTGATGACGTGAATGTCTCGCGCCTGGGCAGACTAGGACATCGGTTTGGCGCTCGTCCGGGAACTGGTCGAAACGCTCCTGACCGCTCGCTGCAACTATGCTGCCCACCGGCGGCATCGTACAGAGAAGATACAAGCGCTTGAAAATCATACGCAATCGAAAGGAGATCTATGGAACTGGGCATGATCGGACTGGGCAGGATGGGGACCAACATGGTGTTGCGGCTTCAGAAAGCCGGCCACCATTGCGTGGTGTACGACACCGATAAGGAAACCGTGCAGGCGCTTGCAAAAGAAGGCGCGGCCGGGACGGCCTCGCTCGAAGAGTTTGCGAATAAGTTGAAAAAACCACGCGCCATCTGGATGATGGTGCCCGCAGCCGCGGTCGATCCGACGCTGAAGAACCTTATCCCGCTCCTCGCACAAGGTGACATACTCATCGACGGCGGGAACTCCTATTACCACGATGACATCCGGCGCGCTGCGGATTTGAAACCGAAAGGCATCCACTATGTGGACGCCGGAACCAGCGGAGGGGTCTGGGGATCGGAGCGGGGCTACTGCCTGATGATCGGCGGCGATGAAGCCGTCGTCCAGAGCCTGAAGCCTATCTTCGCCGCGCTGGCCCCAGGGATCGAAGAAGCTCCACGCACGCCCGGCCGTGAGAAGGTTGGTGGCACAGCCGAGCACGGCTATCTGCACTGCGGCCCGAGTGGCGCGGGTCACTTCGTCAAGATGGTCCACAATGGCATCGAGTACGGCATGATGGCCTCCTACGCGGAAGGCCTGAATATCCTGCGCCATGCCGACGTCGGCAAGCAGAAGAGCGCTGTCAATGCGGAGACCACGCCGCTGCGCGATCCCGAGCATTACGCCTACGACCTGAACCTGGCCGACATCACTGAGGTCTGGCGTCGCGGCAGCGTCATCTCTTCGTGGCTATTGGACCTGGCCGCGACCTCGCTGCTCAATAGCCCCGATCTCGCAAAGTTTGCCGGCCGGGTTTCGGACTCAGGGGAAGGACGCTGGACGATCAAGGCTGCGATCGACGAGTCTGTTCCAGCTCCGGTCCTCAGCGCCGCGCTCTACGAACGCTTCAGCTCGCGCGGTGAGGATGACTTCGCAGAAAAGCTGTTGTCCGCACTTCGCTACGGATTCGGCGGCCACAAGGAAAAGGGCAACACCAAAAAGGAAGCTGCCTGATGGCCGCTTCCCAATCGGACGCGCTGGTGCTCTTCGGTGTGACCGGGGATCTTGCCCACAAGATGACCTTCCCGGCCCTCTATGCCATGGTGAAACACGGCACGCTCAAGGTGCCTGTCATCGGCGTGGCCTTTCCAAAGTGGAGTCAGGAGCGTCTGCACAAACGCATAACGGACAGCATAGAACGATCGGGCGGGATCGACGATAAACAGGCCCTCCGCGCTCTTCTATCCTTATTTCGATATGTGAGCGGCGATTACAAAGACCCGGCCACGTTCGCAGCAATCAAAAAAGAGCTGGGCAGCGCCCGGCGTCCCGCACACTACCTCGCGATTCCGCCCTCACTCTTCGAGACCGTGATCAAGGGGCTCGGCAATGCCGGGCTGGCCGAGAATGCGCGCGTCATCGTCGAGAAACCATTCGGGCGCGACCTGGCCTCCGCACGGGAACTCAACCGCGTTGCGCATTCGATATTCCCGGAAGACGCAATCTTCCGCATCGACCACTTCCTCGGGAAGGAGGCGATCATGAATATCCTCTACTTCCGCTTCGCCAACTCCTTCCTGGAACCAATCTGGAACCGCAACTACGTGGCCAGCGTCCAGATAACCCTGTCCGAAAGCTTCGGGGTGAAAGGCCGAGGGGCATTCTACGAGACCGCTGGCTGTCTGCGCGACGTGATCCAGAATCATCTCTTCCAGATCGTTGCGCTGCTGGCCATGGAGCCGCCGGCCACCAGAGACTTTGGCGCTGTGCATACAGAGAAAGCCAAGATATTTCAGGCCATGCGTCCTCTCAAGCCCAGCGACATAGTCCGAGGTCAGTACGATGGCTATCGCGAGGAGAAAGACGTGGCGAAAAACTCCGACATCGAGACCTTCTGCGCCCTGCGGCTTTTCGTCGACTCATGGCGCTGGCAGGGAGTGCCCTGGTATCTGCGTTCCGGTAAATATCTGCCTGAAACCGCGACCGAGGTTCTGGTGGAACTGAAGCCGTCGCCGCAGAGCCTCTTCGCCGATGCAGAGCCGACCACCGGCCGCGCCAACTATCTGCGCTTCCGGCTCTCCCCCGACTCGGCCATCGCCCTCGCCGCTCGCGTCAAGATTGCGGGAAAAGACTTCACCGGGGAACAGCGGGAACTCTACCTGTCTGAAGAACGGCCGGGGCAGGAATCGCCTTACGAGCGGCTGTTGGGGGCGGCTATGAGCGGCGACGGAGCGCTCTTCACCCGTGAGGACGCGGTGGAGGCTGCCTGGGCCGTCGTTAACCCAGTCCTGAAAAAACACCCTCGCGCTCATCCTTACAAGCGCCGTACCTGGGGACCCAAAGAGGCCGACGCGATTCTCGCCTCGGGTGGCAGTTGGCACAACCCGGCCCCGCAAAAGCATTAGGAGATAAATGATGAAAGCGACCAAAAAACTCTATGCCTTGGGCCAAAGTCTTTGGCTCGACAACATTACCCGTGGCCTGCTGGTCAGCGGAACACTCCACCGCTATATTCAGGACTTTTCGATCACAGGGCTCACCTCGAACCCCACGATCTTCGATCACGCCATCAAAAACAGTCGCGACTACGACGACCCTATCCGCCATAAGGTGAAGGAAGGCAAGTCGGGCGAGGCGCTGTTCTTCGAGCTGGCGATCGAGGACCTCAGGAAGGCTGCCGATCTCTTTCGTCCGATCCACGACCAGACCAATGGCGTGGACGGCTGGGTATCGCTCGAGGTCTCGCCTCTGCTGGCTCACGACACGTCCGGCACTCTTGCAGCGGCCAAAGCGCTCCATGCGCGCGCAGACCGTCCTAACCTCTTCATCAAGATTCCGGGAACCAGGGAGGGACTGCCTGCCATCGAGGAGGCGATCTTCGCGGGAGTGCCGGTCAACGTAACACTTCTGTTTTCCTCCGCGCAGTATGTCGCGGCGGCCGAGGCTTACCTGCGCGGCATCGAGCGGCGTATCGTTTCCGGACTGAATCCCGACGTCGGCTCCGTTGCTTCACTGTTTGTCAGTCGCTGGGACGTTGCCGTAGCGGACAAGGCTCCCGCGGAGCTGCGGAACCAGCTTGGCATCGCCATCGCCGGACAGGTCTATGAAAGTTATCGCTCGGTACTCGACTCACCGCGCTGGCAGCGCATCTTCAACGCCGGCGCACGCGCCCAGCGCCTGCTCTTTGCCAGCACCGGAACCAAGGACCCCAAGGCCTCCGATACGCTGTATATTCAAGCGCTCGCCGCGCCCTTTACCGTGAACACCATGCCCGAGACCACGTTGAAAGCCCTCGCCGACCACGGGACGATTGGTGAAACCTTGCCAACTCATGCCGGTGGTCTGGAAAGATTCGCCAAGGCAGGCATTGACACGGACGCCCTGGGCTCGCAACTCCAGGACGAAGGGGCTGCGTCCTTCGTCAAATCCTGGAAAGACCTGATGGAGTGCATTGCATCGAAGAGCGAGACCCTTAAAGCCGCTTGAGCCTAAAAACGGAGGGAGCAACGAGGGATGACAATCTGGCGAACAACGTCTTGAAAGATCAAAGGTGGGACACCTTGGCAATTGAAGTACCGCAGTCAACGCTCCCTCATGGAATGATGCCGCAGAGTCCTATTTAGCGTCTGACGGCGACGGCATGGATCGAATGTAAGCAATAAGCGCTTTTCTGGTGCTTGCGTTCATGTTGGTCGGAGGCATGTTGCCGTTTTTCATCTGCGTGCTGTGATGCTGTAGCAGATTATCCAGTACCGAGGCGGGAAGCTTCGACGCCATTCCAGCCAACCCCGGAGCAGCAACCGTTCCATTCAGACCATCAACACCATGGCATGTCTCGCAGCGATTGCGCTGAAAGACGGCTTTTCCGCGCAGGGCCTCGGCGCTGAGTGGCGCCTTCTTCGCCGATTTGGGAGCCTCTGCCGTGGTAGCTACGCTGCCCCCCAGTGACTTCGCGGACCGGCCTGATGCAGACTTCTTACTTTGCCCGGCAGTTGCAGGCGCCTTGGCCGGCATAGACCCCAGTTGCGAAAGGTAGGTCACGAGTTGCTTCATTTGTGCATCGTTCACGGTAACCGGAGGCATGCCTCCGGCGCGCATTGCTTTCTTGGGATGATGCAGCAAATTTGTAAGTTGAGCAGGCGGATACTTCTTGGTGATGTTGATCAGTGAGGGAGCAAAATGAGTGCCTTGAGCGTTATTTCCATGACAGGCGGAGCATCCGTCGGCGACAAAGATAACGCGTCCAGCTAAAGCATGCTCTTTGACGGCAGGAGCCTTCTGCTTTGCCGACGCAGGGCTGGCCGGAGTAGCGGCACTTTTCGCGGTCCCGGACTTCGCCGCAGGCTTCTTTGCGATGGCGGCCTCAACCTTCGCATGCCCGGCGGTGGTGGCTCGCGACGACTTACTTTGCGGGTGCGCATTTTTACCTGGAGCTAACGACCGCAGATACGCAACCACTGCGCTTACTTCGTTGGCCGGCGCTACCAGCGGCGGCATGCCGCCGGCTTTCATGGTGGCATCCGGGGCCTGAATCAGTTTCTCCAGTTGCGCATCCGAGCGCTTTGCAATCAGGCTCTTCAGAGGCGGTATATTGCCTGCCCCCGCGCCTGCCTCTCCATGACACCTGGCACAGCTTTGGGCTTGAAAGATCTTTTCACCAGCGGCGGCTGCCGCAGACGTTGCGGTTGCTCCTTTAGCGGGGCCCGTTGAATTTGTTGTGCTTTCAGCCGCGGGCGTTGCTGGCGCGGGTGTTGACGTAGTCGGCGCAGCGGCAGATGTCCCTGCGGGCGCGCCGCCGCCGCCTTTTCCAAGACTGCCCAGATAACTGAAGAGTGCCGCCATATCCGGTGTAGAGAGGTCGAAGGACGGCATATGGCCGGCGAGCATCTTTGCGTTGGGGTGATGAAGGAGAGCAGTGATCTTGGGCAAAGGATACTTGGCTGTAATGCCGACCAGACTTGGAGCATTGGCCGTTCCGGTGCCGGTTGCCCCGTGACACCCGGAGCATCCCTGGGCAGTAAAAATGCCTTTCCCCTTGGCGACCAGAGGACTGACGGGCCCCGAGGGTACGGCCGCCCCGCTGGCGGATTCCATGCGGGGAATGAATGGGGCTTTGGTGTATTGCTCAGCCTGCTTTTTCTGAAATGCAAGTTGAACCGCGACGTTATGGTCGTGCAAATCGTCCAGGTGGCTTTTGAAGCCGAGGAAGATCATTCCGACTAAAACGATGGCGACTGCAAGAAGTGGAATCGGTCTGCGCCAGGGTCTCCGTTCCAGCTTTCGATCTAAGAACGGCATGAGGAAAAACGCGAGAGCAAGGGCTGCGGGAACAAAGATGACCGCAAAGACCTCCATCCGACTTGGCCAGAATTTCAGCCACTCGAACATGGGGAGGTAATACCACTCGGGCCGCGGAACAAACTTTGTGTTCGCAGGATCGGCAAGGGGACCGAGTTGTACAGGATGGAAGTAGGCGAGAAAACCGAGACCCACCATGATCAGCATTGCAAACGCCATGTCCATGATGACCTGGCGAGGATAGAAGCTCTCCGGGGGAAGCTTGGGATGGATCGGATCTTCATTGATCGGTCCGGCTGCCCCGGCTTTGCGAAACAGGGCAATGTGCACGCCGATGAACACGAAGATCATGGCCGGAATCAGAAATACATGGGCGAAATAAAAGCGCGACAGCGTGAGCGTTCCCAGCGTGTCGCCACCGCGCAGCATGCTGGTCAGCCATTGTCCGATAAAGGGAACTTCGCCAACGATGTTGGTTCCAACCGCCGTGGCGAAATAGGCGCTCTGGTCCCATGGCAGCAGATAGCCGGTGAAGCCCATGCCCAGAACCAGGAACGACAGAATCGCGCCCGAAATCCAGAGGAGCTCTCGCCGGCCTTTGAAGGATCCATAGATGAAAGTTTGCAAGAAGTGCAGCAGCAGCACGATGATCATCGCGCTTGAGCCGTAGTAGTGCAGGCTGCGAAGAAATTGTCCGGCCGCAACCTGTTTCGTAATATACGCAACGCTGGTATGCGCCGACTCAGCGGACGGAACATAATAGAGCGCGAGGCAAAGCCCGGTAATTACCTGGGAAATGAAAATAAAGAGCAGGCCGGAACCAAATACATAGGCTAATCGCGCCCCACCCGGAACGGGCTCATCGAGTGATGCATGCATCACGCTGTTGATGCCGGTACGCTCGTTAAACCATTTATAAAAACGGCGGGGAAGAGTTTTTGGCGGCGTGCTGTCCTTCACTGGATCTGGCATAGGGCCACCTAGCTCAACACTTCACGGTTGGGAACGTTTTCGCGGAAATACTCGAACTTCACCATGAGCTTTCCGTCCTCGGTCTTGTTCGGCAGCGGGTCCATGCCACGTGGCGAAGGACCGGAGACATGCTTCCCGTCCTGGTCAAACACGCTTCCGTGGCAGGGGCAGTAGAAATCGTGCTGACCCTCGCGCCATGCAACTGTGCATCCCATGTGGGGGCAAATCGAGGAGAGTACTTCCAGCTTGCCCTGCGCGCTCTTCGTCACATACACGGTTTGGGAAGAATCTACTTCGCGCCATCCATCCACTTGCTTGAGGTCGAGGGGCGTCAGTATCGGCTTCGACAGGTTGGAAAACGAAGCCATTTTCCCGATGGACGACCAGATGTTCTTGCCCGATTTTGCATAGAGCGGATAGAGGACATAGCGGAGTACAGGAACGGAGAGGATTGCACCCATCCCCGCAGATCCTATCAAGAGAAGTGCGCCAAAAAATGATCGTCTACTTACAACGATGCTCTTTTTAGGGTCGACTTCGAGAAGCGTGCCTGGTTGTTCCATGCGTTCTCCTAGAACGTGAGCCAAAGCGCCATGTACACCGTGTTGTTGTCAGATGCATTGCGATTTGCGCCATCGTAGTCTGTGCCGGCGCCGTTGAACTTGGTGTAGCCCGTGTAATTCAGGTTGATATCAATGTTCTGCACCGGCCAATATGCGAACTGCATGGCATATCCGCTGGTGTCAGGGCTTCCGTTGAAGCTGCCGGTCACGGGCGCTGAAGCATAGAGCACCGGATCGGTGGTTCCCGTGGTCTTGAAGAGGGCGCCCGTTGCGGTGTATTTGTTGGTCCAGTGGTATGTGCTATCGATCCTGAGCGTATTAAGAGTGTGGTGGACAGTATCTGCTCCGCCCGCCGCATAGGTGGCATTCAAATTTGAACTTTCATGGATCCAGGTTCCGTGAACGTCGAGCAGGTTCGCCCCGAAAGGACGCTCGTACTGAAAATCAAACGATGGGTCGATGTATCGGTCAACGGAGCCAGTGACTGTGCCCGGATGCGAGTTGACCGCCAACCCATAGGTGCCAACCATGAGGTAATTCGCCCCCCATGACTGCTGCCAGGCAGCACGCCAATATGGAGCGGCGCCGCTGATATTGTATTGAAACCCGGCGCCATTGACGGGTACAGTGCCTCCCTCGTGCTCGCTACGGTAGGCGGTTATCTCGGTATACAGATGTTTGTTCCACATGCTGTAGACGCCTACGCCCGCTACATCCTGACCGAGGGCGCCATCGATAAGCGCACTGGCGATCGGCCCCACGCCGGCTTCCGACGAAATCCAGGGAAATCCCCACGCCGGCGTGCTATTCCAGAGGTCTTGCACGGTGGGGTTATTGTTCAATGTGATCCCGTAATCGAGTTCCTTGCCGCCAAGCGTCGTCTGGTTCGCGTAGCGAAAATCGCTGTTGTCCATGGCAAAGGTGTCGCTGGAGTGGCTGTATGTGACTTGAGCGAGTGCGCCGAAATGCGAGGCGAAGCCTCCCGCGAGGAAGAGGCTAAGTTGCTGCGGAAATCCGGCTGCACTGTTTTGCGTGGCTGGTGCGACATTCTGGAATGCGGTATTAGAAAGAAGAACCATGAACGACACAGGTATGTTCTTTGAAAGACGAAGGCTTGCAGTATTCCCAACCTTTTCGCTTGCTGTGAGGGCGGGAGCCAGGACGTAGCCTCTCAGCTTGAAGTCGCGTCCGAAAGCGGTCAACTCCGGTGGGTTGCTATGACAGACATTGCAGGAGAGACCAGTTTGACGGGCGAAGCTGGGTACCGCATGGGCATACTGGCAGAGGTACAAGACCGCCAGACCCGTCGCAATTCTCACAATCAGTTTCATGTCTCACCTTTGTTACGTGGCTTGATTCGGCGCGACGATGCTCGTTCAGAGGCATCAGCTGTCGTGCCAGTAAAGCAGAACTATGCGCGGGAATATGTATAAAATAGCACACTTACGACCTAGCGCGAACCGTTCAACCAGCAAATCCAGGCCAATCGAATCAAGGATGGTGATTTCGACCGCACTGAAGATTCTCAAAGAAGAGGAAGGGCCATCGAGCAGCTACCGGCGAAACTCACACTGCTCGCCCGACGGTATGTGAGTACATTGGGACGTCTTGCCGCGCTCGAATAATTGAAGAAGTTTTATGCCTGATTAGGGCCTCTCCCGGCTGACTCCCAATAGGGGGTCCAGAGGGCCCTTTCCCGTACTTCCGGGTCGCCATATACGCCGTAACGCCCGGACACCTGAGCCCCCGGCCACTTATAACCCAAAGGTCGCAGGTTCAAATCCTGCCCCCGCAACCAAATCAGCCTGCGGGCCGATTCCGCAACCCAAAAATCACAGCATCCGCAAGAACGCTGGGGCCTGGCATTCCTGCAAGGTCCTTTGCCTGGTCCTGCCCGGCACCCCCACGTCCGGTAGAAACGTGGGGATGCTCGCGCTGCATCTATCTCAGCGCTGCATGGTTCAGGATTGCATTGAATACCAGCGCATAGTCGCCGATCGTTTCGCCGCGATAAATGGGGTTGATGCCGAACAGCAGCACGTTGCCCGTGCCCACATGCGCATCCACCACCACCGCGCGCTCGGCTATCGGCTCCGGATGGTCCAGCAGACCCGACAACAGAAGCTGCCTGGCTCCTGCAAAGCGCACCAACACATCCGGCCGCAGCGCCTTCGGAATCAGGTAGGGATTATTCCGCGCCTGGTCCACGTTCAGCGGAATCGCTTGCCACGGCTTCACGTCCGGCAGCGCCGGCGGCGTTACCGGCGGACGTGCCTCCGGCATATCGGTATCGTCCGGACCACCGCGCCCCGTGACCCGCTTCGCGGTCTTAGCCGTCGGAAGCCGCCGCCCGCCAGCTATCACATCGCTTACGTTGAAGGCCATCCCGGACGCGCTGTACACCGCAAACTGCTTGTCGTATCCATACGTGACCGGATTCTTGCCCGGCTCGACCACCACCGCGCCCAGAATGCTGCCCGCCACCTTCACATTGCGCTTTGGAGCAATCGAAACACCCGGAGCCAGCCCGATATCGATGGCGAATTTCGCCGTATCTTCCGACGTGATCAGCAGCCCGCCGTCCTTCACAAACTGCCGCAAGTGCTCCACGCCGTCATAGCCCAAACCAGGCCGCATGTCCGGAGTCGAATCGATCCGCCCCAGGTTCGGCGTCAGGGCCGTTTTCTCCCACGGCAGCGGATTGCCCCACATCGGCAATCCGGAAATGATCAGCTTCGTCGATATGCGCGAGCTGACCGGCGCAAATACGATTACGTCGTACTTCGACCGTATATCCGTTTCCTGGCTCACCGTCTGCGTGCTGATGTAGCTGTACGGAACCCCGAGAAAATCGAAGGCTTCGCGCCACCAGCCTTCGGTCTGCGTCGAAAGCCAGGTGTGCATGAACGCGATGCGGGGCAAGGAAACGATGGCGTGCATGTGTGCCGAAGGCATCGCTTGCAGCGTCACCGCGCGCAAGTCCAGCTTGCGCAGCGCCGCCGTCATCTTGTTCGCATCCGCCTTCTCGATCAGCAGCGAACCCGCCGCAAGATGCTCTCCGCCCGCGTCCACGGCTTCGTCCAGCACATGCAGCCTGGCGCCGGGAACCGCATAGGCCAGGGCCAACAGGCCGATCTGCCCCGTATTGTTCACAGCGTAAACCGGCCCCGATCCGGAGGCCGGCGACTGGCTCGCGTCCGTCAGGTTCTTCACCCGCTCCATTGGCGCTGAAAGAATTTTAGTATCCGTCACCCGAGTGACGTCTGCATTGAAGATCTCGCTGAAGCTCCAACCCGTGTCGTCATACGGATGCCGCTGCGGATCGTTCGGCGCCCAGTACTGGCGGTCCAGCAGGGCATCCGCCACCCGCGAGAACGGCTGGTCCATGCGGATTACATAGGAGCCCACCGGGAAGGTCTCTGGCGTTTTTTTGCCGGCGCTGCTTTTTGCATTGCCGGATTTGCTGCCGTCTTTCTCCGCCTGCTTCCCCGCGTCCTCGTCCTTCGCTGCGGCCCGTTCGCTCACGCTCACCATCACCGTTGCTGGAGCGGTCAGACGCGAAATCTCCACGTGCTGCAGTTGCATCACGTGCAGCAGTTGCATCTGCCGGTTGCGGTACGCCGGTTTGGCGGCAAACACATATGCCGCCGGGCCGGCATTTTCCGGCTTATCAACCGACCGCTTCGACTTCAGGTAGTAGTCGGTCAAAAAATGCTGGCCGTGCTGCGCAAAGTAGGAGAGCGTTGTCAGCAGTGCCGTCTCTTCGTAGTTGTTGTTGTCGCGCTGCGACCACATCACGCTCGGCAGCGGCGGATTCTGCTTGTACCACGTCCGTGCATACTCGTCCGGGTCAAGGATTCTGCGCTCCGTGTCCGCTCCTCCGTTGCCGAACGTCTCATACAGCCGGCTGATGCCGTTGTGCATCGCCGCCAGAAACATCAGGTAGCCAGGGCTCCACGTATCGAAATCGCCGTGCGTGAACACGCCCGGCATTCCGAAATTCTCCATAGCGGCCACATTGTTCCAGCCGATGTCCGCCCACTCGTCGGCCAGGATCGGGTCGATCCATGAGTTGTACGGCCCGTCGCCCACCGTGTTGTCGTAGAGGAACGGCACCGACTCGTGCAGATCATGCAGCACCAGTGCGTGAAAGCGCAGATACGTGTCCAGCACATTGCGCGTCAGGTCCAGCGTCATGCCCATCGCGTCGCGGTTGTTGTCGTGCGCAACGTAGTGCCCCCAGTAGAGCAGGTGCGGCCAGTTCTCGCCCTTGTGCGCCAAATGCCATTTGTACAGGTCAACCATGCGGTCGCGCCCGTCCACCTCGACCACCGGTGTAATCAGCACCACCATGTGGCTCCGGATGTACCGGATGTAGGGTGAGTTATCGACCGCGAGCCGATAGGCAAGCTCCATCAGCGCCGTTGGCGCACCTGTCTCCACTGAGTGGATTGTGCCCGTGATGTAGTACACCGGAAACGATTGCGAAACGAGCTGCGCGGCCTTGGCGCTCGTCATGCCCGGCGTGCGCGGGTCGCCCAATTGCGCCAGCCTGGCGTTGTTCGCGTCGAGCTGATCCAGCAGCGATTTGTCCGCGATCGCTGCCACAATCCTCTCGCGGCCTTCTTCCGAGTGGCCGATGGTGTACACCCGCACCCGCGGCGTGCTGGCCTGCAGCAAGCGGAAGTATTTGTAGACCGTCTCGGCGTAGGGCAGAATGCGCGGCGCGCCGGCAACATCTCCCAGAACCGCCTTCGGAGTGGGCACCGTCTTCGAGGCCGGCAGGTAGTCCGTGAGGGGCGAATTAAAGTACGGCTCTGTCGTGTACTTGTTGATTGCGGCTGTGTAACTGGTGTCCACCGGCTGCTGCTGGTCGCGCGCGAACTGCGCATCAAGCGCCGCAGGAATCTGCGCCCTCACTGCATGAAAGCTCGAAACAAGTAGTGCGGAAAACACTGAGAAAAGAAGAATGCGTCGCATCATAAGAAGGTCTCCACAAATCAAAAAACATAGTCCCTATTTTGTCTGTTGGCTCTCGCCGCGCTAACTTGCCTTCGCAGAAGCCTTCGCAGACTTGGTCTTTGGTGCAAGGCCCAGATACTTGTCATACCAGTTGAACCACCGCACGTAGCGATCGCGGATAAAGCTTGGCCGCGTGAAGCCGTGGAACTGCCCCGGATACACAATCAATTTCGCCGGCGTGCCCACATCGCGCAATGCCTGATACATCTGCTCTCCGCCCACAAGCGGTACATTGAAGTCTCGCGTGCCGCCCATAAACAGCGTCGGTGTCTTCACTCGCTCCACATGGAAAAAAGGATACGACAGCTTCATCCACAGGGCCGGATTCTTCCACGGCTCGCCCAACTCGTTATCGTACTGCAGAACATATTCATCCATGCCGTACATGCCGAACAGCTCACCCGTTCCCGCTCCGCTCGACGCCGCCTTGAAGCGCGTTGTGCTTGCGATCATGTAATCCGTCAGGATCCCACCATAGCTCCAGCCGCCCACCACCATCTTGTCTGGATTGATCTTTCCCGTCGCCACCGCCGCATCCACTGCGGCCAGCAGGTCGATGATCTCCTTGTCTCCCCAGTCCGCCCGGATCGTGCGGCTGTAGTTCAGTCCCCGGCCGCTTGATCCGCGGTAATTCACATTCAGCACAGCAAAGCCGTGGGCCGCGAAAAGCTGTCGTGTCACGTCAAACCGGTGTGCGTCCTGCGCCGTAGGACCGCCGTGGATAAACAGCAGCATCGGCACCTTCGTTCCCGCCTTGTAGCCGACCGGCATCGTCAGCAGACCGTGCACATCGTTGCCGTCCTTCGTCTTTGCCTCGATGTTCTCCGCCGGTACCAGTTTGAGGGCCGCCAGCAGCGCGTCGTTCTGGTGCGTCAGCTTGCGCAGGCGCCCGTCCTCCAGCGCATACAGCTCAGGAATCGTGCCGTCTGTCGTCCACTCCACAACGGTGTGTCCAGCGTGCGCAGCGACCATGTTCACGACGCCTTCTCCCGACGTCATGCGCTCCGCAGCCCCACCGTTCAGAGGCACGCGCAACACATACTCGTTCCGGTCATCGCTCACCGTCGCGAGCAGCGCCTTGCCATCGCCGGTAAACACCGGTGCGCCCACAGGGCGGTCAAGCTTCGCCGTCAGCAGCTTCGGCGCACCTCCGTCGGCTGCAATCACCGCAAGCTGGTACTGGTTATAGATCGAGTAGCCCGGAATCTCCGCCTGCCGGAACGCGATCAATCTGCTGTCCGGACTCCACGCCAGAGGTCCGGTGTCCGGCCCGCGAAAGGTTGTCAGCTTGCGCGGAGTGCTCCCGGGTTTCGCGTCAACCACAAACACATCCGGGTCGTCGAAGCGGTCCGGATCGGGCTTGTCCTGCCGACTCACATACGCAATCAGCCTGCCGTCCGGCGACCACTCTGCTTCGCGTTCATCATGCCTGCTGTCGTTCGTCAGCTTGGTGAGTTTCTTCGTGGCAATGTCGAACAGGTAGAGCTGCGCGTGCTGGTCCGTCAGATACCCGACCACGTCTTCCTTGAAGTGGAAGCGGTCAATCACAATCGGCTTGGGAGGCGCGGGCTTGCCGTTCTTTTCCTTGCCCTGGTCCGGATTGTCTTTCGCGCGCAGGGTGAGCAGCAATTGTTTCGAGTCCGGTGACCAGCGATAGTCGAGCAAGTTCTCCTTCACCTTCGTAAGCTGGCGCGCTTCGCCTCCGAGCCGGTTCAGCACCCACACCTGCGTGCCCTTCGCTTCGCCCTTGCGTCCTGAAGCAAACGCCAGCCACCGCCCGTCCGGGCTCCACTGTGGATTGCTCACCGAGTTTGGGCCATACGTGAGCTGCACATTATGCGTACCGTCCGCGCTCACCATCCAAAGCGTGTTGACGCGCTTGTCCGCTTTCACGTCCACACTCCGCACCGTGTAGGCGATCCACTTGCCTTTTGGTGAAATCACCGGCTTGCCCACATACTTCAGCTTGGCCAGATCATCCAGTGTTATCGGGTGCTTTGTTGTCTTTTGGGCACCTGCGAAAGCAGAAAGTGCCGGCAGAAGCACGAAGAGAGAGAGAACAAACCGCAATAGCATGGCGGGAATTGTAACACCCTCTGTTTCTTGCCCTGCCGCCGGGCGCCCACATGTCATACCGATCTGGCATGGCCTGGGCGCCCCATCCAACACACGGCCATTCCGCTTTGGGGCAGGAAGCGAATGCTGCCTTCACCCTCCTGGCAACGCCGCAAACATGAAGTTCAAACCAGGAATCAACTCGCGGCTGAGGTCTTCCTGAGCAGGGACATCCCGGCTGAGTTTCCACGCACAAATCACTCTTGAGCAGCGATTTAGAGGTATCCAGAGGCAGTCTGCGCGGGCGGCGCCTATATTAAATCGTTCGAATCCCGCATTTCTGACAGATTTTTCTTGCAATCGCGTACAAAGTGCCGGACAATGGGCGTCCAACCAAAAAAAGTTCCCTGTCGAACCGGTTTCCCGCGTCGGACTCATAAGCTTTTGAAATATATGTCTACATGCACGCAAGGACACGTTCTCCTTGCGGCACTACGTTATTTTTTTTGGAGGAACTTGTGATGCGACATTGCTGCAAAATAGCAGTTCTGTGTTTGATGGTAGCTTTTACAGCCTCAGCCTTTGCCCAAATTGCGACCACTACCCTGCGTGGTGTTGTCAAAGACCCGAGTGGCGCGGTCGTTCCCGGCGCCAAGATAACCCTTTCCAGCGCGGCAACCGGCCAGACATACACCGCAACATCCGGATCGGCGGGTGAATACAGCTTTCTCCAGATTCTTCCCGCGAGATACGACATAACCGTAACTGCTGCCGGCTTCGGCACGCAGACCAAGACTGCCGAGTTGCTCGTAAACCAACCGGCGACCATCGATTTCTCTCTCTCGATCAAAGCCACGAGCCAGGTTGTCAACGTCTCCGCTGAGGCGCAGACCCTGAATACCACGGATGCGTCCGTCGGCACCGCTGTTAACAACGCCGTCATCGAATCGCTACCCAGCGAAACGCGCAACGTTCCCGACCTGCTCTCGCTCCAACCCGGCGTGCTCTATCTTCCCCCCACGATCCAGGACAGCCGGAGTGGCGCTGTCAATGGCGGCCGCTCTGACCAGGGCAACATCACCATGGACGGCATCGACGATAACGACCAGGTGAACGGGTACGCCTTTACCGGTGTTCTGCGCGAGACCCAGGACTCTATCCAGGAATTCCGCGTCACCACGGCCAACGCCAATGCGGATGCCGGGCGCTCTTCCGGCGCGCAGGTCAGCATGGTCACCAAATCCGGCACCAACAAGTTCCACGGTGCGACCTACTGGTACTATCGACCCACAAACACCGTCTCCAACGACTGGTTCAACAAGCAGGCAGAAGAGTTGAGCAACAGGCCAAACATCCCCGGCAAGTTTCTCCGCAATATCTTCGGTGTTGACCTCGGCGGTCCCATCGTCAAGGACAAACTCTTCTTCTTCGGCAACTATGAAGGCCAGCGTATCGCGGAAAATGCTCAGGTCAATCAGACCGTTCCTACAGCCGCCTACCAGAGCGGCATACTCACTTACGTCAGCGGCGGCCTGGCGCATACGCTCTCGCCGCAGCAGGTTTCGACTCTCGACGCACCCTGCTCGTCCAACGGAGTCTGCCCGTGGGGACCAGGACCCGACCCCAACGCCCTTGGTTATTTCCAATCCATGCCTGCCGCGAACGGCTTCACCCTGGGCGACGGCTACAACACCGGATCCTATTCCTTCTCTTCGCCGCACCCGCAGGCCCTGAATACCACCATTGGCCGCATCGATTGGACACTTTCCCAAAACCAGCATATTTTCGTACGCGGCAACCTCCAGAAAGACACAACCGATGGCGCGGAGCAGTTCCCTGGCCAGGGTCCATCGAGTGTGCTGGTGGATAACACCAAGGGCATCATCGCTGGCGATACCTGGACCATCAGCCCCACCATGGTCAATGACCTCCGCTACGGCTATATCCGCCAGGGCTTCAGCAACCGCGGCGTCGGCTCGGGGGACTATACAGATTTTCGCTTCATGTCTACGGCCACTGCGGAAACCCGCACCAGTATCACCAGCGTTCCCGTGAATAACATCGTGGACAACTTCAGCTGGAGTCACGGTAAGCACACCATCGAACTCGGTGGAAACTGGCGTCTGGTTCACCAAAACCACTCCTCGAACACCAACTCATTCAACAGCGCCAGTTCCAATCCCTACTGGCTGACAGGTAAACCGCCTTCGCCGGCTCTGGTCGGCCAGCCCGCTGTCGATCAGGGCTTTGCAAATTCCTATGGCATTGCCTATGCCAACCTCATCGGCGACGTCCCTTCGGTGACGGATGTCTATAACTACAGGATCACCAGCCCCACGGCGGCTTCGCTGCTCGGAGACGGCAATTTCATCACACGCCACTTCACGTCAAACGAATTTGAGTACTTCATTCAGGACACCTGGCGCGCCACGCCGAATCTGACCATCACCTTCGGCATCCGCCACACCCTTCTGCAAACCCCGTGGGAGACAAGCGGTCAGCAGGTCGCACCCACCATCGACACCCATACCTGGTATCAGAAACGCGAGTCCATGGCCCTTCAGGGTCAGGTCTATGAGCCGGACCTCACCTTCGCTCCGAATGGCCCCTACTACGGCAAGCCTGGTTACTGGGCGAAGTCAAAGAACAACATCGCGCCGCGTTTCGCTATCGCCTATTCACCTAACTCCAAGACCTCCATCCGCGCCGGGGCTGGCATATACTACGACCACTATGGCGAGTCCCTGGTCAATATCTTCGACCAGGAAGGCTCCTACGGCGTCAGCAGCGCCGTCACCAACCCCGCCGGCGTAATGGGATACGAGAATGCTCCTCGCTTCACCGACCGCCACACGCTTCCCTTCAATAATGGGGTGGCCCCGCAGAACGCATCCTTCCCCTATCTGGCTCCGCAGTACAACTTCGCCATTACATGGGGCCTCGATAGCAAAATGAAGACGCCCTACACTGAGGCGGTCGACTTCTCCATACAGCGCCAGTTGCCCGGCGGCTTGACCCTGGAGACCGACTACATCGGACGCTGGGGCCGTCACCTCCTGCAAAGCCTCGACCTGGCCGAGCCGGTCGACTACGTCGATCCCAGCGGCGGCGGCGACTACTATTCAAACGGAACCAAGCTCTCCAAAATGGTGGACCAGAACGGCGGCGATCCCAACGCGACCGTCGCTCCCATCAAATACTTCGAGGATGTCTTCCCCTTCATGGCCAACTATGACTATCAGGGAGAAAGCGCCACGCAGGCCATCTACACGAACGAATGGGCGCCGTACCGCGCGCAATACGGCGCAACTTCGGCACTCGCCGACCTTGACTTCTTCTGTGTGTACCTCACCAACACGCAATGCAATAACTACCAGTCAAAGTTCTGGCAGGACCAGTTCTCCTCACTCTATGCCCTGTCAACCATCGGCATGAGCTACTACAACGCGGCCCAGGTCACTCTGCGCCACCCCATGACCCACGGCCTGCAGTTCGACGTGAGCTATACCTTCTCCAAATCCATTGACATGGGTTCGGACGCTGAGCGTAACACCGAATTCACCGGAACCGGCTCATTCAGCGACATCCTCAACACCTGGAAACCCTACCTCAACCGCGGCCCATCGGACTTCGACGTCCGCAGCCTGATCACCGGCGATTGGATCTACAAACTCCCCTTTGGGCGCGGAGGCAGCTACCTCGGCGGCGTCAACCGCTTCGCCAACATATTTATCGGCGGATGGCAGTCCTCCGGTATCGTCCGTACCAGTAGCGGTCTTCCGTTCTCCTTCTTTGAGCCCGGCTGGACCACCGACTGGCAGATCGAAAGCTACGGCGTCGTCACCGGCAAGGTCAAAATGCGCCGTCACTTTGATTCGCACGGCGAGCCGCAGTTCTTCGACAATCCGGATGCCATCAATAACGGCATTGCTACCGGCGGACCTGTCCGCCTTCCCTATCCCGGCGAAGCGGGTCAGCGCAATAACTTCCGCGGCGATGGCTACTTCGACATCGACTCGGGCCTGACGAAAGTCTGGCAACTCGGCAACTATGGCGCGGTCAAGTTTGCCTGGGAGGTCTACAACGTCACCAACACCGTCCGTTTCGATCCGGCCAGCATCGGGTCCGGCCTGACCGGCGGAAACCTTGGTGTGGCAAGCGCACTGCTCACTACACCACGCCGCATGCAGTTCTCCATGCGCTACAGCTTCTAAGGCATTTCTCCAGTTTCTGTGGAGTTTCCAGCAGCGTACAGGGTGGCTTTTTCTTAAGGAAAAAGCCACTCCAAGGCGTTCTGTCTCCTCTACACCAACTGGAGGAATGCTATAGCGAGGCTGTCAAATCCTGGCCTTCCTGGTGGAGTTCGCAACACGCGCTCTGCCGGGAAGGCCTATTTTTTCTCTGAAAACACCGCTTTCAATCCAACCATTTCGAGCACCTGCCCGGCCCTGCAACTTGAGCCAGCGGCGCCGCTGAGCGCCGGGTTCCCCATTTGTGGAGGCGGCCTGAGCTTGAGTTCTACCCTTCTGGATCACCGCAATGGATATGGAGTTCCCCGGGGGGGCCACTTCAGCGTCTGGAACGTTTGCCCTGAGGCGGCGCAGTGGAACCACGCACGACCAGCCGCGGATAGATCTTATGAAGCAGGTCAGGACGCGGGGTCACATCCTTCCGGCAAAGATGCATGAGCTGCGCAAATGCATTGGAGGCAATCTCACGCCGGGAGAGGTGGATGGTTGTCAGCTCAGGATGCATCATGGCGGCGATGGGAATGTCATCGAAGCCGATGATCGACAAGTCCTCCGGAACCCGCAGACCGGCCGCCTGCGCCGCCTGCAGCACACCGACAGCCATCAGGTCATTTGTAGCCACCAGTGCCGTGGGCCTGGGTTTGATACGCAGGAGTTCTGCCACGGCCTTGCGGCCGCCCTCGACGCGCAAGTCCCCAATCAGGAGGCATTCCTTGCGAAACTTCAGTTCGGATTTTTCAATCGCGGACCGGAATGCCTCCTGCCTACGCCGGACTGAGCTGAAGGTTGACGATCCTGAAAGAAACGCAATATCGCGATGCCCCAGCTTCTCCAGATGGACCACGGCCTCGCGATACCCACGGGTGTAATCGACCAGGACACTGGCATATTTCGCCGCAAGGGCCGACTGATTGAGGAGCACGACCGGAACCCTGCCGCGCGTCGCCAACTCCAGAGCGGGCTTACTTACCTCCGAAGTCATGACGGCAATCCCGTCCACATTGCGTTCCACAAGCCGCTGTATGCAGGAGATCATGCGCTGATCGTCGTAGTTGGTATGCGTGAAAATGACATTGATGCCCTTCGCCGTGGCCAGTTCTTCAAAGTGATCGATCAGTTCAGGGAAAAAGGGATTTTTAATGTCGGACACGACGAGTCCGAAGAGCTCACTGCGTCCAATTCGCAGGTTTCGAGCACTATTATTTGGAATGTAATTCAGTGACTCAATAACGCGCCGTACGCGCTTCGCTGTATCTTCGCGAACCTTACCGGAGTTATTAAGTACGCGCGATACAGTTGCGGTCGATACCTTGGCACGCCTGGCAACTTCCTGAATGTCCATAGAGCAGTAGGAACTACGCTTATCAGTATACTTGCGGGACTGGCCTAGGGATGCCTCTGGAAACGCGGCATGGTCACGCTCTACTGCGGCAGCACCACCGTGACGGTCACAGTTTTTGGCATGGGCCTGCCCTGCAGGATCTGGGCTTGAAGAGCAGCGGAGAGCAAGCGGGGAAGCTGTAATGCATTATATTTTTCTGCACAACTATTCACGGTCCGCATTTAACCTGCGCGGAAGCCCATGAAGAATCGTTTTAGCCATCGCTCATTTCTCAAGAAGGTTGGCTATACCGCGCTGACAGCGTCTGCCCTGCCCCGCAACTGGCATGCCGACGGACAAACCACAGAAGCAAAGCCATCGTTTCGCAGTCACTGGCCTGAGGATGTATGCCGTCCGTGGCCCGGTCCCGAATACTGGAGCAATCCGCTGCAGGACTGGCGGGGGCGCGACGGACGGGTGGAGTGTTTTTCGCCGGGCGGCGACCGTAACGTTTTTCTGCTGACGCGCGAATCTGCTGCGAGGAGCGGCAGTCTGGAATTGAGCGTGCGTCTGGGAAAGCTTGGCGATGCCGCGCCATACGAGGGCTGGCCAATCGTCCTGGACCAGATGGACAACGGCCTGTGGGGAGCGCAATGGGAGCTCGAGCGCATCGATACGCCGGAGTTTCGCAATCCCGTAGTGCAGGTACAGGACGAGTCCAATGGCGAAGTCGTCTATACCCTGCGCACCAACGGAACATCTTTCACGCCGCGTGTTCGCCAGCCCGGCAGCTATACCGTGCTGGCTTACGATCCTGACGGCTACTACAGGAAGGTGCAACAGGGCGTCCAGGCCCGGAAGGTGGAGCTTGGGTAATCTGGCCTGGCAGGCCAAGGTGGATTCTCTACCATGCGAACCCTGAGGCCTTCGGGAGATCCGACCGGAGCGCAACAGAAATAAGCTGGATGGGCTGTTCCGCCGCAGTCGAGGCTTCGCTACATCGCGTTCGGCCAGGAGCGCCAATCGAGATGACTTGCGCCGTCAGGGCAGCCCATGCCCGACGCGACGGATGAGACTGCTCCGTCACGGGTAGTGATTCGCCGCGCATAGCAACTGCCCAACGAATCGCTGAAGCGGTAGAGCTGATGGCTGTGCTGATCGCGCGAGTTGGAGATAACTGTTCCAGTGGCATTGAAGTCAATCGTGTCGTAGCTGGCGAGCGCATCGTCCAGCTTCGACCAGAAAACAGGATGGTCGTTGCGGGTTTGGTTGAGGCGCTTAACGTAACCCTGATGCACACTGATAACCGCAGTGAAGCTGCCGCCGGGCTTTACGTGCTTGGTCACATCCACGAGTAGAGGGTAATGCAGGTGGCGCACGTGTGTAGAGGCTTTGCCACCGCGCGTGATGCTGACGGTGTCTGTCACACGGGTATTCAGATCGATGACCTGGTCGTACGTCGCCGGGCTCATATGCAGGAATCGCTGCCGGTTCGAGAACGTGGACTGCTGCTGCACGCGGGTGCTTACCAGACCGTGCGAGGTATTGAGCGTGCCCGCGATGACGTAGTCGCCGTGCTGAATGGTATTCACGTGGCCGCTCATGTTGCCGTGGGCCAGCGTCTTCCACTGCCGCACGACGTGAGGCGCCAGCCGCGCGCGGTCGGTGGCGAGTGTGTTTTGCGTGAGGTGGCCGGTAAGCACGTTGCGTCCGTGATCGAGATAGACCAGCAGATTGGCGGCCATGCTGAAAAAATGATGCGCGCCGATGACGCGCACTGCCACGGTGTGCGGGTGGCCGTTGTCCAGCAGCGCCGCAAATGGCGTCAGGTCGACGCGATAGGGCACGAAGTTGAGCGTCTGCACATCGGGCGTGGGGCGCCACAGCTCCGGATCGACGCCGCCGCTGTACGTCCACGGATAGACGGGCGCGCGTCCCGCGGGCTGGCCGTCGATGCTCACCTCGACTTCGCGAAAATTGCCGTTGCCGCACTGCTCCAGCGGATCGCCACTGGCGGGCGGGCCCAGCGAAAACCACCGCGTGGGCTCGAGATCGGCTTGGTCGATGCACATGTACCACTGCTCGTCGGTCGCCTGGCTCTGCGCAATGATGTCAAGGTAGGCGCGCTCCACGTTGCGGGGCAACTGCAGGGTTCGCGCGAGCGCATCGTGCGAATTCTGCACTGATACCGGGACGCCGTGGGGATCGTTGTCCAAACCATAGACATGATCGGCGGGCGTTGGGGCTTTGGCTCCCTTCACCGCCGGGTAGAACACCACTCGCGCGCTGCCGCTGATCACACCCGTATAAATATGGTTGACCCAGTTGTTCAGAATCACCTGTCCATTGCCGGCGTGGCGGAACAGGCTGGCATATCCGGTGAGGTCGCGTTCCAAGTGCCAATGCGGCTCCACGGTTGCGGACGGTTCCTGGGTTGTGCCGAAGTAGAGGTTGACGCCGTCGAGCCAGATGCTTGCCGTGCGGTCGTACTGGCGCCCTGCCGTGACAGCGAAATCCGCCTCCAGCACCACCTTCGACCACGGCCCGGGACACTGCGCGGGCGGTGTGTAGCTCCAGAGATTGGGTTGCGCGGTCCTGGCAGTGGGATTGCCGTGCGGCTCAAACAGCGTGTGCTCGAACAAGGTGACCACGCAGGGCTGGACCGGCGGTTTGGGCACCAACGCGTCCGCCAATGCGACTCCGCGATCACCCTTTTTCAACGCTGGAATGTGGCTGCTCTGCGCCGATGCCCAAGCCGACGCTGTGAGTGTGCTCAACAGCATGGCAACACCGATTCGCACTACGCTACGCATGAACAAAAACCTCCTGTGCTTTGAGCGGAGAAAGCCCAGTGTAACGCAGCGATACGTCCCCCGGTCCCTGAGGAGATTCAACGCCACAATGCCGAGAGGCCGCGAAGAATCCTGCCATAGGTTCCGGAGAATGCTGCCTCGACAGACATTCGGGTAGCGAGCAGTTGGACTCCGGTGGAATAGGTCGGGTAGGGGTGGATGGTTGCGGCAAGGTCGCTTAGCCTGAGCTTGTGGCGCATGGCCAGGACGATCTCCGTCATCGCCTCACCGGCACGTTCGCCCATGATGGTTGCGCCGAGGATGTGTCCGCTGCTGCGGGCAATGATTTTGATGAATCCGACGCGGTCATCCTCGTTCACGGCGCGATCGATCTTCCCGATGTCGAAGGTTCTGACCTGCAGTTTACTGGCGCTGTATTTCTCGCGCGCCGCCTGTTCGGTCAGGCCGATCTGCGCGATCTCCGGCGAGGTAAACGTGATGCGGGGCATGGCCGAAGTCGTTCCCATGTTGTTGCCCGGCAGCAAAGCGTTGCGGACAGCCTGGAATCCCTGCCATCCGGCAAGGTGCGAATACTGAGGCCCGCCGATGACGTCACCGGCCGCGTAGATATGGCGCGCCGTAGTGCGCAGGTGCCGGTCTACCTGAATTCCCTGCCCTGAATATGCAATACCGGCGGCTTCGAGATTGAGGCCGTTCACGACCGGAGTGCGGCCCGTTGCAACGAGCAGAAGATTTCCGGTGGCCGCGCCCTTGGCGGTGTGCACGGTGATTTGTCCGGCGCTGTTGCTGACGGATTCGGCACGCGCAGGCAGCAGGTCTATGCCCTCCTGACGAAACACCTCGCAGATAAGCTCGGAAACTTCAGGCTCTTCGCGCGGCAGCAGACGATCCGCAATGACCGTGACCGATGCTCCGAGCCTGCGATAGGCCTGGGCGATCTCGCAGCCAATGGGTCCTCCGCCAAGAACGAGCAGACGCTCCGGCAACTGGTCGTTGTCAAAGATTTGCAGATAGGTGGAGAAGGGTGCGTCGTGCAGGCCAGGCAGGTCCGGGACCTGCGGCGTGGCTCCGGTGCACACGAGCACCTTGCGCGCGCGGATCGTTTCGTCGCCCGCTTTGATGGTGTGCGGATCGAGGAAGCGCGCGCCGCCCAGGTAGACGTGCAGGCCCTTGTTGCGGAGTGATTCCGGCGCGGTGGGCGCATAGATATGGTCGATGGTGGAACGCAGATAGTCGCGGACCCGGGCCATGTCCGTAACCGGGACCGATACATCGATTCCGTAGCGGACGGCGATGCGGGCGTGGTGGGCAACCGTGGCGGCATGAATCAGAGACTTGCTGGGCACGCAGCCCGTCCATGTACAGTCGCCTCCGATCCGGTCTTTCTCAAGGAGCGCGGTCTTTGCTCCCAGATTGAGCGCGAAGTCCGCAGCAATCAAGCCGGCAGCCCCGGCTCCGATGATGGCCAGATCATATTCAAGTAGATTCATAGCTTGTCTCCTCCGGCTGATCCGCCGGTGTTCCTACAAAGTGAAGAAGAGCCAACCCACAGACGCCCATGGCAGCCGTGCCGAGCAGTAGTCCGTCCATCTGCAGCCAGTTTCCCAATTCTCCCGCAAGCAGCGAGCCGCCGATGGCGCCCAGGCTGAGCAGCACCGAGTAGATACCCATGGCTGCGCCCTTGCCCGCGCCTGCTCCCAGCGATTGCGCCAGCCACGCCAGGGCAGCCGGGGTAAAGCCGCTCTCGACCATGACAAGCAAGGCCGTGAAGGCGGTCAGCGTCCAGCGCGCGACGGGTGACAGATGCGCGGAATGATTGACCGCATAAAGCCCGAGGCAAACCGGCAGCATGGCGATAAGAGAAATCCGCATGGCCGTGCGGACATGCATGTGCGGCAGCACAAAGCTCCAGACAGTGACTCCAGCACCAAAAACCGCGGCGTAGCCGAGCAGCAGCCAGCCGACATGCGAGGGGTCCGCAAAGAAGATACCGTCGAGGTACTGCTTGCTTCCGGGTTTGTGTGTGAGCAGAAACGGCAGTGTCGGCCCCAACCAGAGGCCGACTATGGCATTCACGCATAGCCAGACCGGAGCCAGGGTCCGGACCGAGGAGTCTTTGAAGGCCCGCAGCAGGCCATGCAATGCGTCCTTCTGTCCGTGGCTGCGGCTGCCTTTGGCTCCGACGAAAAGAAGCATGGCGCACGCCACATACAAAACCGCGACCAGGCTGAATGCGCGCGCGTGCAACTGCTGCCAGAAGCCGCTGCCCACCAGGCCGCCGAGCGCGAGTCCGGCCAGAAGAGAAAGCTCGAAGAAGCTCATGGCGCGAGCGCGCAAGCCCGCGTCGTGCATTGTCGCATCTGCCAGGTACGCGAGCAACGGCGGCGTGACCGCGGCCACGGCAATCCCCTCAAGCACGCGGCTGAGAAAGAAGACCGGAATATGCGGGCTGAGCGAAAAGAGCTGCACGGCGAATGCGCCCAGCAAGGCTCCAGCCACCATGAGCCAGCGCGGCGAGACGGCATCAGAGGCCACTCCCAGTGGAATGGAGAAGAGGAGTTCGCCGGCGAACGAGGTCGCGCCCAGAGCACCCAGAAGGCGGGCGTCGATGGGAAGACCATGCAGGCTCAGGCTCGCCAGATAGACACCAATGAGCACGCCGCTCGCGCTGCTCGCCGTTCGCAGAATGGCGTGCGCGCCGATGGTGATCGCCAATCTGTTCGGCCGGCGGAGCATTTGCTGGTTCTTGTCCCTCATCGACTAGGATGGTTGAGCCCGGGAAAGGTTACAAAACCCGGCGTGTAACCTTATCGTATGCCGGGTGTCCTACGGATATGGACCCGCGCGCTTCCGGATACGTCTCCGAAGCCCGCACCTCATACGATCAAGATCGAGAAGGACAGGCGCCTTGAAAACTCCAACCACAGAAGAGAACAACGACCTTGCAGTCCGGAACGGCACAGTGAATTCGCGAATGAAGAAAGATGCCGATTACGTCTTCTATGAGTTGACGCGCAGCATTTGCCCGCAATGCAGGCGCGTGATCGACGCGAAAGTCGTGCTGCGCGACAACAAGGTGTACATAACCAAGCGCTGCCCGGATTGTGGGCCGTTTGAAGCGCTGGTGTACAGCGACGCAGAAGCCTACGTCCAGCTGAGCCGGTACAACAAGCCGGGGACGATTCCGCTGGCCTTCGGCACCGAGGTAAAAAAAGGTTGCCCCTATGACTGCGGCCTTTGCCCCGACCATCAGCAGCATGCGTGCCTGGGCATTATTGAGGTGAACAGCGCATGCAATATGAGCTGCCCCCTCTGCTTTGCCGATGCGCGGCCCGGCTTCAGCCTGACGCTGGAAGAGGTCGAAGCCATACTCGACGACTTTGTGCGCACGGAGGGGCATCCGGAGGTGATTCAGTTCTCCGGCGGGGAGCCGACCATCCATCCTCAGATTCTCGACTTTGTGCGCGCGGCAAAGACACGCGGCATTCCCTTTGTAATGATCAACACCAACGGAAAGCGCATTGCGCATGACGACCGCTTTGTGGAGCAGCTTGCGGAGGTTCGCCCGTCGCTGTATTTCCAGTTCGACGGGTTCGATCGCGAGACCTACCGCGCGATTCGCGGCGAGCCGGACATTCTGGAGGAGAAGCTGCTTGCGCTCGACCGGCTTGCCGAGGCCGGGTTGAACGTTACGCTGGTTCCGGCAATTGAACGCGGTGTGAATGAGCATGAGATCGGGCGCATCATCGACCTTGCGATTCGTCACCCCGCGATACGCGGCATTAATTTTCAGCCGGCTTTCCATGCCGGCCGCCACACGCAGCACGATCCCATGCAGCGCATGACCATTCCGGACGTGGTGCGGCTGATTGAGCAGCAGACTGCCGGAAAATTCGTGGCGAGCGACTTTATTCCGGTGCCCTGCTGCTTCCCGACATGCAACTCCGTGACCTATGCCTTCCTTGACGGCGAAAAGGTGACGCCGCTGGCGCGCATTGTGAATGTGTATGACTACCTGGACTACATCACCAACCGTGTGATGCCGGACTTCAGCCTGGAAGTGAAGAAGGCCCTGGAAGGGTTGTGGTCTTCGTCGTCAGTGTCGGGATCGCAGAAGTCAGTGGACCAACTGGCGCTTTCCTGCCAGGCGTGCGGGCTGCCGGAAGGCCTGACGATCGGCGACATCGCCGACAACATGCTGATGATCATGCTGCAGGACTTCATGGACCCATGGACCTTCAGCCAGAAAAATCTGATGAAGTGCTGCAAGGAATTTTTGCTTCCCGGCGGCAAACAGATTCCGTTCTGCGCCTACAACACGGTCGGCTATCGCGAACAGGCACGCGCGCAACTGGAAGCGATGGAACCGGAACGACGGCGCGCGCGGGCCACAGGGGAACGCTTTGAACCGCGCCCGGTCACCTTCTCATTTCACGAGGGTGCGCGCCAGGGAGAACTCGTTGAACTCGGCTGAACATTCCGGACTACCCGCGGAACAGGAGCTGAAGCAGTGCTGCGCCCAGCTCTATTCGTCCGATGCGGTGCGCTTCCTGCTGGGAGACTCGTTCCATCCGGGTGGGCTGGAGCTTACCGGGCAGGTCGGACGGCTGCTCGAACTCGGCCCGTCGAGCCATGTACTCGACGTTGCCTCCGGCCAGGGAACCAGCGCCATTTTTCTGGCGTCGAACTTCGGCTGCAGCGTAACCGGCGTGGACCTGAGCAGCACAAACATTGAACGCGCGGAGCAGGATGCCGCCGCTCAAGGCCTTGCCGATCGCGTCCACTTTGTTCTGGCCGATTCGGAACAGATGCCTTTTCCAAACGGCAGCTTTGACGCGGTGATCTGCGAATGCGCCTTCTGCACGTTCCCTGACAAGCCGCGCGCCGCCGCCGAGTTTGCCCGCGTGCTGCGCAGCGGAGGCCGCGTCGGCCTGAGCGACCTTACCCGCGGACCCGAATTACCAGAAGAGCTGCGCGGACTGCTGGCCTGGGTGGCCTGCATTGCCGATGCGCTGCCTGTCGACGAATATGCCGGACACCTGCGCTCCGCCGGGTTGGTGGTCCGCACGGTAGAGCCACACGACGATGCCCTGCGGCAGATGGTGCGCCAGATCCAGGGCAGGATTCTTGCCGCGGAGATTGCCTCCGGGCTGAAGAAGCTGGATCTCTCGGGCTTTGATCTGGCTGAAGCGCGGAAGGTGGCGATAGCCGCGCACGACGCGATCAAGCGCGGACAGTTGGGCTACTCCGTCGTAGTTGCGGAAAAGCCCTAAGGGCAAACCATAGCGCGGCTTCGCTGACAGTACGCTGGTTGCAGGAAGTGTTTTTTACTACGGCTTCCAGATGCGGAACCTGCCGCTGACGTGCAGGAAATTCAGAAGGTAAAGCATGCCGTCGTAGTAGCGTCCATGGCCGGAGGGGATGGGCGCGTCCCAAAGCGCCTGGACGAACTCTGCGGCTCGCTTGCGGTTGGTCGCGGCCAGGCTGGCTGCGGCATTCGTAGCGACAAGCCCCGTGGCGTGGGTATCCTTGATCTCCTTGCCGTCGAGCGTGTACTGGTCGCCATATTTGTTGATGCCCTGCGAGGCGAAAAATGCCTGGATGCGGTTGCTCAGGACCCGCTCCTGCGGCGCCTTGTGCCACCAGTTCCAGTCAAAGGACCAATTACTGGCAACGCGGAAGGCGTCGTATCCAAAGATGGAGGACTGCGGGAAACGCGTGTGCTTGGGCGTGCCGTCGAAGTTGGCGTAGTCGGGGGCCAGACCGGTTTGCGGATTTGCGGCCTTGACGAAAAACGCGCGGCTGGTTTCCGCGGCGCGCGCCCAGAAGGCGCGGTCCCGGGGCGGACCCCAGCGCGCCCACAACTCGTAGAAGCCGGGCAGGTGGTACGAGGGATCGGTGAAGTTGAAGAAGGGAGCGACGCTGGGAACAAAGCGGATCATGTGGGCTGCTTCGTTCACTTCTGGACCAATGGCGCGCGGGCCGTAGCGGGTTTCTCCCGACATGATGGGATGGTGGCGCATGGTTGAGAGAAGCTGGTCGGCCTGCTGCTTGTAGTTGTAGATGCCCTTTCCGTTGCCCCAGCGGTTGGCGGCGAAGTAGAGCGACATAACGAAATACTCTTCCCCGTCGGGCGCGGGCGTCTCCGCATTCGGCGTTCCGTCGCGTTTGCACGACCAGGAGAAGTATCCATACGACGGATGGTGCGGATCGCTGATGTACATGTAGGTCTTCGCCCAGTTCCACAGCGCATCAAACTCGCGCTTCTTATTGAGCTGGACGGAGATCATCATGCCGTAGGACATGCCCTCGGTGCGGACATCGTGATTGGCCCAGTCGGTGAGATACGCGAGCGGGCCGTTGGCATTTTTGCCGGCTGGAAAGTAGACCGCCTGCGTCTTGGGGTCGCCGTGAAAGAGCTGCTGGAAGGCCTGGTTGATTTTTTGCGTGACGGCCTTCTCCGAATGGCCCTGCTGGCGGAAGAGATCGGGGTAATGCCCGGTGGCGTAGGCGCCGGAGCCATCTGTCATCCGCAGCGCAGCGGCCTTTGGCTTGTGGGCCGCCTGACCGGAGAGCATGGGGGGCAACGCGAGAGCCGCTACCAGTACAAGCCAGAGGTTTCGGCCGGAAGAAAATCGACAGAGGAAGGAAGTTAACATGGCAATCAGGAAAATCGGAGAAAAAAGATTGGAAGGTAAGCGGTGTTCGTCTCACCTTCCATTTGGAGGCGTTCAGCTGTTATTCAGGCTCATTACAAGGATGCGTTGACAGGACGATCCCATCCTCGCACCCAAGACAAAAAAGTCCGGGTTCGATCGTTCCATGTGACGGCTTTGCGATTGGAGCCCACGTTGCGGGCAGCATAAGTTTTCACAGGGTTCGCAAAGACGGCGGACTGTAAGTACCTCTCTGCGCCCCGGATGAAAGCGCTTGCAGTGCTCATCGTGTGAATACGCCGCAGGCGCGAAACAATTATGCTCATCAACCCTACTCACATAGCCTCTCTGAGGCGATCGCATAGAAAAGCGATTTACTCCAAGGTGAAGCGAAGGGGTCATTTCTATGCGAGGCGAAATATATCTATACGGAAACAGGATTGTCAAGCCCGGAAATTTTCTCTCTGCTCGTAGCGCACGGAAGTGGCCGGGCTGCCCGGCGGATGAGCCGACCTGCCACAGGCAGGGCTGGGAAGAGTTTGTGGCTGCGATCAGCGGATGGATGCGACAGATTATTCTCCAAACCACCCTGCGTGGAATACACCGGCAGCGTATGCGTTGCGGCTATCCGCTGCTCTACGCGAACAAACAACGGAATTATTTGACATACTGTTGGGTGAGGAGATTGTGACCATGCAAATTGCAGAAAATGTTACAGAACTGATTGGCAAAACTCCGCTTGTGAAGCTGAACTGCGTGACCAAGGGTTGTCACGGCACGGTGCTGGTTAAGCTGGAGAGCGCCAACCCGATGAGTTCGGTGAAAGACCGCATTGGTCTTGCCATGGTTGAGGCGGCAGAGCGCGACGGCAAAATCACTCCGGGAAAGACCGTACTGGTAGAGCCCACGAGCGGCAACACTGGAATAGGACTGGCGCTGGCCGCGGCTGTAAAAGGCTATGATCTGATCCTGACCATGCCGGAGACGATGTCCCTGGAGCGCCGCGTGCTGCTGCTGGCCTTCGGCGCCAAGCTGGTGCTGACCCCAGGACCGGGAGGCATGAATGGAGCAATCAGCAAAGCAAAGGAGATTCTGCAGAAGACGCCGAACGGCTACATGCTGCAGCAGTTCGACAATCCGGCAAACCCGGCGATCCACTACGCGACAACCGGCCCGGAGATCTGGGCAGACACCGAGGGCCGCGCCGACATTCTGATTTCCGGCGTGGGCACGGGCGGTACCCTGACAGGCATCAGCAAATACATGAAGGAACGCAAACCGGAGTTTCGTGCCGTTGCGGTGGAGCCGACGGACAGCCCGATTCTGAGTGGCGGCAAGCCCGGACCGCACAAGATTCAGGGAATCGGTGCAGGGTTTGTTCCCGGCGTGCTCGACACCAAGCTGATTGATGAGGTCGTCAAGGTTTCAAATGATGACGCGATTGAGATGGCGCGGCGGCTTCCTCGCGAAGAAGGGCTGTTCGTAGGCATTTCGTCCGGTGCTGCAGTGTGGGCGGCGCTGGAGGTGGCACGCAGACCGGAGAGCGCAGGCAAGCTGATTGTGGCGATTCTGCCCAGCTTCGGCGAGCGCTATCTCTCGACCGTGCTGTTTGACACGCTGCGTCAGGAAGCGCTGGCGCTTTCGGCCGAAGCGGTGGAAGCGTAAGACCCGCAATGGAACGACTGGCCGAAGACATACGCTCGGTCAAAGAGCGGGACCCCGCGGCCCGGTCTCTGATGGATGTGCTGCTGTGCTATCCCGGACTGCACGCGGTGTGGGGGCACAGGATGACGCATGCGCTGTGGCGTGCGGGACTGCGATTGCCCGCGCGCGTGCTGGCGCAGTGCGTGCGCTTCGCCACGGGCATCGAAATTCACCCGGCTGCACAGCTGGGGCGGCGGCTTTTTATCGATCACGGATTCGGCGTGGTGATTGGCGAGACTGCCGTGGTGGGCGATGACGTAACGCTGTATCAGGGCGTGACGCTGGGCGGTACCGGCAAGGAGCGCGGCAAGCGGCATCCCACGCTGTGCGACCGCGTGTTTGTGGGCAACAACGCAAACATTCTGGGCGACATCACGATCGGGGAGAACTCGCGCGTGGGCGCGGGGTCGGTGGTGCTGCAGGATGTTCCGCCGAACTCGACCGTCGTGGGCGTGCCCGCGCACATCATCTACCGCGAAGGCAGGCGTGTGCTGATTACCGATCCCCGTGAAGTGAAAGACCCTCTTTCCGACGCCGTGATCGCGCTTTCCGCGCGCGTGGAAGAGCTGGAGGCGCGCCTGCATGAACTACGCGGCGAGCAGGCACGCAAGGCCGGGCAGCATCCACTGACGGCGGAAGTAGAAGAGCGCACGCATTACCGGCAGGAACTGCACAAGCTGCGCGACTACGTGAACATGGGCGAAGGGATCTAGGGCCGCAGCGCAGACCACTTCTCCAGGGGAAGGTTGACGCACCGGAGATCCCTGTCAGCCTTCGTGCCGCAGCTACGGCTGACTACATCGCACACGCATGGACGGCTGCAATCAGCTTGTCCGGCTGCCCCTTATGCACAAAGGTTGTGATAAGCGGAACCATTTCATTTTTTTTGATTTGACCGTGAGGTTGAGCGACGCCGGAATCAAAGCTGGAATGCAACGCACGGAAAACATGCAAACAGCATGCCATTCTTCTGTTATTTTGGCTTATGCGGGTTGTGGACAACGTGATCCGCAGCGCAGCCACGGGGCCATTCGCGCTGCGTGGCGACTCCATGTATGCCGCCTCAACGGCGCACAACTGAATGATTTTTCAATGGCTTGTGGCCTTATTCCCGGCCGGGGCAACAGCGGGCGTCCTTGAGGAATCTGTAAAGTGGTAACTGATGGAAGAGAATTGAAGCTCTATCGCGGATTCCACCATGACCTTGAACAGCACGACTGACCCTTCGCCTGCACAAACTTACACGGTTTCCGTCCCCTGCTGCGTAGTCATTCCCTGCTACAACGAGGCGGACCGCCTGCCGACGGCTGAATATGAGCACTATTTACGCTTAGTCCGGAACAAGGAGATTCGCCTTCTGTTTGTGAACGACGGGAGTCGCGACCGGACACTTGACGTACTCACCTCCTTGCGGGATCGCTACATGGATCAGGTGGATGTGCTCGATCTGCAGCCCAACCGAGGCAAGGCGGAAGCCGTGCGGCAGGGAATGCTGAAGGTCATTGCGTCGGACCGCGCGGCGGTGACGGGATTCTGGGACGCGGACCTGGCAACGCCGCTGGCGCAAATCCAGGACATGCTGACTCTGCTTGCTTCGAACCCCAGGCTGGACCTTGTCTTCGGCTCGCGAGTCAAGCTGCTTGGAAGGGATATACAGCGAAAGGCCGTGCGGCACTATCTGGGGCGATGCTTTGCGACCGTCGTCTCGCAACTACTGCACCTGCCCATCTACGACAGCCAGTGCGGCGCCAAGCTTTTTCGCGTTACACCGGACTTCAGCAAGGTGCTGGCGCAGCCGTTTCAATCACGCTGGATCTTCGATGTGGAGATCCTCACCCGCTTTCTGGAAATCCACTCCGGCGATGCGGAGCAAATGAAGGAACGGACCTACGAGTATCCGCTGCCCAAGTGGACCGATGTGGCGGGATCAAAGGTGCACCCCTTGGACTTTTTGCGCTCATTCAGCGAGATGGCGGAGATTTACCGCCAGTACCAGAACAATCTGCGCCGGCTTTCCTCGCCGGCAGCCCGCTCCGCCGCAAACCATGGCGAAGCAGCCGGTTCTTCTGCCGAGGGAGCCTAGGCACGCACTACTAGGCTAGGCACGCACTACTGTGGATCCGGTTTCTGCTGCAATTTGTGCATCTGCTCCAGCCGCTGTAAATTCCGCTGAACCCGGATGGGCGTGTCCTGGTCGTTATTGTTCTCTCGATACGCAGGCGGCACATGCACAACCGCTCCGGGACCCGGCAGTTCCTCGTCGGCGGCGGTGCTTTTGTTCTGAGCAGCCGATGGCTCTGGAGCAGGATTCCCCGCGGAAGGATTCCCCGCGGAAGGCGGCGAACTCGCGCTCTTCAGCATCAGAATCAATTTGCGCGGCGCGCCATCCGCGGTGCGGCCGAGCATCAGAAAGTTGTATCCGGTGCCGGCGAGAAGGCTGGTGAGAACTTCGCTTGGCTTGCCGGGACCGTAGACGCCGTAAATCCGGGCACTCGTGGAAAGACCGTTCAACGTCATGCCGCTCATGGAGGCGATGCGGCCCAGAATCTGATTGAGGTCGGAGTTGTCCGCCGTCACGGTGAGCAATCCGCGCGACAACACCACAATAGCAGGCAGTTCCACGGACTCAGGAGCGGCGCGCCGGTGAGCAGGCCTCGTCCGCTTTGTGGAGACTTGCGGATGGGTCTGGGCCGCCGGGGACGCCAATCGAGACGCATACGAAGGCAAAGCGAATGCGGCCGGAAAGGCGAGGAACAGCCCCAGGGCGCGAAAGCGGGAGATACACCGGGATTGTGACGGAGACTTAAGGAAACCTGAAAGAGACGGCTGCATGGAATGCGCTCGATGGGGGCCGGAGCGAACTTGGCCTACACCTACTAGACTACGCACTCTTGAATTTCGCTTGCAAATTCGCCGCTGCGGCGCTTCACGAGGCGGATTGCCAGCCGGCAGCCAACTTCCAGGCGATTTCGCAATAGATATAGTCTGGAGCACCCGGCACGAAGTCCTTAATTTGCATCTGTATATATGTTCCCGGCTCGGCATCCCGACGGACCGCCAACGGGGGAATTCGGAGTCAGATCGATCGATGCAGAACAGAGTAATGCTCAAGCACATCGTATGGCCTGCGCTGCTGTTGGCACTCACGGCAACCGCGCAGACAGCAGCCAGCGGCAATTCGTGCGCAACCCAGGCACAGATGTCCGCCCTACAGCGCAGCACTTTGATGAACCAGGCCTGGACCCTTGTCGGCGAGGTGCAAACCGGCAATATACAAGGCCTGCGGGACAACACCCTGGCCTCCGTTGCGGCGAACTTCAGCGGCATTGCGAATTCGGCGACTACGCTGGAACCGAAGATTAAAGAAGCAGGCATCACCGTTGACGCCCTCTATACCTTTGAAAACGGCACCGCGCAGAAGAACGGCGGAGCGCAGTTTTTCTGCAGCCCGACCGGCTCAGCCTTGACGGTGGTCCTGAACTTTTCTGATTTGCCCTCCGGCCAGTACGCGCTGGCGATCCTGCATGCAACCGGCGTTCCGGACCCGCAGCAAATCGCGCTGATACTCGCAAAGAACCCGACGGGACAGTGGAAGCTTGCAGGGTTCTTCAGCAAGCCCCTGCTCCTGAACGGCCACGATGGGGTGTGGTATTGGCGGCAGGCACGCCATTATGCGAAGCAGAAGATGGATTGGACGGCATGGCTTTACTACCAGATCGCCGAATACCTGGTAGAGCCCGCGAACTTCCTATCCAGTCCGAACCGGGAAAAACTGCTACACGAAGAACACCAGGCAAAACCGCAGGACCTGCCCGGGCCTCTGCCCCAAATGGTGCACCGGAATGGACAGACATTCGAGCTGATGCGGGTGGATACTTCAAATCGCCTTGGGCCGCTTGATTTTGTCGTCTACTACACGCCCGACAACACACAAGCTGCGATGTTGCGCAATCCGACGGAGGCACGCAAGCAGGTGGTGAATCTGATGACGGCCATGCTCGAACAGCATCCTGGCTTGCGCGAGGCGTTCCATGGCGTTTGGGTTTTTGCCGCCACCGGAAATGTCACCCATTTCTCGCTTGAGCTGCCGATGGACCAGATTCCCGGCGGAACCGCGGCGTCGGCAAAGGCTCCTGCCGCTCAGTAAATGTGATCCCGCACACACGAATGCTTTCGGTTCCCGGCGACACTGCCGCAGCGGATCAACGGCGGTGTTGATTCTTCCGATAACCCGTCGTGATTTGCTGTTGACCGATTGGAAAACCTGTCTTAATATCCGATTCAACACCCCGCATTGCACGTGAGCATGTACCCTCTCGGTGCCCCCTGGAAAGGCCCTTTTTTAGGACTTTAGGGGTGGATCTTCTCCATGGTGATACGGTCTCCCACCAGGAGTTGATGATTTAATTTTGACCCCCATCAAGGGCCTGCAAGTTTCCTGGCCAACTATCTTTTTTGCCCTTTGGCATTATCCCCCGGTCGCGTACTACGAGCAATGGAGTACGCCGACTATGAAGTATGCAGCCTCTGCACTTCTTGCATTTGGAATCAGCATGCTGATTCTTGGATGCGGAGCCACGTCCATAGCGCCAAGTGGATCCGCTACAACTATTTCCGCTCCTGGAAGCGCCGGCACAGGTCAGGGTGGCGGCTCAGGGGCCAGCCAGACGGGTACCGTAATATCGAAAATTCAGACGCCGATCGGCAACTGGCGCAGTTGGGGACAGGCGCCGCCAAGCTATACGGACTGTGCAGCGCCCTGCTCGCAGTCAACCTGGTCCCAGACCTACGGCATCCAAAGCCCCGCCAAGAGCGGAAACGCGACGGAGTTTTCTCTGAATCCGAATATCCCCTACGCCGACGTTTTGTTCGGCGCAGGCCTGATCGGCCAGAACTCGCCACAGATGCCGGATTCAAGCCACACACTTCTTCCCACGCTGCATAACTTTACGTACGATGCTGATTTTTACGTGGAAAACTCCGCGATCACCCAAGCCCTGGAATTTGACGTGGAAATGCATATGAACAGTGTTGGAATGACCTGGGGCACCATGTGCAATCATCTGCAGGACGGCAAGTGGGATATCTGGGACAACGTAAATAAACACTGGGTATCAGCAGGAGTTCCCTGCGAATATAAGAATGGCTGGAACCATATCACGATCCAGCTGCAGCGGGGGTCCGGCAACACCCTGCTGTATCAGTCGATTGCGCTGAACGGAACGGTTTATACGCTGAACAAAACGTATCCGCCCGGAACGGCTCCATCCAACTGGTACGGTCTGGATCTGAACTACCAGATGGACAGCAACTCGGCTGGCGCTCCGCTCACAACCTATGTGGACAACCTGACGCTGACCTACTGGTAGAACGGCGGCGGAGCCATGGATTCCTGCATCGCTTGGCTGCCGCCTCACGACCATTCCGGTGCTGGAAGGCTGCACGCTGCAGAGCCGTCATAGGCTGGCTGCAAAATTTCAACCACTTGCGAAACCCTGCAGAACGTTGAAAGGAAAGCAGCCAATCCGCTCCGGATGCCGTGGCGTAAATTATCGGGGAAAAAAATTCTGCAATCGTGCGGAAATGGTTGCCTACGGCGGTGAATCGTGTATGATTGCGACAAGATTTTTCTTTCCAATTTTCTGCCTCGCTTAAGTTCAGACGCTCGAAGATGATCCTTACGCATGAGCACTTCCGTACGAGTAAGTACGTCCGGTAAGGTCATACTTCATACCCTCCACCTGCACTTGAGCACGATTCCGGATTTCACCATGAGGGAGTCTCCCCCGGCGTGATTTTCGTAATCCGCACGACATGATTAGAGGTTGTCGAGGTTAGCCGGCGCACGTAGTCCCCCCGCCCAACCAACCCACAGAAAACTGGCATGTACTCTGCTCAGGAATGAGTCCTGCAGAGGCGCGCTGTACATCAACCTCAGCCTTTGCAACACACTTTAAGGAAGTTTCATGAAGGCGATCTACTGCGTTATTTTTGCGGTTATGTTTGCCGCCGTGCCGGCATTTGCAACAGTAACCGTGACGAGTCCTTCCAACGGTCAGACCGTTGGTTCCAACGTTCAATTCACAGCATCGGCCACGACCAGCACCTGCTCCAAAGGAGTTGCGTCAATAGGCATATACATCAACAACAACCTGAAATATGTGGCGAACGGAACATCGCTCAATACCACACTCTCCTTGCCGAATGGTTCGTACTACGCCGTGGTGCAGGAGTGGGACTACTGTGGTGGCGTGTCCAAAGCCTCATTGTCGATCACAGTGAGTACGCAGACGGGCGTATCCGTGACTTCGCCTGCGAACAACACCACAGTGAGCAATCCTGTTTCCTTTGTCGCTTCGGCCACAACGGGCTGTTCCAAAGGCGTAGCGGCGATGGGAATTTATGACAACAGCCAGCTGGTGTACAAGGTCAAGGGCTCACAACTGAATACACAACTCACGCTTGGCGGTGGTTCCCAGTACGTCGTGGTGCTGGAGTGGGACTACTGCGGAGGAGCCACAGGAACGCCACTTCAACTAAGTGTCAGCAGTACCAGCAATACCAGCAATACCAGCAATACCAGCGGCAACACCCTGAAGGCTCTGCAGGCAAGTGGCGGATGGAATCAGTGGGGCGAACTGCCTCCCACGTATTCCGTATGCAATGCTCCCTGCCCAGGTGTCACCTGGTCGATGCATCAGCACGAAAGCTCCGTTTCGCTCAGTGGAAATGGCACGCAGTTCAACCTTGGCGGAACAACTCCCTACTCGGATGTTCTGTGGTCCAACCCGATCATAGGCCAGAACTCAACCCAGAACCTTCCAGACAGCAACCACACATTACTGCCCACGCTGCATAACTTTATCTACGACGCTGATGTATACGTCACAAATTTTTCCGTGACCCAATCACTGGAGTTTGATGTGAACATGTACATGAACGGAATCGGGATGGAGTGGGGTACACAATGCGACCATCTGAACACCGGAGCCTGGGATATATGGAACAATGTCAACGCCAAATGGGTAGCGACAGGAATTCCATGTAGCCTGATCAATAAAGGCTGGAACCATGTCACACTCCAGGTGCAAAGGCAGTCGAACAACGACCTTCTCTATCAATCCATCGCGGTGAACGGAAAGACCTACACGCTCAACATCACAGTCGCTCCATTCTCAGTACCTTCAGGCTGGTGGGGGGCCACGGTGAACTACCAGATGGATGGGAATCACCAGCAGGCATCGAACACCACCTACGTAGACAACTTCAACCTTACCTATTACTGACACGGCCGTACCACGCTCGTATTGGCCGCGATCCAAGCCACAAAGGAACGGGAACTCTTCCCGTTCCTTTGTGCTTATAGGAGGACATCCTTCCCGGCGGCAGCCGGTTGCGCATGGCCAAGCTGCACGGTTCTGCCTGCGAATTGCGCAGCAATACACTTCGCCACCGTGGTCCTGACCTGTTCCGCCGTCAGGGGCGGAATCACGGTGACACCCGGCGCAATCCGCGCAAAAGCAAGGTATGCGTCGCGGTTGACGCGGAGAAATTCGAGTGAATATTCCGGCTTGCGAGCAAGGGCCGCGATCGGATCCGCATCAAGAAACAAGGCGACATGCGGGCTCGGAACAAGCTTGAGGATTGATTGCACATAGAACCGCACAAACCGGCTTTTCATATTTAAGTTGACCAGCTGGTCATAGATGCAACGGTCAAAAATGACGACGTCCGCCTCCGAGTTCAGCGCTTTCCTGGTGGCAAGACGCATAGAGATGGCATCAACCAAATAGACTGCGAGGCGGACAAACGTCATGAAGCCCGTCTGGACATCTTTGTCGCGTCGACGGATGGGAGCCTGGGGCGTACCAACACCCACGTCACCGCCAAATAACTTATACCCTGCGAATTCGCGGAGCCCCTTGAAACTGGCAATATCGTTCCAAAAGGTCCGCAACTCTATGCTTCTGCCACCTTTAACCAATTCTGTGCAAAGCTCTGCAATTTGTGTACTCTTTCCGGAACCGTCAATCCCGGAAAAACTGACCAACATCGTTTGTTTCACTGCTTTTACATTCTGCATAACACCGCCGTAATAGAGCGAAGAGCTTATCCTAATTCGCTCGGCTTGGGCTTCCCATGGACGCCGCGACTACCGTCCCGATCGCCACGCCCGCGCCTACCAACAGAGCAATGCGAATGGCGAAGGAACGTACTCTCCTCTGCTTGGCAGGAGCAATTGCGGCTCCTGCCGGCCTTGAAGCGGAGACACCTTCCGACTTGAGGTTAGGAGCAGCTGCAGTGCCGACTGGCTGAGATTTGCGGGTCTGCTGGCTCGTAGATGCCGTGGCCTCCTGGCTTTGACTCCCGGAATAGGTAAACGAAGGAGTTGGAGCATCTGGATAGGAGACGGCCGCGCGCTCACCGCCGGTCACCGCCGTATGGCCGGACTTAGCCTGGCCGGATGCGGCGGATTTCGCCGGCGGGGATGGAGCGGACGACGGAGTCGTTGCAGCCATTCCGCAGGGAGCGGTCAGCAACAACACCAAACAGACTGCAAGCTGCCTCCTCAACCATCCTGGAGTGATATTCATGCTCAACCTCCGAACTCGTTCCTTTGAGCTGCTTCCCAACGTACTGGATCCTTCAACACAACATGCTCTGAATGCTCTGAGCCGTGCTCGTATTCATCCATATCCAGGCCACGCTCCCACGGGGCCGCGTGCACCGAAACGTGATCGTAGCTGCGGACCGCTTCGGCGGTGGTTGCATAGGTTTCAAAAAGACGCCGGGCGCCAGCTAGTTGCAGCGCAACTTTCATCTCCGGGCGCAAGGCGGCAAGCCTCACATCGCCGTTGCGCTTGAGTGCTTCTTCAAGACAGCTGAACAAAAGATGCAGCACCTCCCTGCTCATTTGATGCAAACGGGAACAATCCAGCACCAGGTGGGGACGCTCCGCATCCATCTGGTGCTCCAACTCTCGCAGAAAATATTTTTCTTCCAATAAAGTTATTGTTTCTGGGACTTCGTGTACAACTACCGGGTGCATATTAATGATCATTGGATTCACCACTTGTCGTTCGAACCGATTTTTCGCCTTTGATGTTTATCTCTCGTTTTTGTCTTGCAAGCCAAGGCAGCATACGCACACCTTCATTTGTTTATGGTTGTAGAGAAACTAATGTTATTGCCTAACTAATCCATCGTGAGATTCGCAGAGTCGTGCCAGGTCTACAGCCGGATTTTTGGCGACATGCCGGAGCAAATTCCGGCTGTATCGGGTTAAGGTAAGGGGGGTTGTTCTGTACCAGCAGCACTTCGTCATGCTGGAGGAAAAGCCGCACAGGAAGCGCAGACGCTCTGTCTTGCCTTCAAGCACAGCGGCAATCAGACGGTGGTTCCCGTCTAAAACCGTCATTGGTTCCGCAGCATTCAGGCCGATGAGAATGACCGCGCCGGGAATCGCGCCTCCCTGCGACAGCAGCCCCTGGATTTCTCCGATCTTCACCTTGAACCAGTCATCTGGGGAGTTTGACGAGCTCAGGATGCGCTCCACAATATGCGGGACAGCAAAGCATCCGCCCGCAAGTCTGCGCCAGTGTGCACGCGGAAATACCCGAATGCGGTCGAGATCCTCCGCGGTGAGTTTCGCCTCGTACCACTCTGTCTCAGGCGGTATCTCATTCCATAAAGCACGATGGCGAAGGTTAAGCAGAGCCCGTCTCTTCTGCTTTTCGCCCTGGCTGTCATAGTTCGGTGAGAACACAATGGAATGACACGCGCCGCGATAGTTGCGGTAAATGTCGCTGGTAAAGTCACTCTTCAGAAACTCCGCAATGACCTCATCCTCAGAGACACGCTGAACTAGTCGAACCGCGCGCTGCGGCGCAGTTTCCGCCGGCTCCGCATTCCTGAGAGCGTCCACCAGAAAGGGAATACCGACCACCAGGAGCAGCACACTCATGAGCACCAGTTGCACAAGAATGACCTGGCGAAGGGACGAGTGGAAACGTATGATGCCAAGAATCAACAGCCCGCTGAAGGCCAGCTGTACCCAGCTCGTGTTCGCAATCTTGTATGACATTTCATACGCGATAATCACCACGCTCAGCGAGTAGATGACGGTGGCTGCAGCATAGAGCGACAGAAGGTACGGGAAGCCATGATGCCCGGGAATCGTGAACGCTGCGCCGAAGAAAACCGTCCATACGCGGGCAGGAGTGAAACGAAGCACGAGGGCAATCGTCGTTCCAATGCCCAGCACCAGGAGAAAAGGAGTCGCGATGAGCGACATGCTCTTTCTCTCTTCCACCCGCGTGCCCGCCACCACCGGGAACATGCTGTTGACAACAGCGAAGGAGAAGGCAAAAATGACGCGGCCAACCATGGCCACCGCCGCATAGAAGCCGGCTTCGGCGGGCGAGAAGTAGTGCTTGACCAGAACAATGTCGCAATTGTTGATGAGCACCTGTCCGGCAAAGAACACCAGCGCCTGGCTGACCTCGCGCAACGCGTAGCGGAAGCGGAGAGGATTCGGAGCCGGCGCCGCGATCTCCGGAGCAATCGCGACCCACGCTACCACCATCGCGCCCGCATTCGCCGCAATCACACCGGTGACGCCGAAGCCGAGCAGAACCATCAGCACGGAACCGACAAGCCGGACCAAGGCCTCAAGCACCAGATTGGTCGCAAGGCGACGGAATCCATATGCGCCTTGCATGTATCCACGCCGGCAGCCGAGCGGAATGTAAAAGGCAGCGCCGACTGCCAGCAGGGCAATCAGCGTTGGCGTGGAAAGGATGAGGTAATGCGCGACATCTTGCTGAAACATCAGCAACAGAAACGACACGGCCGCGCCGCAAACCCACGCTGCACGATGCAAGCCACGATAGGCCGCGCCCTTGGCCTCCAATGTGGTCTGCTGCGCAACAACCTTGGCTGAGATGATCTGGAAGGAAAGTGTGACTGCCGAGATGAGCGTTAACAGCGTATAGACGACGGCTGCTTGTCCATAGCCCTTCGGGCCAAGAAAGTGGGCAACCACGATGTTATACGCAAGGTTAACGCCCGTTACCAGGGTTGACCCCGACAACAGCACAATGCTTCCGGAAAGGATGCGTGCTCTAGGGGTCTTCGATTTTTCTGCCGGGCTGATAGACACGTCGCCTGAGTCTCCAGATTTCAGAGATGAGGGTCGTCATCTCTGCCGCGGCAGAGATCGGGGGGGAAAAACCTTCAAAAGGTAAAACAGCAATCAATAGCTACAAAAGCAAACAGTCCAGCTTTGCTGCATTACAACTGGTAACTCTTCCGATGCTGCTTTGCCATCCAAGGGCTGCTTGGGTTCGAGCTATAATCCGACCAACCTCTTATGGAAGTTTCTGCTTCTAACAACTCTCTATGACCCATCGCTCAGCATTCGCCACACTCACCTTTCTGTTCTTCCTTCATGGATGCTTTGGGGTGCATAAATCCATCAACTTAACGTACAAGGCGATCGGGAACACGCCGGAAACCCTGGCGCTCTACGAAGGCTGGTTTGGAGAGCCCAGCCATATCGCCGTCGGCTATTCCTCGCACGATCCCGCCGTGCTGACCCAGCAAATGCAGGAAGCCAGGCGCATGGGTATCTCGGCATTTGTAGTGGATTGGTATGCGGATCACGACCCATTTATCGATAAAACATATGCGCTCATGCAGAAGCTGGCCGGGAAAAATGATTTCCGCATTGCCATGATGTACGACCAGGCCGACTCAGAGGTCGGCGCGACCGATCAGGTGATTGCCGATCTCACGCGGTTCCACAATGTTTATCTATCACCGGATTCTCCGGGGGCCAAGGCATACCTGACCTACCAGGGGCGGCCCGTCATCTTTATCTTTCCCCATGGCAAGAGCACCGACTGGAACAAGGTCCGGGCGGTGGTGAACAAGTGGAATCCGGCTCCGCTGCTGATCAACGAAAACCTGCCCGGCCGCTACTCCAGTGCCTTTGATGGCTACTACGCCTGGATCAATCCCGGCCCCAGGGGCTGGTCAAACAACGGCTCCAACTGGGGTAAGGAGTATCTGGCCGACTTCTACCAGACCATGGCTACGAAGTATCCCGACAAGATGATCGTAGGCGGCGCCTGGCCGGGGTTCGACGACGGCAAGGCGTCGTGGGGGCTGAACCGGCGTATTGCCGCGCGCTGCGGCCAAACCTATCGCGACACCTTCAGCATCTGGAAAAAGCACTTCCCCGCCGGTCAAGTCATCCCCTTTGTACTGATCGAAACCTGGAATGACTATGAAGAGGGATCGGCTATTGAGGAAGGGCTCCCGTCCTGTGGTTCTGACCACGACACAAACGGCGAGTGACAATGCCGCGCCAGCGCACTCAGCCTCGTCAGTTTTGATGGGCTAAGTCCAGGACCGCAATCCCTGCTAGGTCTGCGGACCGGCCTGGAAGATCCGGACCTGCCAGCGTGCGGCGGCCGGCGTAAGCACCACCAGGTAGCGCGCCTTGATACGGCGCGAAGCCAGTTCCTGCCCTTTATGATCCAACACCTGCTCTTCGTAGGAGATATCGTCGATGAGCTGAATGGATCGCCCGTCGGGAGAATAAAAGACGATCTGAAGATGGTGCGACTGGTCGCGGTAGCGCGTATGAATTCCCAGGGATGACTGCTGTTTGACGGTCTGCGTCAACTTTGTCCGCGCGGTTCCCACAAAATCCAGATCCAAAGCCTGCGGCTGGTTCTGATCCAGCGCCACCCGCAGGCTCTGCCATGATTGCAGATAGTCGCGCACAACCGCCTTTTCCGTGAGCGACTCCACGGGGCGGGACCCGTGCACTTGCGGAGGATCCACCTGTACGGAATGCGGAAGCGCCCACAGCGAAACCGGCAGGACCGCAAGAACGAGCGTGACCAGAGCGGACTTGATCATGGCCTGCCTCGCCAGCGGATCTGGTTGCCGGCAACCGCTCCGCTCGCCACCGAGATGAGCGCGCCGCTCCAGGCCGGCATCTCCACGCGCGCAATTCCGCGCTTAATAGGAATATCGGCGGTTGACTGCCTCCCGTCGAGGGTTTCGGTAAAAGTGACAACCGTGCCGTCCGGCACAGGGTTTCCGCTGCAATCCCGTATCGGATCCGTCTGAAGAAGCAGCCTGCCTCCACTTGGTTGCGCATGTACCGTCAGGTTGCAGGGATCACCGGGCACTTCATCGATGATGCGCTTGTCGGAGACGCTCCCGGCAACCGCGGTAAATGTGGCCTCGCCCTGCTGTGACGAGGAACTCATGCGCGTCCAAGCCACGCCATCGCGGGAGGTGACGGACTGTTGCTGCGCGCCGCCGGAGCCATGCGATAGACGGAAAGAGACCGTTACCGGCACAAGAATGAGGTTGTGATACGCGTCATAAATATAGGCGGTACCGTTTATGCCGTTGTGCGTGGATACCGGAAGGCGTGAGGGCTCGGCCAAAAAGCTGAATGAGCCTGGCTGGCCCGCCGGCACTACGTTGAACTGGAAGGTACGGCTGGATGTTCCCTGCCTGAGAATGGCCAGATAACTGCCCGCGTTGTAGAGCTCTCCAGCCGGGAACGCAACCTTTTCTCCCAGGCGCACGGCATGTCGGATGGCCTGCCCGGGGCCAACGATATAGAGGTCTGCCTGGCCGCTGCCCGTCGTTGCAATGGAAAACGCCGCACCGGCAACCACCGTGTGGGGCACCTGCATGTCCGTCTGCTGTGCCACGGCGCCTACAGGCAGCGCAAGCACATACAGCAAGAGCCATAGGGGCAGCCGGGCCTTTGCAGACATTACTGGGTGCTCCTCGGGCTGTAAGTTGCGACGATGGTGCGCTCCCGGTTGATTTGCCTGGCAAGATCCGCAGGAACCGGAATGCGAAAATCAACCGGAGTCTTTGGCGGCAGCGCGCGCGAAATATATTCCCCGGCAACCCAGACCAGCTTGCCGTTCTTGTCATAGAACGTGCTGAGTACGTGGGAGAAATTTACGACGCGTCCGCTCTGGTTGGCAATCTGCCCGGTGAGCGCCGCATCCGGCCCGGGGCTATACTTTTCGTTTTCCACCTCGATCACCGGATCGGCCGAAGCGGCGATCAGAGATGCCCGCGGATCTATGCTTATGCGGCTCACCTGGGACAGGTCCACGTTCGGAAAGCGAATGAGAAAGGGCGTAACCTGCTTGGGCAATAGCCGGTGCGACATCATGTCAAAGCTGCCGGCGCTCGCGATCACCGATCCGTTCTTGGCAAGCAGCGTGGCGCGCACGGATGCCCAGGCGGGCACCACATCATCATTCATCAGCTCGCCCAGCACCACTACCCCTTCCGCGCGATTCACAGGGCGCATATCCACAATGCGCACATTCGGCCCGGCCACGCCCTGAGCGCCCCAATTTTCTTCCGGCCCCGGATAGATGATGTCCCAGCGAAGGTAATTCACGGGGATGACCTGGGGGGGCACGGAGGGTTGCTTCACCAAAGGCCAGTCGACAGACCAGCGGTCACCGGCCTTGACCACGTGAACCATGCGAAGGTCCTCGAATGACCCGACCAGCGTCGACCAGTGCATCCTCATCTGCATCTCGGCGCTGTCTGCCGACTCATGCAGGGGTTTTACGTCGACACTGGACAGCGTTGCAAATGTGCGCAGGCTGAGATGGTGCCCCTTAAGGTCCTGAACGAAGGCCGTCTCAGAGAATTCAGCCTTGTTGGCGAGACTGTTGTAGGCGTTGCCCCACTGCCGCAGCCGGATATATTCGCCAAGGTTGTTCACGGCCTTGATGGGCGTGGACGGCGACTGCAGAATATTTCCTCCACCGGCGTAGTACACCGCAGTTGGCACAGGCCAGACCGTGCCGACCACCAGAAGGATGGCGGTTGCAACAAAGATTGAGACAGCAAGAATCGTCCCTTTATTCATGACGCCATCCCCGAAGCCATGGCTTCCTGCTCATCCCCGTCGTCTCCGTCACCGGAGCGCCTTCGCTCCTCTGGTATGAACACCACCAGGATTGCGAGAAGTCCGCTGCCGAACGGCAGTGCCCCCCACATCACGCCCTGCCAGCGGGGCGGCTTATGCGCGGTATTGACCGGGGTCGCGGGCGGAACGCCGTCCTTGCTCCAAACGGTGATAGCGTTTTCGTCCAGTTGGTCAACCTGTCGCCAGCCGGCAAAGTCCAGCAGCGGATCGTAGTACGGATCTGCGACAAGCACCCACTTCAGTCCATATCGATTGGCATGGCGCAGCATGGCCCGCAGCGAATTCAATCCGCCTTCACCAAAATATTTGGCATCGGTGAGAGCGCCGCCGCCATATCGGGTAAGTTCGGGCAACATGCGGGCGGAGTTCGATCCACCGTCCACGCTGCTCGCGTCGGTCAGCAGCGCCAACTGCGACAGCTTGTTTCCGAAGCCGAGAGTCACATAGCGATACCGGTCGTGTCCATCGCGATTGAGCCAGTTGGCAACGGTCTTTACGCTGAAGTGCAGATTGTTTGCCGGGCGATAGTGCGACCATGAGACCGCAAACGCGCAGGTGAAGGCCGCCAGCAAAGCAATGGGCACCGCGGCACGCATACGGAAACGCTGGATCAGGTCGGCGATGAGCGCGCCAAGGATGGGCAAAGCAAGCAGAGTAGCCCAATAACTGAACCGCTCAAAGGTCAGAACATCAAATGCGCGCCCCAGGAGCCAGTAGCCCACCGGCGTTGTTCCGCCCAGCCCGATAAGAAAAACCAGCCAGAAGGAAAGCATGAGCGGACGAAGCCGCGCGACCTTTGATCCGCGGAGGATGATGAAGGGAAGCGCAAGGATCATTGCGCCCCAGGGAACCAGGAAGTAATTGACGGCCCAATGCGGACTCAGAATATAGCTGGCGCGGCTGGGATGCGGAATGGGCGTCTGCGTGACCGGGTAATGGATAAGCCCGATCCAGAACGGCAGCAGAACAACCGCAACCGCGGCGTTAATCACCACCACCGCCACCAGGGTTCGGACTAAAACCGATGCGGCGGTGTTCCGCACCTCCTTCGCCCGATCCATCAAGGCAAGCACCACCAGGGGAAGCGCAAAGAACAAGGAGCCGAATATGAACGTCGCGTGATGCACCGCCGCAGCGGCGGCGAACAGCACCACAGCCTTAAGAAATGACTTCCACCTGCCGGAGCGAAGCCAGTAGTACAGATACGGCAAAGCATTCAGATAGACGGGAGCCGCCGCGGTCGTGGCCAACTGGCCCGCGGAATAAACCAGAAAGCTTTCTGCGCCGATAAACACGCTCGCCAGCGCCGCGTACGATGCTGCCCGTGGACTAACCCATAGCAGAGAAAAACGATAGACACCAACCGCGAGCAGAAGAATGGCCGCCAGTTGCACGGCCATGTAGCCCAGGTTCAGCCCCAGAGGGATGGACATGACGGCAACCCACTGCTGCGCCAGCGGCGGATATGTGGTCTGCGAAAAACCGGCGAACCATTTTGCGTTCCATGGATTGAACCAATGATGGAGATAATGCGACGCAAAAAAAATGTGGAAATTCGTATCGTATGACTTAAGAGGCAATTCCATCAGCATCAACGGAAGATGGATGATGACCGCCACCAGTAGGATGACGCTCATCGGGATTGGACGCTGCGAGGCTGATACGGACTCTGTCGTTTGCAAGTGCCCTCTTTGCATAGCTTAGACTCGCTTAGATTCCGACACATACTCGCCGGTTGTCTTCCCGGCAGATAGTACTGGAACGCACTGTCTCAGGTGCAGACACGGCATTCGAGGCGCTACCCAGAGAGATATTCTCCGCTCGGCCAACATAACGTGCCCGCCTGGAATCAAATGACTTACGTCGACGCAGTATGACAGTTTAAGTACGACCGTCCGTTGGTGACCCGCTTGATTCCCCGATCTACGATTGTGAAATTACTAGCCGCGATTCTGCTCACAATCACGAGCCCCCCCGTACATTCACAGACCTACCAGGTAGGAACGGGCGGCTCAGTGAAGACCCGCACCCAAAACGGACAGGCAGCGTCTCCCGGCAACCAGCTCGGCTGGGGGTCCAGCATTGAGAGCGCGCGGCTGGCCAAGGCTGCGCAGCTGGCGCTGCAGCGTGGCAACCGTGCGCAGGCCCTGAACTATGCCCAGCGCGCCGCACAATCGGCGCCGGATAATCCGCAGCTTTGGTTTTTTCTGGGATACGTAGCGAAGCTCAATGGCAAATACGCACAATCCGTTCAGGCCTACCAGAACGGGCTGAATCTAAGTCCGGCATCGCTGAGCGGACTTTCAGGCCTGGCACAGACCTACAGCCTGATGGGCAACACGGCCGAAGCCCTGCGTCTGCTGACCAGAGTTGTCTCCATAAACCCCAGGCAGATAGACGATATGTTGATTCTGGGAAACATCGAGTTGCAGCAGGGCAACAACAGCGATGCAATCAAATGGCTCGGCAAGGCCGAGGCCCTGCATCCGGATGCGCACACTGAACTGCTTCTGGTTTTGGCCTACGAGCGCACAAAACAGATGGACCTGGCCAATCACTATTTGCAAATGGCCAAGAACCGCGCCCCCAACAACCCTGACATTCAGAGGACGCTGGCGGGCTACTACCGGGAAACCGGCGACTACAGCGATGCGATCAAGGAGCTCAAGGCCATACATGCTCCGGCGGCTGATGTGGTTGCCGAGCTGGCCTACACATATCAACTGAACGGACAGCAGAAGGAAGCCGCGGCGCTCTACACCCGCGTGGCCAATGCCAAACCGCAGGACCTGAATTCACAACTCTCCGCCGCGCAGTCCCTGGTGGCGATTAACGCGCCGGACAAGGCACAGCTTTTTCTGGATCGCGCCGCCCGGCTGGACCCAAACTTCTATCGGCTGCATGCGATCCAGGGGCAGATCGCGCAGATGCAGGGCAACACACACCAGGCGGCGCAGGAGTACGCCGCAGCGGTTGCGAATATGCCGCCCGTACCTGTTGATGGCCCTTTGTATCCGATCCAGCTGCGCATGACGCTGGAAGGGCTGTACCGGAGTCTGAACCGCGAGGCGGATGCTAAGAAGCAGTTGGAGGCCGCGCAATCGGAAATCCGCGCGGTCAATGAGCACGGCGTGAATCGCGCTTCGTTCCTGCGCCTGCGCGCTTTGATCAAGATGAACGCCGGGGACAATGAAAGCGCGCTGAACGACGTGAAGGGAGCGCTGAAGCTGCAGCCTGGTGATCTGAACAGCCTGCAGATCAAGGGCGATCTGCTGTCCCGCCTGGGTAATGCCGGCGACGCCATCCCCGCCTATCGGGAGATCCTCTCCAAAGACCCGCACAACCGGTATGCGCTGACCTCGCTCGGCTATGCGTTGCGCGCAGCGGGAGACGAACGCGCAGCGGAAAAGGACTTTGCGCTGCTCGCGCGGTATTACCCGTCGCTCTATGTTCCCCATCTGGCGCTTGGCGACCTTTACGCCGCCCGCGGGGAATACCACAAAGCGCAGCTCGAATACAGCAAGGGTTACAAGCTCAATCCGGACAATGCCCTGATCGTCGCCGGCGGCATGAACTCGGCCATTGAGGGGCACGACCTTACACTGGCAGGCGAATGGCTGCAGCGAGTGACGCCGGGCATGGAGTCGGCCCCCAAGGTGCTGCGGGAACAGGAGCGCTATTTCAGCTTCAAAGGCAAGTATCAGGAGTCCGCGGATTTTGGGCGGAAGGCCATCCTGGCTTTGCCGCATGATCGCGATGTTGTGGTTTATCTGGGCTACGACCTGTTGCGCCTGGATAAGTATGACGCGCTGCTGGCCCTGATGAACAAGTACATGGACGTGCTTCCCAGGGAGCCGGATATTCCGCTGCTGGCCGGTTATGTCTACAAGTACAGGGGCGAACGGGAAGATGCGGTACGCGCATTTACAACAGCCATCCAGCGCAATCCCACCGTAACCACGGCCTATGTGAATCGCGGCTTTGTGCTCAACGATCTCAGCAAGCCGAAGCTCGCAGCAGCCGACTTCCTACAGGCGCTCAAACTGGAACCCAAAAACGGGCAGGCCCATTTGGGTCTCGCCTTCGCCGACCTCGCCCTGGATCAATCCGAGGACGCGGTAAAGGAATCCTTCCTGGCGCAGGCCTCGCTCGGCGACTCGGAAGCGGTTCATACAATCCGGGCCACGGCATACGGACGGGAAAGATTCCTGCAAGGGGCAATCAAGGAATACCGCGCTGCCCTGCGATTCTCTCCTGACAACGGCTCTCTGCATATGGGGCTGGCACAGGCGCTGTTCGCGAATAAGCAATACAACCAGGCCATCTCGCAGCTGCAATTGACCGACAAGTATCTGCCGCATAATCCGGAAGTTCATGCCACCATGGCACTCGCTTATGCGAATCTGCAGGACCGTCCGCAGGCCATGCGGGAAATCCAACTGGCGGAGAACTACGCCGAGCACCCGCCGGCCGGTTCGGACTCCGGCATGAAGCCGGGCAGTATCTATGTCTCAACCGGCGAGGCCCTGGCCAAGCTGGGCGACATGAATGCCGCGATGGAGCGCTTCAGCAAGGCCCTGGTTGCCCGCGGCAGCAACCGGGTGCATGTACGGCTGGCCATCGCCCGGCTGATGGCGCGGCAAGGGCAGACCTCGGAAGCCGAGCGGCAGCTTGCCCTGGCACAGATGGAAGCCGCCGCCGGAGACACCGAACCGGTTACCGGCCCCCAGTTTGTGGAAGCGGCGAGCATCCTGCAAAGCATGCATGAGTACGATCTGTCGCAGACTTTCCTGCAGCATGCCGAGGCAGCCGGGGCTTCCAATACCAATATTCAGATCGCCAGGGCCAATAACTTCCTTGCCCTTGGAGAAACCGCGCGGGCCGCGGCGGCGCTCGACAAAGTGAGCCGCACGGGCAACGACCGGAACAGCTACCCCTACCTTCTTGCAGAAGGTAGCCTCTACGAGCAGCAGCACCGCAATGCCGAAGCGCTCTCCGCCTTTGCCTCGGCAGCCAATGCGGCAGGAGAAGACCAGACCGCGGAGCAGGCGCTGATCCAGACTAGCGGCAATGAAGGAATCCGCGTCACGTCCAACCTGAGCCTGCTGTCAAACGTGATCGTGCAGCCGATCTTCGAGAACAGCACGGTCTACGTGCTCGACGCCAAGCTCGACAGCTCGACCGGGCCCGTGTCCAGCACGGACTTTGCCAACCTGCCTCCGCCGCGCTCTTCGATGGAAACCGACTGGACCACCGCCTATCACCTGCACTTGGGATCGCTGCCCAAGCCGGGCGGGTTCTTCCAGCTGCGCAATGCGCGCGGCACCACCTCGGTCCCGGCAACAAATTCCGTGGTAAATCGCAATACTTTCGACAGCATCTTCAACTTCGGCTTTAGCCCCATGATCCACCTGGGGACCACCGTGCTGACTTTTAACAGCGGCATTCAGGAGACGATCCGGAGAGACGCGCTGTCTCCGGTACAGATGAACCAGAACCTGTTCCGGGTTTTCACCTATGTGACTACCAGCACCTTATTCAACGCACTTTCCGCGCAGGGCTACTTCATCCATGAGAGCGGATCCTTCACGAGGAACCCGGTTCATGAGAGCGCGCTCATAGGAGCCATCAATTTTCGTGTGGGATCGCCATGGAGCCGGACTGCCCTAATTACCGGTTGGGCATCCAACGATCAGCTATTTACATCAACTGCGTATGGAAATAGCGAGAATTACCTTACCTCCTCCTACATCGGGTTAACGCAGCGGTTGGGTAAGCACGTGAATGTGGAAGGCATCGCGGAAGACTTGCGATCGTGGCGGGTGGTTCCCTTCTCTCCGCTGCATTCGGCAATATCTCAAGCCCTACGTCCAGCCGGAAAAATCGACTTTTCTCCCAACCACAATTGGGGGTTTGAAGTAAAAGCCGCATACGAGAGCACGCGTGGATTCCACGCCTACGACATGATACAGAGCGGATTTTCGATGTCGTACACCCGGCCGTTTGGGCGTACGTTTAACGACAAAACAGGAGAGGTCCACCTCAAGTATCCAATCCGATTTTCAGCCGGCCTACAGGAGGAGACATTCCCCAACTTCGCCGTAGGACAAAACACGGAAGTAAGACCCTATGTAAGCATTCATATTTTTTGAGGCGATAACTAAAATGAAGATCTGCCTAGTTGCGGCGTTCCCCCCCAGTAGGCGCCAGTTAAGTGAATACTCTTATCACATCGCACGCGAGCTGCGGCGGTATCCCGACGTGGAGCTGACCATTCTTGCGGACGAACTGACTGACTACAAATTTTCCACCGACGGCTGCGGTGTTGCCGTCGACGCACAACAGCTGGAGGAACTGCCCGGCTTTGATGTAATCCGCTGCTGGAAATTCGGCAGCCTCGGCACGCCGGTCCGGCTGCTGAGAACCATTCGCGAGTTGAAACCGGATGTGGTGTGGTTCAATCTCGTATTTTCAAGCTTTGGAACGCCTCAGTCGCCGGTTTCCGCTTTTGCCGGCCTATCCATTCCAAGCCTTACACGGGCCTCAGGCTTTTTCACCCATATCACGCTGCACCACATTATTGAGCACATCAACTTTGGCGACTCCGGCGTGCGCAAGGAACGGCTGTTCCGCATGGGCACGGACCTGGCAACGCGTGTGATGTTAAAGGCTGACTCCGTCTCCGTCCTGCTCTCTTCCTACCGCCGTACGCTGATGCAGAAGTATTCCGCAAGGAACATCATGCTCGGTACCCATGGCACGTTCACCGCCATCCCTACTCCGCCGGACTTTTCCCGGCACAACGACGATGCGCCTCAGATTCTGGCGTTTGGACACTGGGGAACCTATAAGCGCCTGGAGACCCTGCTGCAGGCATTTCCTGCATTGCTGAAGGAAATTCCGAATGCGCGCCTGGTGGTCGCAGGGGGAAATCATCCAACCCGTCCAGGCTACTGGGAATCGGTACGGGATGCGCAACCGGCCGGGTTGCCGGTGGAGTTCCGCGGTTATGTCCCTCAGGAAAAAGTGGCGGCGCTGTTCCGCGAAAGCTCTGTGCTGATCATGCCCTATCACTCGTCCACCGGTTCGAGCGGGCCGGCGCATCAGGCGTGCGAACACGGGATTCCAATCGTATGCTCAGACATTCCCGACTTTCACTGCATGGCACAGGACGACGATATGGCCATCAGTTTTTACAAAACAGACGATTCGGCGCACCTCGCTAAGAGTCTGGCCACTTTGCTCAAGTCGCCGGAGTTACGACGCAAGATGGCGGAGCATAATTACGCGGCCGGGGTTCGCATGTCGATGGCCAACGTAGCGCGCAGTTATCTCCGCTGGTTTGAGCTTCATCAATGCAAAAGCCTTCTCGAAAATGGAACCACCCTTTCCGAAAAGGCTTCCCGGACGCAATCGCGTTGGGGTCAGACACTCGGGGACCGCATTCTTGAACTCATGCCGAACAACGCGAGCGTCGCAAATGCCAATCTGTCAGCGGTAAAAAAGACGGTGTCGAGTGTGCCACTTCCAGTCTCGCGGCACAGCTTATCCGCCCAGCCCAGGGCGGTGAACGAACCCGTCGAAGAAGAAGGACTTGCAGATGTTGGATAGGTAAGGCCACAGCTCGTTTGATGAACGAAGGAAATTGCTTGGCCGGGAAACCTATGTTTTAGCCGTATCGACTTGACGAGTTGTCTGTCCTTGATCCTCGGAGGTAGGAGAGATGATGATGATATTGAAGGCATCTTCGCCTCGGGTGAGAAAACCCACAGCGTACATGCTGGTCGTGATGCTGTGTATGTATGTCACACTCTTGCTGGCTGGCTGCGGATCGGCCACCAACGCTGCTACGTCTCAAGCTGGAGCAGCGGTCACGATCAGTGCCAGTCCGGCTTCCATCCCCTTAGGTAGCTCTTCCACCCTGACGGTGACCGCCACCAACGCTACGGGCGTGACGGTAAGCGGGTCCGACGGCAGCAGCTACACCCTGGCTGCGAGTGGCGGCACGCAGACAGTAAGCCCGACCACAACGACCATCTACACCGCGACCGCCACCGGATCAGGCGGAACCGCAACCGCCAGCGCCACGGTGACCATTTCAACACCGAGCGCGCCGACCGTCCAGATCTCGGCCAGCCCGACTTCCATCACTTCCGGTAGCTCTTCCACCCTGACCGTGACCGCCACCAACGCTACGGGCGTGACGGTAAGCGGGTCCGACGGCAGCAGCTACACCCTGGCTGCGAGTGGCGGCACGCAGACAGTAAGCCCGACCACAACGACCATCTA